>SDBT01008503.1_pt1 | contig 16753 bp, 18 predicted proteins | sample 2277101 | NCBI WGS metagenome assembly SDBT01 (sample SAMN10404973, study PRJNA504765) | marine sediment metagenome | isolation source: marine sediment core GS10_PC15, 103 cmbsf | place: Arctic Ocean: Southern Knipovich Ridge | collected 2010
TTACCTGTCATATATACATTTTGATTTAGAAAAAACTCGTCAATTGCTAAAAGGTATTTTCTATAAAAAGGATCGAGAAATCAGGGTTAAAGATCAAGAAAGAAATTGGTTGGCAAGTATACGTTTCCAATTACTGCGATTAGGTATTTTAGCTTGGGGTGAATTGAAAAATGGCAAATATCATGTTAGGTATCCAAAAGAACTTGATGGCAAAAAGAATGCACATTATTTCCATCATCAAAATATGTTATACAGTAAGATTCATAAAGTTAAAGAGGTAACTTATACTGGTGATGTTTTTGATTTCAATATGGAAAACAATCACAATTATTTGACTGATTCCGGTTTGGTACATAATAGTGGCAAAAGGCCTGGTGCTTTTGCTTTATATATTGAACCACATCATCCTGATGTCATGGAATTTTTAGATTTGAAGAAAAATACTGGTAACGAAGAAGAAAGAGCACGCGATCTCTTTTATGCCATGTGGCTTTCAGATCTTTTTATGGAAAGAGTCAAAAATAATCAAGATTGGTCTTTATTGGATCCAGATGAATGTCCCGGATTGCAAGATGCATATGGAGAAGATTATAATGAATTGTATGAGAAATATGAAAAAGAAGGTAAAGCAAGAAAAGTTGTTAAAGCTAGAGCTCTTTGGAAAAAAATTACCGATAGTCAAATTGAAACTGGGGTTCCTTATATTTTATACAAGGATCATATTAACAAAAAAAACAATCAAAAAAATGTTGGTACGATTCGATCAAGCAATCTGTGTGTTGCGCCTGATACCATGATTTTAACTAGTCGTGGTTATTATCCTATTGGTGAATTAGAAAACCAAAAAGTTGAAGTTTGGAATGGTACAGAATTTAGTGAAACGGTTGTTAGAAAAACAGGAGAAAATCAAAAATTACTGACTGTTCATTTTTCAAATGGAATGACCCTCAATTGTACAGAATATCATAAATTCTATATTCAAAATGGAAAGAATGTTGAAAAAGTAGAAGCCAAAGAATTACTCCAAAGAATAAATGAATATCATAAAGCATCACACAAATATTTTTCACATTATTATGATAGTGATATTAAGGCGCCAATGCCAAAGATAATGAAAGATGGATTCTCAAAAATTATTAAATATGATTTACCAATTATAGATACCACCTCTCCTGCACAATATAACGAAAATGAAGTACCAATTAATGCGAATGTTGTTACAAAAATTAGATGGCTCAATAATTTTTTACCAAAATATTGTAGAAGATATGAAGGTTTTTATTTTCATCTAGATGAGGATAAAGCTAAACAATTGGCATTTTTGCTCCATACAATTGGAATCAATCCTACGATTGAATGTGACGTTAGACTTAAAATTACTAATGGACAAGCATTAAAATTATATGACCTTGGTGTAAAAATTGATAGATTTAAAAAATATGGTAAAAAATCAATTAATAAACATATTAAAATAGATAGAATTGAGGATAACAATATCATCTCTGATACGTATTGTTTTAATGAGGAAAAGAAACATGCTGGTGTTTTTAATGGTATACTCACGTCACAATGTGCGGAAATTGTGCAGTACTCTGATGCGAACGAAGCAAGTGTTTGTAACCTTGCAAGTTTAAGTCTCCCGGCCTTTGTTATTGATGAAAATACCTATGATCATAAGAAATTAATTAAAGTTGTTAAAGTTGCTATTAGAAATCTAAATAAAATTATTGATCTTAACTTTTATCCTATTCCTGAAGCTGAAAGATCTAATCTCCGACATCGTCCTGTTGGCCTAGGCGTTCAAGGTTTAGCTGATACTTTTATTAAAATGCGTGTCCCATTTGATAGCGAAAAGGCCAAACAAATTAATCTAGATATTTTCGAAACCATTTATTATGCTGCTTTAGAAATGTCTTGCCAAATTGCCCAAGAAGAAGGTCCTTATTCCACTTTCGAAGGATCGCCCATTAGCCAAGGTTTATTCCAATTCGATTTATGGGGTGTTCAACCTTCTGATCGTTATGATTGGAACGATTTAAGAGAAAGAATTAAAAAACATGGAGTTAGAAATAGTTTATTAGTCGCCTGCATGCCCACTGCTTCTACATCACAATTGCTCGGGAACAATGAGACAATCGAGCCATTTACGAGCAATATTTATACCCGTCGTACTTTAGCTGGCGATTTTATCATTATTAATAAATATTTAATCCAAGATTTAATTGATTTAAATTTGTGGAATAAAGATTTGAAACAGATGATTATCGCCAATAATGGTAGCATACAAAATATTGATGGTATTCCGGATGATCTTAAAGAACTTTATAAAACAGCTTGGGAATTGAAACAGAAGGCTTTAATAGATTTATCTATTGGTCGAGGTCCATTTGTTTGCCAAACACAAAGCTTAAATCTCTTTTTTGAAGAACCGACCAATAATGTCTTGAGCAGCGCCTTGTTTTATGGATGGAAAAATGGACTAAAAACCGGAAGTTATTACATCCGCAGTCGACCTAAAGTTCAAGCTCAACAATTTACCATTGACCCCGAATTAAAACTCCGACAAGAGGAAAAGGAAGAAGATTATGAAGCCAGAAAATTGGCTTGCAGTCTCGAAAATCCAGGAGCTTGTGAAATGTGCAGCGGGTAATTATTTACCCGCCAGCGCAGAGCCTCATAGAGGCTGTAGCGGGTAAAGAAAAAAATGAAAGATGTTACTGCGATGGTTAATATAAATGGGTATCTATCAATCTCATACCGGATCATTTGGCGATAAATATAGCCAAAAAACGATTGATTTCTATGGATCTATTGAAAAAATTCGACAAGTTGAGAATCTATTAGAGCACCGTCGGATCTATTCTATTAATCCTGAGGAGATTTTTCAGAAATGCATTACGCTGTGTAATATTTTACGCCCTAAAAAAGATTTACCAGAAGTTAAATCTTTTTTCTTTCATGTTTTTAATTGGCCTGTCGAAATAGGTGAAGTGGATAGTGATCCACCAGCTGAGATGGTCTTAAGACTTTTTGAGATTCCTAAAGATAAAGATACTCCCACATTACTTAATGGTGGATATAGGTCTCGGTTGCTCTTAAATCAATTACAAGCTTTACAAAAAATTATTGATCATCCAGTTATTCAAGAACTTGAAGAATTTTATTTGCTTTATCGAGAATGGAAAGTAATGTATACAGCACATGTTCACCACGATTCTTATCGTCTACCTATGATTATTCGTATTCATAGTGAAGGCGAGACTTTTTTGTATATTCGTCACGAATTTATGAAGCATTATTCTCATAATGATAAATTTATTGGACGGATGTTGAGAGAAGCAAATTCTAAACATCATTTTATGCCTAGTGAGATGTTAGAAATGATTTTGAACTACGTCGGTTAAATTACATTATAAATATTTAATAATAATTATAATGTCTAAAGTTCCTGATTTAGATCTTTTATGTAATCCTTTCAAGCTAAAAGCTATGGAAGAAACATCTAAAAAAAAATTATCCATCCCTTCTTATCGCTATAATGAAAAAGAAGAAATTCTTAAGTTAATAGAAACATATTATTATCCCTCTTCAATGCCTGTGGAGAATAGGGATTCTGAAACTTATTTATTAGAGAATAGTCTCAAAAACATGATCCAAACCTGTCGAATTCTTTTGAAATATAAACACCGCCACCAATCATTTGACCATGATCCTGATCAAACTAATGATGATATCGGCGTAGATTATCATGGAAAAAAGTGAATTATAAATTGGAATAGAGTGATATAAATGACTTCATTACAAGAATACCAAGGTCACAAAATATTTATCGGGAACCATAATGGTATTTCCCATATTCCTCTTACTATTAGTGAAGGTAAAGATGAAGATCGGATTATTATGCAAATATTGAGAGATATGGACTTTTGTTTTTTTCTGAAAGATAAAGAACTCACCTTTATTGATCTCATCACACCAGATCAGGATGGTAATGCTAAAGTTTTATATAAAGTTCATGTGAGATTAGATGTGGATAAAATTCGAAACCATCGAATTAATTTCAAAAATGATGCAATTAAAATCAATTTTTTTATTACCTATTTTGAAAAAAAAAAATGTTACTATCTTGCGAATCCTTTGATTAAAATAAAAAAAAACTTTTTAGACTCTTTACTAAAATAATATTGATTATAATTATAGTTATGGCATTTTGGGAAGGATATTGGAAATTTGAAAAGGCATATCTTTATTATAAATGGATTGTTGGTGGTGTAGTGTTATTATTTTTTGCAATAATTATTATTTTAATGGTAACGTTAGGGAAAAAAAATGATCATAAGAAGAGTAAAAATGAAAATAATGATCTCAAAGCTCAATTAAAGGTTGCCCAAAATCAAAAGGAAGCTTTGACTAGTCAAATAAAAAATGTTAATACCCTTGACTTACGTGGACCACCCGGGTTGAGAGGTGAACCTGGAATGCCAGGCGGAACTTTTAGCCGACAAGGTGTCCTTCGTAATGTTAGTAAACCCAATTTAGTATCTGATCGAATGTTTGGTTCAGGATTGCAATCAATTGCCTATTTATCTGACCAAAATTATAAAGCTCACCAGCATTGGACTTTAGATTCAAATAGTTTATTGGAAAACCAATTTGGCGGATGTTTGGAAGCCAATCCAACAACTAAAGATGTTCATATGTCACGATGCGATCAAAGTTCAAAAGAACAAAAATGGAATCATGATAAGAATGGAAGATTAGTTTTAAAAAATACCAATGAATGTTTGGCAGTAGCTTATTATGGACAAATTAAAAGCATGCCTGCTATTGTCAATAATAGGGGAAAGGGTTCAAGAGTGCATAACGACATTAATAAATTAAAATTAGAAACTTGTGATAATCAAAATTTTCCTACCAATCAACAGTGGGCATTCTACTAAGTTTGCTATTGATTTCTTTCATAAAAACTATTTTATCTCTAGTTTCTTTATCTAATATTCCTGAAATTGTATTATAAATTGATCTCAAAACAGCTGGGAAATTTATAATATAACATTTGTTCAAAGCATTTGGAAAAGTTTCTAATAACATTTTAACTAAATCTTTGAAAAAACCTAAATCTACATCCGCTATTTTGATTCCTTCCATATAAACTAACATGTTGTATTTACTGTATTGGTTTTTTTGAGAAATTAACAGACTTTTACTGATAACATCCAGAATATGAACTAACAAGCCTGTATAATCTTTTTGTTTTTTAAAATAGCAAGCATTAAGAATAATAGTTGGCATTCCAATAGTTTCTGGATCATATATATAAAATAATTTATTGAAATCCATATATATATAAATAAATATTATCTTTTTTCACATTTCTCCCCATAATTTTTTCTTAAATTTCATAAAATCAATTACATTAACAATATCTTCTTCAATACTATCAATCAAAACATCAAAAATATTTTTTTCTATAATAATATTCGGAATCTTTACCATTTTACGTGTCATTCTTTTTTCTCTCGGTCCCTTCAGTATTTCTTTTTTGATAGTGTCTGTTTTTTTGATAGTGTCTGTTTTCTTCACAGTTTTACATTTCCAATGTGGATGACCATATTCGCGACATTTTTTGCATAAAATACTTGGACATAAATCGATGACATGATCAGGACTCTTACAGTATTTACAAGACGGCATATATTATATTATAGAAAATTTACTTTAAATTCTTTACGAAAACTATTTAAATAATAACTTTTTTAAATATTATTATATGTATTGTCACTTTCGATATGCACATTTTTCCATTAAATTTAGACCAAATATCGATATACAAAAATTTTCCAAAACATTGCAAATAATGATTAGAGATTCACCTAGATGTGATTCGACATATGTTATGAGCCTGTGAATACATAATTAAACATATTGGAAATTGTTGAATATGTTGAAGAAATTCCAGAACCAATTGCGCTTTCTTTATTATGATAATGCAAATAATCAGCAATTATATATTTATAATCTTTACTACTGTTATCAATAAAATTATAAAGTTGTAATTCTGCTTGATCATTTTCTTCACCTGGGACAAAACGTTTTAATATTTCTTCTCTAATCTTTTCTCTACTAAAAGGTATATAGTTTTCTATTTTAGGATTTAATTCTGCTAATAATGTCAGCATCCCTATAAATAAATTAATATGGCGTCTCAAACAATTATAAATTTTATTACATGTCGATTTGAATTCCTGATAATATTTACTATTCGTTCCACCCAATGCATCCACCATATCACTTGTAATTCGCATTCTTGGAGCTGTAATTGGTTTTGCTTCATATCCCAGGATATATGAGTAATCTATATGAAATAAAACACCGGATTGAGTAATCATAATATTTTCTAAATGACGATCACCAATACCTAATAAATAAGTAATTACACAATAAGCAGCACAACTTTTCATAAATCGTTGTTTAATAATTTCAATAGTTGATTCTTTATTATTTTCGATAATATAATTGAAAATTGTAAATTTTTTGCGGATATCATACATCGTTTCACAATTTGGCACGATTTCTATCAATCCAGATTTAGAGGTAACCGGTCTAACACCATAAGTTACAATATTTAAATCTAAATTCTCTTCCTTTTTCAATATTTGATCTACCAATTTAATTAAGTTCATGACTATCTGATCTTTTCTTACATCTTCATTTTTATACAAAATATGTTTTTCAACAACATTGTGTCTATCGCCGTGAGTAATTGGTATTAAGATTGGTTCCGTTGCACTTGTTTTTTTATAAATATTTTCAAAATTAATATCTAGATTTTTAAGAAACGGATCCAATGGGATACTATAATATTTTCCGACCCTTGGTCTAGAAACTATCATTCTCTTCATATATTCCTTGGTTTGATATTCTGTTAAATTTTTAGGCATTTTATTAAGAATACCCATTAATTTAAAACCTTGACAAATTTGTGTAGATATTTCTGTATCTATTTTTGCTTTCAAATAGTCTAAAAAGAATTTATACAATTGAGTATGAGTATGATCTTCTTGTCCTAAAAATAATTGCCAATATAATTCATTAATAAAATCTAAATTATCTTTTGTTGGATCTTGACAAATAGCACAAGCTTTATCAACTAAATATCTACCAATTACACTTTCTTCTAGACTTTCGTATTGCATATAATATGTTAAATATGGCAAATAACATGTCAGTTCATTGATGGAAGCATTATTTAATAATTTGATAGCGAATTTTCGGATTGCATTCAATTTGATTGATTTATCCAATAAAATTAAACCATCTTCCGGTGTTGGAATTTTTTTACATTGACGAGTACACATCAATTGCCAACAAGTTATGATTGGTTTTTCATCTTTTAATAGTCTTAATATCTCTCCAATTTTTGATATTTTGGTATCATAATCTTCATAATCAATAGATTTAAGCAACTGAATTAGCCATTTACTATGACCAATAAAATAACGTCTATTGATCCATAATATACGACGATCGAATTCTGTATATTGATGATCGATCATATAATATTGGACCTCCCTAATTTTGGATAAAAAATAGTTGGCTAATTGGCACCACGTTTTACAAACAAATCTAATATTTTTTAAATCTACAATATCCAATTCAATGATTTCAAAGATATAAATTAAATTCTTAATGTTATCAATTTCCCGCAATTTTCTAGCACAACTATCGCAGACTCGTACTCTACTTTCTTCTATCCGATATGATCTATTTAATTCGCTCAAATATTTTGGAATTAAATATCCATTGGCCGTCGGTGATGTCGCTGATTGGATTTCTTCAATTTTGATATCTTTTTCAATTTTGGGTTTAACTTGCATTTCATAAGGGACAGCCCTAGTTTGGGAACTACAACGATAACAAAAAATACGTCCACATGTTCGACAATGATGTTTTCGATAATAAAAACTAAATGTTATCCCGCACTGATAACATTGAGTTACTGCTGAATCATCGATCCAGGTATATATTTTACGTCCATCTACTTGTGAAAATGTTTTCTTTTCTTTCTTTTTATCTACAACCATAGAATAGGACAAATCATTCATATATGTCTTATAATATTTTTTATTTATATATTATTTTCATTTATAGATTGAATAAATTAAGAAATAGGGGAATAAAAAATTCTCTAGTTCTTTGTTATTATCGTACTCTCTGATTCTTTCGATTTCTTCTCGATTTGACTGTTGAATTTGGTTAATGTCAATTTCATGTTGTAAATCTTCTATTTTCTGATTTACTGTATCTATATTGGTATAAATATCTTTGATTCTTAAAACTAATTGATCTAGAGATTGCTGTTGGAATTGAGTGAGAAATTGGAGTTGAGAACTAATTTTTTCTTTATTGATTTGATATTTATGCAGAGATCGGTTTAAAAGAGTGAGAGTATCAAAAAATTCATCTAATTTATCCATTGGTGATAATAGAGAGAATATTAGGAAAAGAATAACGCATAAAAAAATTTGATTTGCTTTCTGAATTTCATTATATAAATGCTATACGGAGATATTTTAGTTATTATTTCCGATCACTGTGATTTTTTAACAAAAATGCGATTAAGACAGGTAAATAAAGAAGCTTATCAAAAAATAAAAATCAGGAAAATATCGCACATATATAGTGTAGGTAGATTAACGGATGAAATCTTACAAAATTTTCCTGATTTACTTATTCTTGATGTAACAGATTTATTTTTGAATGGTAGCCATATAAATTTGACAGAAACAGATTTTACATTCGGTGGCTATTCTAAAATTACAGACAAAGGAATACAACACTTGAATTTACATACCCTTTATGCAACCAACAATAGTAAAATAACAGATGAAGGTATTCGCCATATGAATTTGCATACTCTTACTGCAGCAGGCAATTCAGGAATCACTGATGAAGGAATCCTACACATGGATCTTCGTATGCTCAATTGTTCCTTTAATGAAAAAATAACTGATAAAGGAATTAAGCATATGAATCTCCGTATACTTGATGCCTCAGGTAATGGAAAAATAACAGATGTTGGAATTCACCACATGAATTTATATGCACTTTATGCGCGCGGTCGTTGTCTTGGAAGATATTTTATTTTTCCTGAAATAACAGATGATGGTATTAAACATATGAATCTGAAACATCTTTATGCTAGTGGGAATAAAAAAATAACAGATAATGGAATTCGTTTTATGAATTTATATGCTTTGGGTGCTCCTTACAATATAACTGATAACGGAATTTGTCATATGAATCTGCATACACTTTATGCTAATAATCAAATAACCGACGATGGTATTCGTCATATGAATCTGCGCACCCTTTATCGTACCGCAGGAAGGGCAGGTAAGATAACTGATAATTTAAGATACCAATTGATAAAAAAGAGGTGTAACGTACCTTGGTAAAAATTTGAATTTATTTTTATCGTTATCATATGAATCTTCATACCCTCCATACAAATTCGAGATCTCCAATTACGGATAATGGGATCAAACATATGAATCTGCATACTCTTTACGCTAATGACAATGATAATATAACAGATGATGGAATCCAACACATGGATCTGAAATTTCTTGTTCTTAGATTTATTACAATCACAGATAAATGCAAAAAAATGTTGAGAGAAAAAGGTTGTACAATCTCTGAATTGCCATAAAAAAATGAATTAAAAAAATTATTTATAAGTAATAGTATGCAGTGTCGTTTTTATCGTAATATTTTTCCTGAAGTGGATGATTTAGTTATTATCCGATATCAAGATACTTGTGACGGATATGTTAACGTTGCCTTACCAGAATATGGGGATTTGGAAGGAATGATACAATTTTCTGAATTAACTAAAAGCAAATATCGTAATCACGTTAATAAAATCATCAAGTTAGATCATGAAGATGTGGCTCAAGTAGTTGCATTAGATGAAGAGAAAAAACTAATTGATTTATCAAGAAAACATTTAAAACCTAATGAGAGACAGGAATATTTTGATCTCTATATTAAAAATAAATATGCTCACCAGGCAATCAAAAATATGGCAAAAAAGGTAGAAACTGATGTAGAGAAATTATGTCAATCCATTTTTTGGAATTTAGAAGATGAATTTGATAGTCTTTTTGACGCCTTTCATCAAGCCTTTTTCGATTTTGATCAAATTTTTGGCAATTTTGAAATTGAACCAGATATTAAAATTACCATCAGAGAAATTATCCATCAAAAATTCGAACCAGAATCAGTTCAAATTAGGGCTGATCTTGAAATCAAATCGTTAGCTGGCATTTCATCTATCAAAACACTCCTTTTGGAAATAATGAACCAATATTCTGAGATAGAAGTTATCTATAATGGAGCACCAATTTATTCGTTTTCATTCAAAACAAGGGAACCGGAGAAAGGATTTAATCTAATGAATCAAATTGTTGATTCTTTGAAACAAAAGATTGATCCTCAAGTTATTTATGTGGCTGTTAAAAACATATATAAGATATAAAGTCTTTATATTTAATTATAAATCATGGACTTTGAAGTAGAATTCAGAGAGTTCAAAGAAAGTGTAATCAAAGAACTCAATCGGATCAATGAAAAATTGGATAGTATCGAAAAATCTATCCATGGTGATAGTACGCCAATTTATATTAAGGATATTAAAAAAGAAAAGATAATTATGGATGTTGCTACTGTCAAAGATTGTCTCGATGTTGGTGGCCTCAAGGGTGACCTACAGCTTTTTAAGGACATCTATTTAAAAAATGTTCAAAAAGAATTTTACCCACTCAAGATTATTGGAAAAAAATTCCATTATTGGTTAGATAATCAATGGCACCAAGATTCCAATAGTTATGCAAGATCTTGTATTTGTCATAATATTAAAATGTGTTACCTCGACGTCAATAAAATGCAAGATTATCAAGATAATATAGATCAATTTTTAACCAATCAGAACTATATTTTAAAATTGGTTGATGAAAAATATCAAGATAAAGTTTTGGCAACAATTAAATCATATTTAGAAAAAAATTGATTTAAGAGATTATTAAAACGATTATTATATGTTTAGCCAAAAGTATTCTCCTCAAAGGTTAGAGTATATATCATACAATCATGATTTGACAGAGAAATTATTAAATATTGCTCACAATTGTGAAAATAATTTGCCCAATATGATATTCTGTGGGCAAGCAGGTTCTGGTAAAAGAACTTTTGTCCTCGCCTTTTTGAATCAATTATTCCAAAATCAGTCTATCTTTGATCCAAAAATTTTTAATACTACTGTTGGAAAGAATGTTGATATTAGCTGTAAAATCAGTAATTTTCATTTTGAACTGAATCCTAGTCAATACGGATCTAATGATAAATATGTTTTTTCAGATTTTATTAAACCTATTTCTGAAACTGCTAATATCATGAATAATAGTTATCGTATATTTGTTGTAATGGATGTCGATAAACTTAGTGGAGATTGTCAAAACGTTTTAAAACATATTATAGAAGATAAAATAAGAACTGCAAGATTTATTTTCATCACTTCCAATTTATCTAGAGTTTCGAAATCTATACAAAATAACTGTTTATTAATGAGAGTCGCATTACCTGGACAAAAAGAGGTAGTCGAAATCATTAAATCAATTGCTAAAAAAGAAAATATTAAAACTAGTACGCGCGCTATCAATGTAGTAGTTCAGACGTCACAAAAGTTTAATTCTTTGATTAATCTAAAAGTTGCTATTAATATTTTTCAATTATCTTATATCTCAGGAAAATATACTAAATATGAATTGAAATACATACATAAGATAGATAAATTGATTGATATCATTCATCAAAAATTTTCATCCGATACTATTTTTTTAGTCAGGGAATTAATTTATGAACTTTATGTCAATACCATTGATATCTCGGAAGTGATGAAATACATCATGTTTCATTATTTGACTGAATTGAATGATAACAATCAGAAAAATCAGTTAGTCCAATTAGTAGCGGAACACGAATATCAAATGAAGTTGGGAAATAAGGCACCTTTATATTTGGAGGCATTGATTTTGAAAATTATTAGTTTAATGGCAGATTTCGAAATAGAAGATCAATTAAACCAAAAACTTAATGATGGCTTAAAGATTGAAAAGAAAAAGATTCGAATCAAAAAAATTAAGGTTGTATGATTATAAAAATTTAAATAAATATTGGCTAAATCTGTTATATTATTAATGGATTTAACTTTATTTTTATATTTACTCATTTGGTGTAATTTTTTTTCATCGTATGTATTTTTCAATCCACCTAAATAATGGATTAATCTTACTCGAGGACAGTGTTTACAAATAAGTTCACAATTTATCCACGAATCATCACTGAAGATGATTTTATCATATTTCTTACTCAAATCAGATAAAATTTTGGCTTTAGATTCAAAATAATCTGTTTTACTAAATACTAAATGAACTTCATCGATTAGGGGAGCTAAAATACTGACAAAACATCCTAATAAAACACTATAATAAGTTGTCTTTTGATAAGATACATGAGAGATAATTATTATTTTGTATTGTTTCTCCTTGAGTTCTCGAAATAATTGATAAATATTTTCAATATCAGAATCTATTACATTATGATAATCAAATGCAGCTAAAGTTTTAGATTCCTGTTTGTTTTCTGGTATGTATGTCTCTGGAGGAATATAGTTAATGACTGGAGATTTTCTCAAAATTTTGGATATCATAGTTTGATTCAGATTTAGTTTTGTTAATTGACGCGGGTCATATTTTTGCGGATTCCTGAAGATATTTAAGATTGGTTCTACACTTTCCTGATCATATTTCTCAGGCATTTTGTTTGGAAATAAAAAATTGAATTCAATTTTTATTAAGGCATGGAAACATGTCAAAACCAATATGGAAAGTCATCAGAGAAACATATGAACGTGTAAACCAACTTCCTCTAGAACCGTGCGAAAAACAAGAACTAACAACTCTTGGATATTATTGGGGATATAAAGATGCGGTCATTTCTATTTCATTAGATATCGAAAAATTTCCTGGATATGTCTATTTAGGACACTATTGTGCAGATATTAATTTGGAAAATTATTTTATTACGAATCGCGAAATTATGTTGAGTAAAATAAACAATGGTTATTATCGAGTGACCTATAATATCGAAGAGATTGAAGTAGTATAAAAAAAGTGAAAAATATTTTATTAATTTAATTATAATATGTCAAAAACGAATGCCGAAGATGTAAAAGAATTTACAGAAGGATACACCAATACCACATGTCCGCAGAGACCTATGAAATTGAATAAAGATGAGGTTTTCTTTTTGATTAGAATGGTTTTGAGTGAAATGGATGAATTAGTTTGTACTGTTACCGAAAACGATGAAGAGGCCAAGGATTTTATGTTGGAAGCTTATTCCAAAATCGATAAATGCAAAAACTATCAATATCAAGATGATGTGGAATTGATTGGCGCACAAGCAGATGCGATGGTTGATGCCTGGTATTATATGCTAAATATAACTGCTAAACATGGAATTAATTTATCCAAACTGTTTGATGTAATTCATCGAGCCAATATGAATAAACGTGATCCAGTTAGTGGAAAGTTTATTAGGCGGGAAAGTGATGGTAAAGTCATTAAGCCAGCAGGATGGATGCCGCCGGATGTAGATGCAGAGATCAAAAAACAGATGGATGAAGGAAGTTGGTAATAAATTAATTTATAAATTTTATTGAAATTCTTTTTCTATTTTTTCCATTATTATTTCTATCGGTTGGTTCATATTTTGAATTAAAAATTCATTCCAATCTGCCGGAATGATTTCTTTATGTTTCATAAATTTTGACATTTTCTCCGCCTCTATTAATTTGTTTGGATAAAATACCAAAAACATTCGTCTAATTCCATCAGATGTCAAAGGTAGGAATTCAATTTTAATATCCATTCTTCCGGCTCTTAAAAGGGCTGGATCTAAGTGTTCAATGTGATTTGTTGTATAAATATAGATAACTCCATTATTATTAGAATGAATTCCGTCAATGGCATTTAGAAATCCTTTCATCGTGACTCTAGATTTTTTAATAACAGTTGTGTCATCATCTTCATCATCTTCATCATCTTCATCTTCATCTTCATCAACTGGTTGTTTTTTCTTTTTCTTTTTCTTTTTATTTTTTTCTATTTCTATTTTACGATCGGGGAAGGCAACATCAATATCTTCAAATATTACAATCGATTTAGAAGGTACCTGCCTAAGTGCAAGAAGAAAGAGTTCGTCAATAAGTTTATTTCCATTCATATCAATCATATAGATGTCATATTTAAATTCATATGTGAGAGCTTTAATCATGGAAGTTTTCCCGCAACCCGGTTGTCCATAGAAGAGATAGCCTCTTTTATAGTTGATGCCTTTTTTTTGATAAAATTTTTTAGTTTCTGGTTTAAAAAAATTTTTAATATCTTCAATTAGAAGGTTAATTTTATTTTGAGGTAAAATAACTGAAGATATTTTTCTTTTAGGAACGTAACCTATTTTTTTCCAATTATTCCAGGAATAAGTACTAAAATAGTATATAATTGGTAAACGGTTGGAATTCTCTTTCGATATTTCATTAAAAAATTTCATGAAGCTATTGTGATTCCACCGAAAAGTCATTATCGTTAAAAATGAATATTTTTTTGATTGCCAATGAGGATCTTTAACTGATATATAAACCCACATGAAACTCCTATTATACCAAAAAAAATAGAGACCATCTCCCAATTCACATTTTTGGCCAACAATAGTCTCATCTTCATAATTTGTATTCTTGTAAAGATTATAGGTATGAGTTTGCCACTCAACAAGATTTTTATCAATATATATCATGATCTTTTCGACATAGACATCATTGTCTTTCGAATTAATAGAGTAGGACATAAACATCAATTTAACTAAAAAGTTAAATGAGTGCGCAAACGCATTTCTCAACGATGCTCCGATGACCGATAAAAAGACGGTGAGTTGAAAGAATTCCATATTGTTATGTTATGATATAAGATACGGAGCCTTCAATTTTTTTTCATACTTTATAAGGACATCACGGGCAATCGTCTCCCTGTATCAAATGGTGGTTTAATTGACATTTCGGCATCATGTTTTAACTTAAATAAATGACAGATCTAGTATCTTTATCAGCTGCTTTAATAATAAGATATTTTCCTGATTTTGTATCTCCGTAAATGATATTTTCTATTAATCCTACAAACATCAGTGCAATACTATTTTGGATAGTTGATAGAACATTCTTTTTTTCGACGGCAAAAGTTCCAATGATTTTGTGGTCATTCACTGGCATTACAAAAAGAATTGAATCGATAGAAGGATTTAATCCGCATAATTCAATAGGATAAATTTTAATAGATATTGATGGGTCATCGTTATATTTTGCTGCCTCTTCAATAGCTTTTTCTTCGGAAGGAAAATGACAGATGATGTGATAATTGTGCCCGATAATTGCTTCTATTTCTTCTGGATTTCTTTCTTTATCATATTTTTCCCCTTCGGGTTCTGGTGCTTTTTTAATCAAAACGACTAGAAAATGTTTCATTTGAGTTCGATCAGTAATTAATTTTTTAATCTCTGATGGCATTGATTTTTCCATGTTTTATTTATATAAACAATTATTCTATTCATTTTTTTCTCACAAATTTGGCAGATCGCGTGTTCGTATAATTAAATTTATTTTAATCTCTAATAAATTTAATTTTGATGGATCACTATACTGTTTTAGGAATTGATAGAAAAGCCTGTGGAGATGAAATTAAGAAAGCCTATAAAAAACTTGCCGTCAAATATCATCCCGATAAAAATCCTAATGATCCTACTGCTGAAGATAAATTTAAAGAAGTTGCTAAAGCTTACCAAACTCTGGTTGACAAAGATAAAAGAAGAATTTATGACCTCACTGGAGATAGTGATAGTAATATTAAAATAGATACCTCTGTGGCATTCGATTTATTTGATAATTTCTTCTCTACCTTTGCCAATGGTGTTAGTTTCGACGGGTTTGTTTTTAGTGCCTTCGGTGTTCCTCAATTTCATCCACCTCCTCCGCCACCAAGACATTTTTTTAGAAGACCTGTTGATCCACCTCTTCCCAAACCGCCGGTTCCAGATAAAAAATCCGATAATATGTTTTACAATATTAATGCCACCTTAGAAGATATCTATCAAAAAAAAACTAAAAAAATTGCTATTGATTTAATAAGAAATGACAAGAACGTTTCGATCTCTTTTAAAATCCCCCTCTATTATAAAGAAATTCATTTCCCAGGAGAAGCTGATCAATTAGAAGGTTGCAACCAACAGGGTGATATTATTTTTACCATTTATGATAAGCCACATTCGAGATTTAATCGAATCAATGATTATGATTTGATGATGAGTCAAAAAATTAATTTCATCGATCTCTATCACGATTTCATTTTCGAATTTCAACATTTGGATGAAGAAACTATCAAAGTCAAATGCCGTCTGGAAAGCATCATTGAACAGGAACACTTATATCAAAAACTGCCAGGTCTTGGTTTTGCTAAAAATCTGGATGAAAGAGGGGACTTAATTATCAGATATATTATTGATTTTCCTAAGTTTGATGGAGATAAATTGGATGAATTAGAAAAACTTTGTCAACAAAAAAATACATTCGCAGATAAACAAAATG
>SDBT01008504.1_pt1 | contig 16752 bp, 30 predicted proteins | sample 2277101 | NCBI WGS metagenome assembly SDBT01 (sample SAMN10404973, study PRJNA504765) | marine sediment metagenome | isolation source: marine sediment core GS10_PC15, 103 cmbsf | place: Arctic Ocean: Southern Knipovich Ridge | collected 2010
GTCGAGTGTGCTTCTATGGAAGGATTCCTCCAATCGGTGAAATTCAAGAATATCGAGATGCAGAGGTACATCTGTACGTTGGTGGGCTTCGCTGCGAAGAAAGCAGGTAAAGGAAAGAACTGGCAACGAACACAGACACTTTGGTGGAACGGTCAGCCCATCAAACGTGATTCACAGGAATACCAAGATCTCCTCGACCGAGCATATGTTGCACTCTTTCGTAATAAGAAAGCACGTGCGTGTTTGCTCTCGACGGGAAATGCAAACTTGACACACAGTATTGGTCGTACGAAGGCCAATGAAACAGTATTAACGAGAAACGAGTATTGCTCACGATTGATGAACGTCAGAGCTATCCTTCGTGAACGGGAGTTTATTGAATGAAGAACATCATAATTACAGATCCTTGCTATACCGACGACGGAAAAGAGGACTTGCGTGGCGATTTGTGCGTTAAGATTCAAGTCTCTGATGAGTTCTACGAGAAGTTGAAACTGGAGCCAATTGTTGTATTCAACGAGAATGATAATTGGGATGGTGGAACGTATTTCTTTGGTGGAAAACTTCCCGCTGATCAATATGAATACGTTGGTTATCACGGCAATGATGCAGGGTTAACTTGTATAGCTGACGAGGACCGACTCGAACCATTTGAGTGGAGCGAGTTTCTCGAAAAAGATGACGGATGGTGGCCAACTTCACACAAAATGTATACCTGTACCGCTTGTAAAGGAACAGGTGATAAAGATGATTCAGACGACCTCAGCAATTCCGTCCTCGAAATGTTGGGCAACATCAAAGATGAGGGCCTTAAGAGAAAACTTAAAGAGGAACTCAACATCGATGAGATGCGCATCGAGGAGATGGCAAGGATATTCTCTCGGTGTTCGTCTTGTCACGGCAAAGGTGAGATCCAAGGTTCCGACCTCGGCGCTACAATGAACGATAATGGTCACTTCTTAATGGTCGGTTCTACGTTTCTTGGTGATGTAGGAGCATCTGTATGGGTACACAAAGAGAACGGTGAAATCACTGCTCTCGCTATTGACGTTGTCGGATACACGTTCGGCAACGAGGACGATGAAGAAGATGTGGCAGATTAAATCAACAAACAGTTGGAGCGACGAATCGTCGTGGTTTCCTAGAAAGTGGGAAACCATGGAAGAAGCTGAGGTTATGCTCGATGCAATCGTTCTGTTCAACATGAATAACTATAGAGCGTGTGCTGCGCCTCATAATCGCATGACGTGTTCGAAGGCAACGTATGGTGGATTAGGATGGAATGGTGGTCCTCGTGCTCCGTTAATTCCTGAATATTATTTTCGACTCGATGGTCAACCATACATGAGAATTTTGATTGCGGAGGTAGAGGATGAAGAGCCTGTTGATGATCGCCCTAAGCGTCGTCGAGGTATCAAAAATGAGTGAAGATAGCTACGCAACAGAAAATTGGGTTCGAGCCTATATCGACGAGGCCGCATCGGTTGATCTCAAGTCCGCAAAAGAGACGTATGAGAAGTTTCTTCGCCAACGTGAAATTCTTATGCATGATGTAAACGAAGAGCGAAAGACGCATCACCAGACGGCACAGAGTATGGCGCACACAAATGAAGCTCTTCGACAAGAGAACAAAAAGCTTGTCGGTATCATCGAGGAATTATCAGGAAAGATGATTCAGCTAAAAGCCGACATGGAGCACGTGAGAGCAGATTCTATTATTCGATTTTCATCACTTCGCGCAGACCTCGAAGAGCTTGACAATCAAGTCGATGCGAATCGCAGAAAACTACATAGACAGGAACAGGTAGAGTGGGAAAAGAAGACGCAGGAAGAGAGTGTGCGGTCTGCGGACGAGAGTTAGGCGCCGCACAATATTGGAATGATCATCACCTTCTACCGAAAAGCAAGAAGGGGAAGGATGTAATACCTCTTCACAAAGTGTGCCACAACACTCTCCACGCAACGTTCACGGAGAATGAACTTCGAGATCTATATCGTGAGTTCGAAAATTACATCCCCTTCCTCCTTCGAACCGATGAACGAATCATCAAGTTTGCAAAATGGATTGCGAAGAAGCCCCTTGACTTCCACGTAAAAACCAAAGATCGTAGGGAACGTAAACGTAGACGATAACAATAAAAAGGAGAACCAATATGGAATTCTCAGTCTATCTCGGAGGCCCCATCACAGGGGAATCATACAAAGGGTGTACAGGGTGGCGTGAATTTGTCGCTGAGCAGTTTTGGCGAACCTACAACACCTCCAAACACAGCCTCCATGCTTTATCACCAATGCGACACAAAGACTATCTTCTTCAGGAAACATCGGTTGCAGACAGTTACGATGATACACTCATGTCATCTCAACGAGGAATATTTGCACGCGATCGATTTGATTGTATGCGATGTGATCTGTTCTTTGTAAATGTATTGGATGCTTCAAAAGTAAGCATCGGAACAGTTCTTGAGGTTGCGTGGGCAAATTCTCGAGACATCCCAATCATATTGATCATGGAAGACGAAGGCAATATACATGAACACTCTATGATCCGTGAGGCGTGCCCCTTCCGCGTGAACAACATTAAGGAAGGTATTCTGTTGACGAGGAATATACTCTTTCCGTAAAATGGAGGGATGGATAAGTTACGAACAATAGGGTGGTCTATTATTCGACGGTGGACTGGCTTAACAGGTGGCCTGTTAAATCTCTTTGTGTTACTGGCCATGCTAAATGTTCTCGACTATCAAACTACCGACATCTTAATCCGGTTAACGGATTATAGTATAGAGGCAAATCCTGCCTTGCGATATATGTTGGAGGTTACTGGCACAGCTCTATCAATTCTGTGGATCAAGGCTGGAATTCTCTCCATAGCTGCAGTCGTGTTCTATTGGGCTATTTGGAAAGCGAAGAAAACAGGCAAATTGATTCAAATCAAACGCCTTTTGACAGTTTGCTTGTTTGGAATGTGTGTTGTCTATGGCTTAGTGGTTATTCACAATACATACGGGATATACAGACTGTTGTCTCTGTGACCACAAACATGGGATAATGACCCTATATGAATGCATTCCTTGAAATCCTCCAGATCGCCGTTGGCGTAGACCCGTACACAAATGAACTTACGGGCGATGAAAAACTCGTCGCAGATCTAGCTGACCTCCTAGAGATATCCGAAGAGGACGTCGTTGAGAGTGCTGGAGACTCGTACTCACAATACTATGCGACATATGACCGTTGCGAGAAGAATGATTCGTTTTGGGGTCGCATTTTCCCACACTCCCACGGGAAAGTCCTCACTGAGCGCACCCTTTCATATACAGCCAGAGCCGCCATTCGCAAGCGCCTCAAGTTCCATCAAGTTAATCCCGACCCCTCAGACCGAGACTATCTCATCATAGCCTGATCCTTCACCATGCATAAATAGCTGCATGGCAAAATCACAAGAACAAATAATCGCCGATCAGGCACAAGACATCATACGACTAAAACAAGCCGTCACGCGGATGGATCATATGCTACGCCAACTAGACCGCAAGGCAGCTCGTGCAAATGATGGCGTTCGCCGAGTGCGCAACGATATCGAAAACATCAAGCGGGTCGTTAACGTGAGGGGAGGATAAGGATGATTTTCTCTTTTGGACTAATATGGACAATCTTCTCGAAGAAGTTTCTTCAGCTATTCGGCTTCGTGCTGAAGCACTGGAAAATCTTTCTTGTGCTTGGTTTATTCGCCGCAGTCTACGTCCAGCACGAAATGATCGCCAGTCGTGACCTCCAAATAGTTGATCTCAACGGCAAACTAATTACGTGCGCGAATGCAAACGAGATGCTTGCAAACACACTTGACAATCGTAACAATGAAATTGGCCAGTGGAAAGAAGTTTCAGACAAGTTACAGGCACAAAATGATGCGCTCGTTGGAACAATCTCCAAGATTCGCACAGACACTGAAAAGCGGGCCGAAGAAATCTTAGCTGGACCAAAACCAAGTTCTTGCGAGGATTCGATTAAATACCTTGTTGATGGTGTTAAGGATCTGCAATGGTAAAAATATTCGCAATTATAGGTTTGGCCCTCATGCTAGGTGCGTGTGGACCGGGAACGATAAAGCTTCGCACAGAGGTGCAGCAAGTATATGTTCCATTGCTATATTGTCCAGCACCACCTGATATTCTTCGTCCTACTCTTGCCATTCATGATTTGGTTGATGAAGACGCAAACGATCCAGGTAAGGTTGTAATGTACTATAAAGCTACTGTGCAGCAGCTAGAAGGATATATTTCTGAACTAGAAGCTATTGTCAAACAATACGATCAGACAAATGCTGCCTACGAAGAGCTACGAGATAAATTCGAAGATCAATGGAAAGACGAATTCAAAGGAAAGACACAGGATGAAGCTACTAGTAGAACTAATTGAAGAAACGGAAATCGATTATTCTTCCATCATTGAAGAAGCAATTAGACAATATCCTGGTCTACGCAACAAGCGTGGTGGTAAGATACAATCAAAAATAGCTGGTGCAGCTAAGTTCTTCAAAAACCCTCTTGTTGCCGCAACGGGCGCGGTCATGGCTATCAATGCATATGACGCCTACAAGAAGAACAAACGGTACACAACACGCTTTTATGCCAAGACACCTGCTGAGCGAAAGATGTACAAAGAAATCATCCAAATGATGACTCAGTCAGGCAAATACAAACTCAAACGAACAAAGTATGTGGGTGGTGGACGCGAATGGGTACTGAGACGGGTATCACATTCATGAAGTTCACGGAGTTTCTGATCGAAGCTTCTAAGTTCGAAAATCTCAAGAAGAACAAGAAGCCACTATCCGATGAAGAGCGAGATTTGTGCTTGAAGCGCAAGTGTGTTTGGAACTTCGGGAATAATGGTAAACCATCCCCTGCTGTATGGAAGTCTGTTGATACGAAAGGTAAAACAACATACGTAACAAACACGCATCGAGCATACAATACTGCAACAACAATGAAAGGTGCGATTAAGCGCTACCACGATTTCATTAAGGGAACGGCATGAGACTCCTAACAACCCTTCTCGCACTATCTGAGGCCAAGAAAGATGATCTGACTCGTCTTCCGAAGGACCTCATGAAAGATGTACAGAAGAACATTCGTAAAGGCGCTGAAGATCTCCAGCAGAAATGGGCCAACGCATTAGAGCTTGTACACAAAGCATACGAAGTGGCAGCTGTCCAGCGACCTGGACCAGATATGAAAGATGCTTGGGAGCAGTACGAAGAAAATATTGCGTATGCAGTCAAGCAGCTGTCTGACGCTCGTGGGATGGAAGATGACTGGCGAATGTCCTCCGCAATGTTTCATGAAGCATTCGAAGGTGTTCAGAAATGGCGCATCACGTTTGGTGGCAACTCTTACGTGACTGAATCAAACGACATCGGAAGTGTGATTGATGGTGTTATCGCGAAGCTTGATGAAGAACTGGATGTTGAATCTGAAGAAACGGAGACTGGTGTGCAGCTAAGATTCTCCAAGTGGGGAATCAAACAGAACGAGCGCATTAACATCGAGCGTGTACAATGAAACTGACCGCCTTGACAGAAGGCCTTGCCAAAAACCTTGGTAGAACCGAACAAATTATTCACAAATATTTCGAGCAATCAGGCAACGCACACGGCGTGATATATTATGAGCCTAAAAAAGGCTTTTTGGCCAGCATTCGAGATGCTTATGATGAAAACCCATCAGACGAACTGATTCAATCAATCGGATATGGACCCGACGCTGCTATAGTGCATCTAGAAGGTGGAGGGCTCGATGCTCCCTTAGAGGAAGACACTATAATCGATATTTGGAAGAAAATACGTAACCCTTGACGTAGGGTGAACAACGAGGTACTCTTCCTCGTTATGAACGAATTACAGCAAACACTTTATGACCAGCTGATGAAGTTGGTGGACGATGAAGCATTCTACTTCAAAGATTTTGAGTGGGATGACGTCACGTATCGCATCTTCAATTATCGGCTCGCTCCGTACACTGAGTTCCTGAAGCCAGGTGCTCTCGAGTGTCGTGGTATTATGTTTGAGGTAGAAGGCGAAGAAGCCATTCGCCTCGCATCATGGCCAATGAAAAAGTTTTTCAACTTGAACGAGAATCCGTTCACGATGGATCTCGATCTCTCCGAAATTCAAGCAATCGAATTGAAGGTTGACGGTTCCCTCATCTCTACGTTTCACCACGAAGGATGGCTGCACTGTAAGTCAAAGGGATCTATCAACTCGTATCAAGCACTTCGGTCGATTGCTATGATTGAAGAGAATGATGCTCTCTACAAAGAGATGAGAGAGCTCGTCCATAATGGATTTACTGTCAACATGGAATACCTTCCACGCTCAGATAGTGAGCATCGTGTTGTTATTGGGCACCCCGAAGAATCCCTCGTTGTTTTGAGCGTACGTAACAACGAAACGGGAGAGTATCATGCGCTTAACCAACTTGTTGGATATCCTGAGCTTGTAAAGCTTTGGGTTGACTACGTTTATCCACCTGACCCAATAGAGTTCGTCAAGCAGATCACGAACATGGAAGACGTGGAAGGATATATCGTCTACCTCCCAGATATTTGCTTCAAAGCAAAGACGTTGTGGTACCTCACACAGCATAGAGCAAAAGACTCTATTAACTCCCCACGACGCTTGTATGAGACGGTTATTGCAGAAGCGACGGATGATCTCCGCTCGTTGTTCTATGCTGATAAGCACGTTCTTGCAAAGATTGATGCGATGGAACAAAAGGTCGGTCACTGGTATAATGAACTTGTCGATCAGGTTGAAACATACTATGAAGAGAACAAGGATCTCGAACGGAAAGAATATGCCATTAAGGGTCAACAAGAACTCCCTAAGATGGTGTTTGGTCTTGCTATGCAGAGATATATTGGGCGCGAGATCAACTACAAAGAGTTCATGATCAAGAAGTGGAAAGAATTCGGTATTAAAGACGAGGAAGCGTAAGATGGATGTATTATTTCTTGGAATAGGCGCGGTTTGTTTGAGTATTGGTGCAATGATTAATATCTCCACTCGGAATAAGCTCGAGAAGAGAATTGAGGCACTAGGGACGAAGATCTATCATCCGGACAGGCCATGAGTCACCGACGACATGACTTCGTAACGAATATACGTAAGGGAAAGGACGAGGTGAGCGCCTACATGCAAATTGCGCGGATTGTTGGCGTGCCTATAGAAATCCTCGACGACGCTATGGATAATCGTGGACGCAGATATGAAGGTGGATTAGCGTGTTATGTTATTGGTAGGGGACGTAGCGACGATCTCATTAGCATTATGAGATCCCGTTTTTGGGAGGGTCTGCAAAAATATCCAAGTTGCGCCTCTTACGACGATCTATCATCCATGCCCAAACTCTCTCGTTCCACCAATATTGCCATTCCCGACAGTGAGAAATTCACCCCGAACATTCAATCTCCATAAATATCTCCGATACTAGTAAAACAGGAGATATTTTCATGCATCCACGCAACGAACTGCGACTTCTCGCCGGCATTGCTATCGACTCCTCTCTTGAGGTCACGATCAAACAGCCCCCACAGAAGTTAACAGAAAGCGGATGGTCAAGCGGAGAAGTCGTTACCAATCTAGACGATGCTTATGCCCGTCTAGAAAGCGCCGTAAAACGTCGCGACAAACAAGCCATTGATCATATAAGTGCCGAGCTCGAAGAATTAGAAGTCCAGCAAGACGATGCATCGTTCGACGCTGGTAGATCAGGCCAAGGAGGACTTCGTGAGAGCAAAAAGACCAGGAAAGCCAAGAAAGATTTTGATGGCGACGGTAAAGTTGAGTCAGACAAAGATGAAGTTTTAGGCTCACGTATGAAGGCTGCCAAGAAAGCTGGAAACCTCGATGAGGGGAAGAAAGCAAAGAAGGATTGGGATGGAGACGGCGAAGTCGAGTCTGAAAAAGCCGAGCATGATGGTGTTGTTGACAAAGCAATTGCGAAGTCTAAGAAAAAGACGAGCAAGAAAAGCAAGAAGAAAGGCAAGAAGATTGATGAAGGTCATACGTTTTCTAGCTATTCTGACTGGGAGCAAGCAGCCTATACAGCTGGAAACAGTCATGTTAAATTTGAAGACGATGATAGTGACGGACGCGTTAAAGCGGTTGCTGATAACCAAGGTCACGGATATTCTCAGCACGGTGGAAGCGAAAGAACAATCGGAATTTGGGACGATGAGCGAGCAGAGGGCGTCGTGTTTGAGTCAACTCTAAATTACAGTTCAGCAAACAAAGTTACTTGGGAAGAGGACGAGTCTGAGCCAGTCAACGTTTCTGGTCAAGATGATAATACTGTATGGGAGCCACTCAATTCTGATAAGAACGAAAGCCCATCACAACTAGATGCTCTCGGTAATCAATCATCCGAAGAGCACGACAAGACAGTCAACGTTCCTGCAAAACTGCTCTCGCAGTTGATGGACGTAGTCACTGGTGCGCGTGAAGAAGCCGACAAGTGGCGCAATTCATATTCGCGTTACGAAACAACAAAATTCTATGACGATTATGCCAACGCATGTGAACAACTTCATGATCACTTGAAGGGTGGAACTGTCGGCGACATCAAGAAAGCACAAATTCATATGAGCTCTTTGATGGGACCGATGCTTCATAAGATTCCTGATGATGTTAATGACTTTGTTATGCGTGGTGGTCAAAATCGCTCACTAAAAGATCACTTTACCAAAGTGCAAGGCTTTCCAATTGAAGGTCCACGAAACAAACTGAGTTAATAGGAGAGAACATGCCTTTGCCATCACCCGATTACCTAGAAGTATTTGACATTCTACACAATGATGTAGACGAAGAAGTCTTCCCAGTTGATCCACTAGCTTTTCCAGGCGCTGGACCTTCTGCGACAATGCTTCACTGGGCAACCATGAAACCTGGTTATAGAGAACAGCTTCATTTTGCTGTTGAAGATTACGCGAATACTCCAACAGTTGCATCAGCAGCAGAAGTTGACTGGCTAACAGATATTAATGCGGCTGGAGCGATTCCAGGCTTTCAATATGCAGACTTTGCAAATACTGTCGTTGGTGGTAGTGCCAGCGGACTTGACACAACAGCAGCGGCCGCAGCATCTCATACAGTTGACTGTGGAGGCGTAGCAGCTGGTGGTACCGCAACAGGTTTGCCATCTGGTCCTGGCCTCACGTATACAGCTCAGGCTGTTATCAACGGAGTCATTTTTGACCTGACTACAACTCCTGGTGGTGGTCAAACGTACACTGATCTTATTGCAGACCTAGACGCAATTGTTGCGGGCTCGGCCACTTTTACAATTGTAGGTGGCAATCTTCAACTAACTGGTGATCCTGGCATCGAAGAAGCATTCCTTCGTGATACGCAAGATCTTGATCTATTCCAAAATCTAACACTATTCGCTGGATTTTTTAATTCGGTTCCAGCTGTTGAGCCTGTTGCATATACAGCAAACTTCTTAATCGATGGTACAACAACAGTTAATGCAGTTGTGCTCGGCTCTGATGGAGCTACTTTTGCAGACGTAGTAGCAGAGTTGAATACAGATCTTGGTGGCGATGGAGCAGCAGCAATAGCAAACGGAGACATTATTGTTGAGAGCGGTGGTGCAACTGGCAGTGGAACAACATCCGTTGAATTCTTAGGTGGTACACTATGGCAAGCACTTGATGGTTTTGTACTCTTTGGTCTTTCACGTCCAGAGATTGATGAAATTTTCGCAGCAGGTGGATTTACAGACGTAGTTGGACCATTGAATGCAGGTGTGTTTGGAGTTACGTGGAGCACATTCCAGCTTGAGCATTTTGGTAATCCACCAACACGATTTGCTGGAACAGGCGCTGATTCGACTCTAGCATATCACGATCCATTTGACGGTGATTGGAAACGACTGATCGATGATGTCGTTATCGTGTAATGAAACTTGCGGAAGCGTTTGCTAAAAAGACGTACAAGGAGCCAAAACTCCTCGATACTGTATGGCAACGACAGGTGTCTGTGACGCGCGCTGAATTGAATCAACTTGTACAAGAGATAGGCTATTACGTTGGTGTTCGTGTCACACCTGAAGACCTTGCTAAAAAATATCGGAAAGAGGTAAATGAGTATCTCGAGTCTATGGACAGTGCGGCTGCATCGGTTGTATTTGATATTGGCAGCGAAGAATTTGAGGAAACACGAAAACACTACTTGCAACAGTATTTTGTTGGAGTCATTCAATAATGGAACTACTACTGGAACTCTTAACAACGGCGACTCATAAGCCGCGTAAACGAACTTATGATAGCGTTCGTCAGGGTCCACCCCTACCAACGATGCCTAGTGGCGTTCCCGCCAAAGCTCCATACAATATTCGAGCTGATGCAAATAAGAACAAGAAGCAAAAGAAACCAAAGGCTCGACCAAAGAAGAATCTATGGTTTACCAATCAAAATCTGTGGGCACGTGACGTTCGAAACGAGCGCACTGGATATAAGATGATGCAAGATACAGACAAGAACGTTTACGCTGTTGACGGTGTTGGTGAATTTGCATATGGCGTGTGGTATCCCGAACGCGGTCAAGGTGTTACCTTCCATGAAGCACGACCAATCCATACAGTCAAACAGCTTCGTTCAAGATTAACCGATGCAGGTTAATCGATGCGTTTCATTAAATTCTTAATCGAAGCGCCGTTTGCTAAAAAGACATACGATGAAAAGCCCATAGTAAGAAAGCGCGCCGGCACTGCCCACCCTGCCAAAAAACCAAAAGATCATCGATCTAGATGGGTTAAAGATATCGTGGAGGTGCCAGGTAAAGTTTCCAGAATTTCGCGGGGGGATGATGATCCCGCACCCGACGGCCTTCCCTATACTGAAGACATTAAGCTGTTCGTTCCCGTCAACAAATGGCGCGATGTTATTCGACAAAAAGCAGTTCAGAAACTTCCAACAATACAAAATCTCACGTCTGAAGAATACGATGATATAACATCTGCTCATGGACGTTCTTATACGGCCCGTGAAAAACTACCGGATAAATTATTCCACAAAACGTATGGATATAAGCCATTCTTCAAGCGTACAAAAAGTGGTGCACTACGATTAGACCTAGGTTATCAAGAGTGCCCAATCGACATGTTAGAAGTATTCTTTGGTGATGCAATTCAGAAACAAGTCGATCGCATAATGACAAAAAGATACAGTGAGAAGGCAGCTGGATGGTATGAGTTGAACATATACAGTCAGCTCGGCAATAACGGGTATAAAGGAATTTGGAAAAAGCTCACTTCACCAACGCTAATCAAAAACCTTCGCGAAAAATGGAAGGAGGTTAATGCTGAGGTGTATCGAGACCTAGATCAACTACAGACAAAACTTAATACTAGTCTTGATTCAAACACAGCAAAGCGAAAAGTTATTCTTGGCTATCAAGCTGAAATTCGTCAAAAGTTAAAGAAGATTGTAGCGGATGTGTCTTCACCCAACTATCCAATTCAGATAACTGGATTTAGTTTCTCTCCTACGAGTGCCTCGAGTGGTACTACACAGCCAGGTAAGTACAATACTATTCATAGTGCAGGGCGAACAAAACAGCAACAGGCATACAGTGGGCATTTTTATGATTTCATATCAGTGCGAATGAAACTCAGCGAAGAAGACGCAGAGCGGTTTCGACCCAAACTACGACAGTTTCAACAAGCACTAAAAACAGAGTTCGCCAATGCGCCATATGCTCTTGACTATCACGGCTGGGGATGGAAGAAAGGGGTTCGGTTACTTATGCATGGTGTCGAGGTACCAAAAGCTGTGCGGGAGAAGTCAATATAATGCGATTTATTGAATTTCTAACCGAAGGCATAGCCAGAAAGACATATCGTAAGCGTCGGGTGCTGCCCAATGATGCAAGGTGGGCCGCCAAAGAATTCGAGAAAGTCGATCAGAAAGGCACGGCGATGTGGATTACTGCTGCTGTTAGCCCAAGCACTAAAACTATTACGAAGCGGCAAGAAGTTGCTCTTATCGATCACGCTCAAAATAATAAAGAGAAGTATGGTTGGACATGGGAAACGTCACGCCAATCTGAGAATCGACTTGCCCGCGATCGACCAGATTATGAAAAACAGGCTTATGAAGAGTACCTTACTGCCTGGAAAGAACCAGACGACATGCAAGTCGTCCATCTCTAATCTCTACCCTAAACAGAAAGTTACAAACTGTTGACCTCACCCCTAAATAGCTGTAAGTTAACAAAATAGGCCATGTGGCCAAAGTACAAATCTTGAAAGGAATAGTAATTTCAATGAACGCTCGATTAGACATATTAACATCAAGACAGCCCGGAAACGGGACGGGCTTGCTGCCACTATGTCAATCCACATTTATGGAATCACGTAGTTGGTATCATCTCGATACTCGAACGCCTTTCGTTGGAGGTGACTCAGAAGGTTATTAATCCCTGAGACACAAAGAATCCAAGAAAGGCGCTCTTCGCAAGAACAGCGCCTTTTTTATTGACTAAAGTTTTTAAGGAGCCGAAAGGCTCAAACGTAGAGGAAGTTATTTGGGGTAGTGTGAACCTCGCAAGTGACGAAAGTCCCCGAAGCACACTACGCGACCCCACAGGTGAGTCCTGTGGCCTTAGTATGAGGACTGATTCCGTAAAACCGGACCCTCGTGAACAAATAACGATCTCATTGTAAGTGTTTTTTGGGGTGTAGGTAGTTCAATTGGCAGAACCCTTGGTTGTGATCCGAGATGTTGCGGGTTCGAATCCCGTCCTTCACCCCAAAGCACATTTGCGAACAATTGGGTGCGTTGAAACTATGTCAGCGCTCCCGCTTGCTTCGGTAGTGGGAACTATTCGAAGAGGCGGGGGTGGCGGTAGGAGTAAACGGTCACCAAGTCGTTTATATCTGACTCAGATCAAGTTGGTATGGGCGGCGACGTATTCAAAACGTTGACGAAGAGCGGACAACCGATTCCAGTGTGAGTCTGGAGAGTCAACAATTATTTGGGTCGGCGGCGAAGTTGGAGAGACGCAGCAGTCTGTAAAACTGTTCTTTCGAGTGAATAGGTTCGAATCCTATACGACCCACCAAATTCAATTTCTGGCATCGTGATGGAAATAGGTATACATGCTACGTTGAGAACGTAGTGAGCATCACGCTCATGAGGGTTCGATTCCCTTCGATGCCACCAAACAAATTTGATGCGGGTTATGCAAACGGTTAACGCGACGGGGCTCATAACCCTGTGCCGAAAGGCTTTGAGGGTCCGAATCCCTTGCCCGCTACCAACAATGCCTCCATAGCTCAGTCCGGACAGAGCAGGTCCCTTCTAAGGACAAGGTCGTGGGTTCGAATCCTACTGGGGGTGCCAATTTCACAGGACGCAGGTTCAATCCCTGTCTGACGGCTCGCTTCGTGAAAACGTTCAGCTATCGGTCGTTCAATGGTAAGGACACTGTGGAATTATGGAGAAGTGGCAGAGTTTGGTTTATCGCGCTTCCCTGCTAAGGAAGTGGACAGCTAACGTTGTTCCATGGGTTCAAATCCCATCTTCTCCGCCAATCACGATAAATACTTACATGAAATTACAAGAACTTACAGAAAGCTTCGCAAAGAAAACGTATCGCGATCATCGCATTCCGCAAGAACTCATAGATGCTGTTAAGCAATATGCTAAAGAGCACTATGAAACAGACGGGTGGGATTACGTTATAGAAACGATGGACGATATGGAAATCGCTCAGGAAATCAGTGGCGCTGTCACCCCTAAAGAAGCAATCGCAAAAATGTATGACCTTGTTAAAATGCTAGACGTTCATCGCAAAGAAATCCAAAGCACAGCATTTTAATCCTCCCGAATATCCGATGAGCCCCACCCTGAGGACTGACCAATCAGGGTTGCTCATCGATCTATAATTGTGACAATGGTTGGAGGTCGCCTCATGCGCGCAGCCCTCCGTTGGTTCGATTCCAACAGTCACGACCAACAATGCGAAGGACCTATCATCAGCTTGGTGGGTAGTTGCTGTAGTGGTGAGATTCCACCCTTCGCGCCCAAATTTGGAACCTTAGCTCAGTTGGAAGAGCACTTCGTTGAAGCCGAGGGTGTCACAGGTTCGATTCCTGTAGGTTCCACCAAATCAACTTCTTATGCCCTCGTAGCTCAACTGGACAGAGTCCCTGGCTTCGAACTAGGAGGATGCGGGTTCGAATCCTGTCGAGGGCTCCAATTAATTTCTTAGGAGATTATTATGAAAATTCGTAACAAGCGTGGACATAGCACCAAGCGTGCTAACAAGGTTTATCGCCGTCGCCGCATCCGTCGCATCGAGAATCGTACCTTCGATGTCAAGCGTGATACCATGATTGGTGCTGCTTGCCGTCGTGGCTGGGGTGCTGGATACGCCACAATCTAATTCAATACACCGGTATGCAAATGGTTAAAGCGCCTGGGTTTTCACCCCAGTCCGTAAGGTTTGCGGGTTCGAATCCCGTTCGGTGTACCAATTTCACGATCCGGACCCTAGAATGTCTACCCTTTGGCCAAGGGGTGGTTGGTAACCGGCAGGCCGTTGTGTCATGCTTAGCGGTTCGATTCCGTAAGTCTATTCTAGGTATGAACATAAATAATTGCATGAAATTATTCGAAATCACAGACGATTCTAGGGCACATGCCCTGAAAGACACAATCCGATACAGTGAGGATAATGTTCGTTCTGTTACGCTTAAGGACTCGATGGATCTATTAATAAAAGATCGTTCACTAACTTATAATGGACCGATGTACCGAACGATTGTGTTGCAGGGTGAACCCTATAAGAAAAGCTTTGATTTGCGACAAATACAGTTCCAAATTCAAAAATACATGCGCAAAGTTAAACGTGAACACTATCAGGCTTGGTCATATAGTCTGAAAGGAATGCAACAAGCTGTTAAGACTAACGCGGAAAGCGAAGTGTACGGTGAGGTTGAAGGATGGAACATCTCTCCCGTGTTAAGGCAACATGGTGAAGGGATAGATGTCGAAGCTGTATTTACCGCCGCCGGTGAAGATTATTGGTTGAGGGGCGAGGATGAAGTCTTTGCAAAATGGTCCAATGATATTGAGATTTACGGCTTTCTTTGGGGACTTCGAACTCAGAGGTTCTATCCTGTTAGTCAGACTGATGAGATGCTTACTTATGCAAGAAAGCAAATGGAGAAGTCAGAGACGTTCTACACTCCTCCTCATAAACGATGATTCACCGCAAACATCAAAGACATTATCAGGGTGTAGCTCAGTCTGGCCAGAGCACTCGGCTTGGACCCGAGAGGCCCGTAGGTTCGAATCCTACCATCCTGACCAATTCTGTTGAAGGTCATGCGACTTTCTGCTAATATTTCTCCTGCAAACAATTAAGAGGGTTGAACCCTCATATTATACCAGGAGACATTTCCATGCTTATGAAGTTCGTAGACCGTAGTGCACGTTTTGGCACGTACGAAGAAGATCAGTACATCATCACAGACATTGATGGTGACGCAAGTGGTGGTCGCACAACAGGCGGTCGCTACACATTCATTAACCCAGTAACAGCTATCGAAGAGCGTGGCAGCACAACTCTTGACGAGACCCGTTCCCAGATTGAGAAGCTTATCAACACAGCTGAGAGTCTTGGCGTAACATCTTTCCGACGTCCACGCCGCTAAATACAACTGCTTGGCAAGCCGCAGATCTGCCACGTGTAGATTTTGTATTCGAGACCGCCTTCTGGGCGGTTTCAGCACTTCGGAGTGTAGCTCAGCTTGGTAGAGCGCTGCGTTTGGGGCGCAGAGGCCCAAGGTTCGAATCCTTGTACTCCGACCAATTCTTCTAAATACAATCATGAAAATCAACGAAATCCAAGATCTCGCATCAAACGCCTTGCGTTCTGCTCATCATGACGCATACGATCAGTACGGCGACCGCTTACATGGGATTGCAAGAGAAATGATTGAACTTCGTCAACTTGCAGCAGATGCGCACCAAGCACCACGAACGTTGAAAGACGTGATGTCAGATTTACATGATGTTCTTTATGATCTGAAATCAAATGCGGGTGAGCAAGTAGATTCCCAATAAATACCTCTATGAAACTTCAAGAAGTATTTGCCAAAAAAACGTACGGTCCCGATTCCAATCCAGAACGGTCTGAGACAGGCGAGGTTATCCATGATGGATACTTCGTGAAAATTTACGACTCTGACACTAAACAGCAAATTCAACGCGAACTTGATGAGTTGCGCGGTCGTATGGATGAGCTCGATCAATCAGAGTTTGAAGAAGCAGAATACGAAGAGGATGTTCTTCAACGCCTTGTCTCCCAGCTCACCAACTTCGGGTGGGACAAATACAGTGACGGAAAGTAATCATGGACTATGATTTCGCCAACATGAACGTCATGTATCTTCCCGTTGTGGATGTATACGATGGCGATACAATCTTTGTAAAATTTACCCTTCCCACTCCACTGGACGATATGAAGGTACGCATACGTGGTATCGACACTCCAGAAGTGCCAGCGAAGAGTTATTACGAAACTGGAAAGCTTGGAAGAGCACAATGTGTACAAGAAGCAGAACTTGCTCTTGCTGCACGTGATCATCTACGTGAACTAATCCGAGAATTTGATAACGTCATCATTGTCACCAACTTCGATTGGGACAAATATGGCGGTCGTATAGATGCTGATGC
>SDBT01008505.1_pt1 | contig 16752 bp, 6 predicted proteins | sample 2277101 | NCBI WGS metagenome assembly SDBT01 (sample SAMN10404973, study PRJNA504765) | marine sediment metagenome | isolation source: marine sediment core GS10_PC15, 103 cmbsf | place: Arctic Ocean: Southern Knipovich Ridge | collected 2010
AATGACATACAGCATCTTAACTGAGGCCAGAATTCAAGGTTCGCTTGCAGACCAACAACCAGAGTCTAGAGGCTACAGTACTTTCTGGCCTGAGAATGGAAATTTAGAAGACTGGACAACTTTTGTGGATTTAGATATAGTGGGAGTATGGAACGGGTTCTTATTTGGAACTAAAAGAAGTGCAACGGAGGGATTTATTGGACCTTCTACCCCCTTTCCTGCTGTTGATTCTTTTGTAAACGATAGAATTTTCTTTAGATTGAAGTACGATAAACACCCAAAAAATAAAGCCTTGACTTCTTTAGGAAAGATCAGATGGACTACTGTATCAGACCCTCTCTTTGATGATACTAAATCAGTAACTTTTGATTTAATTTCTGATCAGAAATGGAATTTCTATGAGATCAACGTAGGAGATGTTGGTTCTTGGATTGGGGAGATAAACAATATTCAATTCTTTCCCAGCATTGACGGTGCTTTTAATGATGAATTTTTCCTAAATTTTTTTGAGATAGGCACTAACGATTTTGATTTTTCATTTGATAACCCTAAGGCGGGTACTCCCGGAAAACTTACAGGAGGTTCACCTGTAGTTGGGGAAATTATTATTGAGAAAGATATAAATGATAAACTTATTGTAAATATTGATGGTTTTGGTGATACTCAAATCACATTGACTCCCCAAACTGCAAAGCCGTTGATCATAGCTCGGGATGTATCTCTTCAGTTGGGGAAAATATCCATAGGGGGTTATCTTCGGGCAGAGGCTTTTATAGATATTCAATCACAGAAATTGATTATTCAGTCCGGAATACGTGCTTCTGATTCTACGGTACGCGTGAAATTTGGATCTCAATCCGCTGCCCCTACTTTAGGATTAACTGATACAGTTGGAAATTTTATTGGTACTACCGAGGATGGAACAGACCCTGATTCTGATTTTGTTCCTTTGTCTTCATATAGCCCCACTACGTTAGAAATTTTGGCTATGTTTGATAATGATAATACCCTGCCAGCATTCACATTAGATCCACAGAGACCAGTGATAGAAGCAGGTCGATCAGATTTTGCTTTAGTTAATAGGAAATTAAAAACATCTATTGTTATAGAAGGGTTTGTTGGGCTATTAGCCCCCAAGATAGAAACTATTGGAACACTTGATTTTCAAACTAAGACCCTAATAGACCTAAATCACCCCTTTACAGATAGTGGATCGTTGAAAAAGATTTTTGCTAATGGGGTTTTTGACTCAGGCGGTGCGTCTAAATGGAAAATATTTAGACCCAATTTAGCGGGACAATTAACTTTAGTAAATGAAGGTTCAATTGGCGGTAAGACAATTGTAGATGATCCTTCTGGAGGATTAGTTAATAGTCCTATACAAGATATGGTTTCGGCGGACGTTTCTGCGTCCAATGTCAATGTTCGTGCTGGGGATTTGTTGGGCATGTTTAATGCCTCTCTTCATGCAGGGCAGGGAGGGACATCTAAAGTTGATGCTATGTACTACGCTATTGATGGGGATGTTAAAGGAACTATTACCCCTCCTACACCAGCCGGGGCTGGAGAAGCCGGTTTAGCCTTATACGCTATAGGAAAAACGACTAAAAGTAGATCGGTTATAGATATAGATTTAGGTAGAAGGCTTAATCTGGATAAAATTACAGTTACTGGAGATGAAGATTCCAGAGATTTAGAATATAACTTAGGACTCGCATCTTCAGCAAGTTATAGCGCGGATACTTCAGGAGAACATACTGTTTGTTTTACAGAGAATTTTGAGAGAGTTTGTGTTACAAGAACTAATGCGGCTTTTAATCTTCAGGCTTTGAATGATGGAATAGTAATTGCAGAAAATGGAATTAGTGCTTTCGGAGACGGGGGGCCTTCAGGACTAGGCGGCGCAACTGCGGAGGGAGCTACATACTTTTATGTGAATGGAGACTCTGAGTTTTTTGGCACATTTGAGTTTGTTGATCAGGGCGGTGAAGCTTTTGATTTCATAAGGGACCCCATTGGTCTGGATGTTTTTTTTAGTAGCTCTACCCCAAGGCTGGATAAACCTATTGGAAAAGCGGTTATGCATTTTAAAGAAAAACGCAATCAAAGGGTTTTTCAAATTGAGTTTTCAGTGGGAACTGGGGGCGGTAATGGTTCTAAGCAAGGTTTTTCTTTGGTGCCTGAGGAAACTATTTCTCTTGTAAAAATAGATACTAAAGAGATTAAAGCTTTGGATGGAAATTTTATTACTCAAAAAATTGAATCAAGTTTATCTGATGTTCTTTTGCGAAATCCCGTGGAGTTAGATGTAATTGCTGGAGGTATTCGTAATCCTCAGAAGGGAATAGATTTTGAGGAAGCTGTGGATGAGCTGGGAGGAACTAATTTTAAAGAACAAATTACTTTTCTAGAAAGCCAATGGAATAGGTTTGAATGGAACTTTGATACCCTTAGGACGGATGGATTTAGATGGTTCTGTGATCTTCATTTTAGTACTAAAATAACAGAGTTTGAAGTTTTTGGAGTTTCTAAATCTAATGAATCTTTAGGAGACAATGTTCAGATTTTATTTTCCTCAACCGGAACCAGTTTCACCACAGCTGAGTTAGTTACTGCAAATGAAAAACAGGCAGAATATAAAATTGGAAACTCTCCACAGTTTTTGAGAGTGATTGTCCGCCCTACTCTTACAACCTCAATAAATGATTTGAAGGTATTTTTTGAAGAAGATCAAGTTTGTTTTGGAGAAGAAGGGCGTATCTTAGGCAATGTAAGTATAGAAGACGCAAGGAAAGGGGTAGTGGGAGAAGCTACTTCCGTTTTAATTACTAATAACACAGGACAAACAGCAGATTTGATCTTGGACATTCCGTCTGATATTCAAACATCTAAACAACTGCTTTATTTTAGTAAGTTACACAGCGAAGCAGATATTAAGGAACCGCAAGTAGGCCCTCCTGGGCGGATAGATTTTGAATCAGATAAGATATTAAAAGAAACTGAGAATGTAGCTATTAATGCTAGATCTTATGGTCTACTTAGCCTTGCTCGAGGAACGGAAAGCAATTTTTCAAATAGTCTTCTTGTAAATCCTGGTTTTGAGGCAGGCGACTTAACTGGGTGGAACTTAACAGTAACACAATCAGGAACTAAGTCTTTTCAGAGTCCTCGGGTTCTTGATATTAGCGCAGGTACCGAGAACGAAAGTACTCTTCCTAGTTTTCAGATTGAGAACTTTGTATTTGGTTTTGAAATGGACAATGAAATTCCGATTACTTTAGATCAATTTACTCCTGTCCATTTTACCCTAGATCAAACTATTGATATCAGTGCGTTTGCTGATGATGTAGATACAGGGTTTGTTAATACGACCCTTGCTTTAAGGCATCGGACTTATTATAATCCTGAAAGCACTGGAGGACCAATTGTTCGGGTTATAGGGGCGCCGACGTTGTCGGGAGTAAATGAGCCTGTAGGAACAACTATTTCGGGATTTGGAAATAATCTATTACGAACAAGTGTTCTCTTTCAGCCCGACTCTGTCGGAGCCAGTGAAGTTAATTCTATAATTGATGATATTCAAGCCAGTGTTGTTTCAGGAACTAGGTTTCTTAAATTGCAGTTCGATATAGCTGCGGATAGTGAAAGATCAAGTGGCCTTATCAAACGCATGAAATTTCTTCTTGATGAAATAGATTTTAAATTGAAAATACCTGAAACTACTGGAGCCAGGTGGTACAAAGCTTGGAGAAATTCCATTGGTAGTACAACTAAGGAATTCGAAGGTTTTACAGACGCCAGCTTTGTTGATGTTAAAGCCAGGGACTTTGTTACCACTATAGGATCTACCCATTGGTTTCAACCTTTCAATGGTTTAACTACATCAACTGGTTTGCCTGAATCGGGGCAGAATCAAGGTTTCAGTAATGCCTTTCTACAAGATAGAACAAAAGGTATTCAGTCTTTTAGAAGGATGATAACTACAGATCCCGGTATTTTAGGAGCACAGTGGGAGGGGGAACGAGACATAGCCGGTTTGCGATTAGCGTTTTCTCATAACACTGGCCTTAGCGCGACCTCCTCTGATGCGTACCCAAGGCATTTCCACTTGGAAGTGCTTAAAACTAGAGATGAGTTGGGGGGCATTACTCCAGACATCAATAATCTTGCCCATGCTAAAATTGTACGGGCATATGAGTCCCAAGGTCCGTTTGCTACTCCAGATTCTATTACCGCCACTACGGCTACTTTTGAGGCCCCAATTTCAATTGTTACCACTTGGTTGTTTGAGGATGGTCCTGTAAGCACAGAAGGTATTAAAATTATTTTTACTAGAAATTGTGATAGATTTGAAGTGGAAGTTTTTGATCCTACTCCAGACTTGGGAGCTATTAACAGCAGTGTTACGGGGGCTGATTTTACAGCATTTACAAACGAGACAACTTGCCCCAGCAATGTGACTGCGGGTGTTTTTACCTCCTTTAGGGGGATTGGGATTTCTTTCTTTGTCCCATTAGAGGCTGGAAACATTAGTACTCTGCCTCTTCATAATGTTAAAGAACATAATGAATCTAATGTTAATATATTTGCTGCTGTGGATTTGGGTAGGGTACATGATATAGATACACAGTCTGATTTGTTTGAGTTAGTAGCTACTACGGTTGATCAAACGCAATGGATAGCGGATACTGCTACTTTTAGTGATACCAATACAGATGATCCTAATCTTGTACAGTGGGATGGGGGCTCCGGTAAAGCTAGGTGGATTAGATTTTCGTGCCCCGCTGTAGACGAGTTTGAGCCGGAAGATCAACTCTTTGATGGCACCAACGTGCCTGCGGATGAGGGTAGGGTATCTTCTATTCCGCAATCTACTCTTACCCAGGCTAGAATATATCCTAAGATTCAAACAACTCTTTTTCCTACGATAGGATATAATTCATCCTGGCAAGATATAGGCGATACACTATCTGATAATAGAAACGATACCCTTGTTTTCTATTCTGATTTTCCAGTTGTAGCTGTAGATCTAGGTAAACCATATCTACTAAATAATGATTCTACTGTTTTCCGTAAAAACCACACTTTTAGTACACCTTCAGCGGTTACCTTTACTGACAAGTTGTTCTGGAATCAAGATGGCGAAGATGATTTTGCCTATTCAACAAAAGCTTTTAAAGGAGTAACTGCCCCAGAGAGAGTTGAATTTAGCGACTATGGTGCTGGAGTTCCTGATATTGCTATTCAGTGGGTGGCGTTTAAGGGCACGACAAATTTACAAATAGGAAATACGGGTCCTAAGGAATTTCTTTTCCAAACTACAGGACAAACCCTATTTGAATTTGCATTTCGACCTCGAAATGAAGAAGTTTTGACTGAGAATCCAAACTGGTTTACTACTAATAAGGCAGTGTTGAAGGATATCTCTAGTCTGAAATTTACTAAAGGGCTTCCTTTTAGTGTAGTTGACGGGGTTGATTTTGGTTCTAATAATGATAATCTTGGGATTACTCTCAATGCTTTTGATGGAAGTTTTGATGAAGTTGCCTTCGATATTTGGGGGGTGGCAGTTAGAGACACAGAAAGAATAGTTACATTAAATTCGATTGGAGGTGCCGCCGCAGGACTTACAAGAACATTTTTAGACAATCCCAATTTGGATTTTCCCCATTTTATTTGGAGAGTGTTTAGAGATTTATACCGTGGAGAAATCCTTACGAAAAGTGTTAAGGCAATAACTATATTAGGAGCTGATGCAGACTTCCATCCTAAAAGTTTTATTATACAGAAATTAAGAACAGGTCAAGATCCTAACTTAGATGCTTCCTGGCTCGATATTGATAATGCCACTTTTACTGACGTAAATAGTTTTCAAGATGGGGCAGGATTTACTCACATATTCGTTGAGCCCGTTTCTACTACAGGTATTCGAGTATTTATTACAGACAGTGAGTTTCCAGATGATACAGTTCTAACTGAAATAAGTTCGGAGGGAACTGAATCTTTCAGTACTGTTCAGGATGTTAGTGGCCCTCAGACGAGAGTTGCGGCCATCACCATTTTTGAAGAAGAAATAGATCAGACATCTTTAGTAGGTATAATAGAAAATAATCATGCCCTTGGGGCAACTTTTTCTTCTTTAACTGAAACTCCCGGACATGCCGTTGGGTTTTTAGGGGATGGAAATATAAACACCTCTTGGCAATCCACAGGTTTTACAGACACAGTTACAATTACATTGCCTCGTAAAACTACAATAAATAAATTTGAGTGGGAACAAGATGAAAATATAGGCAATCAGACCGGGGGTAGAAGTGCAGGGGCCCCAGAAAATTTTACGGTACAGGCTAATATCGCTGGAGTACCGACCACTATTATTAGCGACACGGTGATATCGGGTAGCTCTTTTACTACGGATATAAATCCTCCAGTATTTTCTGATACATTTACTTTTGATATAACATCTGTTCAAGGTGAGCTGGAGGATGCCTCTGGAATAATTCTGAGCGAAGTCCGTCTTATTGAAAAGTTAGTTCAAACCACCCCCCTCCTCACTTTTGAAGAGGTACCAGATAGAAGGCCTGAAGGAATTAATAAGATAAGTACAAAAGTAACCTATGCTGCTAATTCAGACGTCATTGTGGCTGCTTTAATGTCAGGAATAGACGCGGGAAATGACGAGCTGTGGTCCCAACGAGATTTCTTTGTTTTCTGGTTAAAGATAAATGATATTAATTTATTTGATACAACCTTCGGTTCTATCAAACTTGGCAACGATTCAACGATAGCTTATAGGTGGAATATAGCAGATTTAAACCTAGCAACCGGTTGGAATAAAATCAGGCTCCAGTTCCGAACTGCACCAGATATTACCCCAATTGAATTGCAGATATCTAATTTAGACCCCGATACGGGAGAAAGTCAAGTCGATTTTGTAACGGCAGATACAGAAGTGTCTAGTTTTGAAGATGGAGTCAGTAGTTTTAGAATTGTCCAGGCCCCCGGCATCCGGACCTTTGAGTTTGAATTTAGAGGGGTTAAAGGTGCCGATGAGTTAGAATTAACTTTTGATGATATGCGGTTCGAAAGAAATAAATTTGATGATGTAGTCAAATTTGAACCCTCATTGTACTTAAACAATAGTGAATTTTTCTTAATAAATTTAAACGGAATAGATCTTGCTGCAGGAACTGTGGAGTTTTGGATGTCCCCGGACTGGACTGTTGGGGGTGTAACTAGAAAAGGCACCACTATTATTCCAGCTTTGTTTAGAATGATTAGACCAGACGGCAAGTTTCTTAATCTCTTTTATCGTCCAAATGTTGGTTTTGTAGTTAACCTATTCGATGGAGAAAAATTGCTAAATTTTATATCAAATGTCGACCTATTTCTTTTCGAACGTTTTGATGTTTTCCACTTCGCTCTTGCTTGGGATGCTAACAGGAGAGCCAGTGTTGAAAAAGCCTCTCTAGTTATGTACATAGATGGCGAGCCCATCTATGGGACTGATAAAACTTGGATAGGGGTTCGAGAGTCCGGAAATAGAATAGGGTTTGGGGGGGAACTTAGCCAGAGATTTGCAGCTACCCCTTTTAATTCCACCGCTTTGACTTTTAGTCCTGTACCGACTCTTCCCACCGATGCTACTGCTTCTTCTTGGGCAGCGATTGAGAATTTGAAAATATATAACTATGCAAAATTTGATTTTAGTGATAGGTTTGATGCAGATTTGCAGAGAACCCAGTTGGTGACTCCTTCTGAGCTTATACAAATCTCACTTAATAATGTAGATTTTGAAGCGGTGGGCTCAGCTAATCTTCCTTTGGTAACTAAAGGTATAGCAGATAATGAATCAGTTACTATGTATGTGAGGTCCGATATTCCTAGAGATCTTACGGGGTCTGAAAGTCGAGATGCTTCAGTCCTTGTAAGATGGAAGACCCCCTTACAGGAGTGTGAATAAGGATGAGACATGGCTGAAAGAAATATGATTAAAGAAGGGTTTGTGAAGAATTCTTTAACTGTGTCTGGAACTATATCTGGAACTCAGGTAGTTAGTATTTCCCAAATTGATGCGCTTGTTGACGAAGATTTTACAACTACTGCCTTAACAGTGAGCGGAGGCGAATTTATTGCGCTTGACGCAGACTTAGGCGCTCGATGGAAATTAGATAGGATAGAATATTTTACCGATGCCCCCTCTGTAAGTGGTATCACAATGGAGATTAGCGATAATAATCTTGAATTTTTCCCAGTAACTCTGACTGGGTCTCCCCCAAAATATGTGGGTGATATTCAGGACAGTACCATTTCTGGGTCTCCTCAGTTTATTCGTTTAGTCCATAGCGGTGTATCCGATACAGACGTGCAAGAATGGAGAGCCATTAACGATGACTCACTAGTTGATTTTGGGTCTGATGGAACACTGACCGAAATTGAAATTGAAGACGCTCCTATAGGGCAACCATCAGAACAAGTAGAAACGTTAGTTTTATTTAATAAGTTCAATAAACTTGCTACTGGGTTTGTTTTTATTGATGATACAGGTACTGATGCTGACGACGAAATACAAGTGGGGAGTAGTAGTAATGGTCCTTTCTTTGGGTTAACAACAGCTAATGGGCGGCAACCAGATATTACCCCTTGGGAATTAGGAGAATTTATAAATACTCGGGTAGCTGCTAGCGGAACCTATTCAGTAGACTTTAAAGATAATACGGAAAAGGGTTGGACAGCCACAGGGTTTGTTTCTTCCGCTGTTTCTGAAGGAATTTTTTCAGGAAATACTTCGACTTTCACCCCAACTTTTGAAATTAATGAAGATTTTGTAACAGAAACAAAAGCAGATCGTGATAACCTAATCACGTTCCATGCGCAAGATGTCGATAGAGTTAGAGTACGTCTACGAATTCCTACTATAGATCCTCTTTTTGTAACAGAAGGTCCTCGTTTATTCTGGACAAATCAAAAAGATACAGGCTTTGAGTTAAATAACTCTACGTTAGCTGTCACATCCTCCCAGACTTTTAACAATACCATTCGAGATTACATTTTTGAGGTGGATGCCGTAACTACTTGGTCAGGAGTGACTCGTGGTTTTCAAATTCGTCCTTTTGTTATAACTAGCGGAACTAATCTATTCTTGGAGTTTCATGAATTAGAAGTATTTCATTCTTCTGGGCAAGAGCGAATAGCCTTAGATTTCTTACCTGTCAACTCGGGAACTTTTGCCCGTCTGGATATAGATTCCAGTACTTTGGATTCTACCGCTGTAACACTTATTAGTAGGAGAGCTGTAGTTACCCACCCCTCTATTATAACTAAAGTACGAGCAATAACCACTCCTACTAATGCTGGCACAGGCGTAGGTTTATTTTTAGCCACGGTAACTGGAACTTTTACATTAGGTGTAAATTGGACAGCTAAACGTGTTGTACAGTTTGAGGATGGCTCTTCTCCAGCGGTAGCAACATTTCTAGAACAGGATGTATTATGGCCTGCTGAACCGAACGATTATATAGGATTAGCCACTCAACTTTTCTCACAAACTAAATATGTGGATAGTAATCCGGGCGATACTTTAAAAAGTACTTTGCTGGTTAGAATGGATTCGGTAGCTAATGCTAACACGGACTTACATAGTACTATATCTCCTCGTAACTTTACTGAAGAAGCCCGTAATTACCTCTTTGAGTATGAGTCTATTTCTACTGGGCCACATTTTCCTATGGGAACTTACACGACTCCCATTTTTGATGGTGGAGAACCTCCAGCTTTATTGTCTATAAATTTTCAATCAGAGGAGCCTGTAGGTACGTCCATTGATTCAGGCGGGGATGCCTTTAATACCTTAGAAGCTAGAGCCAGTGACATTCCACCGATTACCACCTTTGCGTTAGGAGAAAGAACTGGACCGTTTTATTTATTTAACGGTTTTTCTCAACTTGATCCTTTTTCTTTAAACAGTGAAAACAGTTCCGTAACTGCGCGCGATAGTGTACAAACCCAGAATGTAGCTGGGACAATGTTTTTCCATGAACAAAAACAAGAGTTGTGGGTACTAAACCTTTTAGCCAGCGGAACTCTTCTTGATTTCCGACCAACATGGGATGTTTTTACTGTGGATACGGGTGATTATATTAGAACTCAGAGCGTGGGAGGAAATATTAATTACGGATACAAGCATACAGTTTTTCCAACTCTTGATACCATCTTTGAACCTGTAGGATTTATTCCAGACTATGACAAAGAAGAAATTTATATTATTCAAAGAGAAGATGCCTTTTTTGTAGGCGCAGGTACATACTACGGAATTGTCTTAGATTTAGACGGGAACTTTAAAGAGGTCTTTTGGAGAGCGGATGCTATTGGGGAACCAACTAGCGCTAGAATCAACCTGATGGGAGATATAGCTTACGACGGTACTTTCTTTTATGTCCTAACCGATGACTCAGCTTCGCCTTCCGCTTCCGAGCGAGATCTACTTATGGTTATTCGTAACGGTACTTCTGTAAATCCTCGGGACATAGATTTTATTAACGAAGTGGTTATAGAAGATCTTCCTGGTTTGACCTTTGCTAAGAGTGATAATGATCCCAAAGGTATTGCGTTTAATACACAAAATGATTTACTATATCTTTATTTTGAAAGCACCGTGCCGGGGGAAGGTGGTCCTACTACTAAAGCGCCTGAACTTTTCACGCTTGAAATTTCTCCTGATGATCCAGATCCTGATTTTACTACCGATGTTACATTTACTTTAGGAACTATTAGTGGAACTTCTTTTGATTCTACTCCAGATGTTTTTGGTTTTCGATTAGGTGCTGGCAGTTTAGATCCTCCTCATGTCAGTGAGCGTAGATTACTGTTCACCACTATGATGTCTTATATTGAATCCCGAGATACTTTTGTTTTACTTCAGTCTCGGGAGGCTGAATTCTCTGATTTCTTTATAGCGCCTGGAAATATAGGTATCTCCAATTTTGGACTATGGAGTGAGCATACTTTCTCCTTTTTTGTAGAGATCGGAGCAGCAACAGCCAGTGGGGTAGCAACAGTTTTACCAGGGCTAGCCAATGCAACGGATACAACTTGGGGATCTGCCTCCGGAACTTTAGGATTTGAAACTATATCTACAAATAGTGTTTTATTTCCAACTGGTCGTTTTGCTCAGGTGGAATATACATTAAATGCTACTCCTGCTGGTTTACAAACTCCTTTCTTAGAGAGATCTCAGCTTGCCCAAGGCTTGAAAGTGGGAGAAATTCCTGCGTCAGGTACCCGAGATATATTTCTACGAACCAATATACCGGATGATAAAAGTATTGGAGATCAAAGAGGTAGACTAAAAGTTTTTTGGCAGCTGGAGGAGTGAATGGTTATTATTACGACTCCCCTATCCACGGCCCCGGGAGTAAATGATGTTTTCATTGCTGAAGATCGTTATGCCGTTTTAGCCACCACCGCTGGGGTTGAAATTGTTGATCTTTTTATTGGAGAGTCTATTTCTTCTGGTACCTTAGGCAGTGAGCCCCTTTCCGTAGTTGCTGAATTTACTACCACGTCAGGAAATTTATATGTCGGTACCACTTCTAGTGGGGTATACTCTGCCAGGTGGAAAACCCTTCGAGAACCAGGCTTAGACTTCACAAATCAGCTTGTACAGCTCTTTACCACAACTACCTCACCTGCGGTATCAGATAATCAAATAAAGGATCTCTCAGCGCTTCCTGGGAGGTTGTTGATTAGTACTGGGGCAGGTATAGATTTTATTACTTTCGAGAGCCTTCTAGCCGCTCGTCCTCTGACGTCTGGTTCTGATGGTTGCCAGATGACTGCCGGAGGAGAAGGCTATTGGACGGTCGGAACCTCAGGGGTGGAAGCTAATTACGACTTGTTTGCGACTTCAGGAACGGGTATAATTAATGTAGATTTCGAGTATAATGATACCACCTCTGTCCCTCTGCTCCCCGGCCACGATGTTAATGACATCGCTGTCGTAGAAGATAGCCCCAATCTGTTGGCCTTCGCTACAGAGGGGGGTGCTTTTATTATTGAGGAACAACAGTTTGCGGAGGCTACTTCCCAAACTCTTACTTTGTTTCCAAGTAGCGCTCCAGTAATATCTGTAGACTTTTCTAAAGAGGCCACTTTTAATAGCGGCACTATATATGTGGCCACCAGCGGATCAGTCCAAGTTTTTGGACTGGTCGATGCTACTATATCTGGCACCCATTTAAACAATGACCTTCTAACTAATACCCGAGGCCAAGCCTTAGTTACAGGAACGGTTACAGTAGTAAGAACTACTAGTGTGGCTTAGAGGAATAGATGGTAAATTTTCCTGTCTCTTTTGACGACGATACTACTTTATTTGTTGCCGTCAACAATCTTCGAACTCAACTGACGTCAAGTATTGATGCTTCGACGCTGACTATTCCTGTAACTTCAACCACAGGATTTCCTTCTACTGGCTTTATTAGCATCCTAACTGGAACTGATATAACTTTAACAGAAGCTATCAAATATACATCATTAACTTCCACACAGTTTAATGCTTCTGAAAGAGGGGCGGGCGGGACTACCGCCGCTACCCACCAGATTAATGATAATGTAGATTTTACTATCGTTGCGTCCCACCACAACGAACTAAAAGATGCTGTTCTCGAACTTGAACAGTTTGTTGGCGTTTCTGGAAGTGAAAATTTTCTACGCATAAACGATAGCGGAAATGTCTTTATTCCTGGTACACTTAATGTGGACGGCAGTGTCGGATTAGCTGGCGATCTTGTAGTTTCGGGTACTGGAGCCTTCACAACTTCTCTTACCATATCTGGAGTGCCTGTGTCGACGGGCACATCTATTTTTCCACGCAAGGGTTTTGTATCTTTTACGACCCCTGTCGCAGCAGGATCCGGAGGAACGGTAAGCGATGACGAGAGTTTTAATAATCGTTCGTTGGTTCGTAAGACGAAAGTGACGCCCGCCGAAGCCGGTGTAGACAGTTATCTTGTTGAGTTTTTTAAAGATTCAACACTATCGGCGGACAAATTGGAATACCAGGCTACAGGGAGTGGTACCTTTATTGATAATGATGTGTGGTTTCATGAGGATGAAGACCAGCTTTTTGAAATTCATTATAAATTGACCAATAATTCTGTGACAGATAGTACTTTTACAGTGGAGTTGACTGCAGAGGAGTTTGCCTAAATGACTTTTGTATATAAGGAACTAACAGTTTCAGGAAGCAGGGCTGATACAGAAGGCACGGCCAAGTTTATTCAAGAGGCTAAGCTTTTTCTGGAAGAAGCCGGCTGGACGACTTTTGATGACCAATCCACTGCAGTTGCGGGGTCTCATCTAATTACCTTTAGCTCCAATGGGGAGGATAATAACCTTCCGACCTTTTATATAGTTCTAAATTCTGGGACCAGTACTGCCCAGAACTCCAATACAGTCTCTTTGCAAGTGGCTACGAATTGGGATGCCGGTGCCCACGATGAAGGCTCAGGAGTTATTGCGCCTACCACAAAAATCACGAACGCGGCGATAGAGGGCGACTCGAACGGAGACTTTAATCTTTGGATGTCGGGAGATTCACAGGGAGTAGTTTTTGTAACCCGGAACCTTTCTACCCAGTATGACTCGGTGTGTATAGGCCGGGCTAATCAGTTTCACACTCTTGCTGACGACACCCATCCTCTGTATATCAACGGAGGCACTGGCGCTGGAATAATTGTAGAAAACACTGTTAATGTAAGAGGAATTGCTGGCAATCCCCCGAGGATACTAGACGCCAATAGCGAAGCTGAAATTGTTGCTATAGCTTTTGGTAGCACTAATCAACCATATCAACTCGGGAGCGTAACTTCTATATTTTTGGCCTTTCCTTTAGTGCTTATGTGGGACGATTTTTCCCCAATAAGGAAAGGGGCTATAGGCACTCTTCGAAATGCCTGGGCAGGAGCCGGTTCTAATGCCGGAATGTTGGCAGAAGGAACTCTTATTGCCTCGGGCACTTTTGGTAAACAGGTTTATAGGGCTTTTTTGCAAGCAACTACAGACAGTTTAATTATTAGACAGGAATAGGAGGAGATTTGACATGTCTTTTTCGTTTAGAGAAGTGACTATCTCTGGTCTTCGAAATGATACTGAAGGTACATCTCAGGCTATTAATGAGATCACAGATGTTTTGGTAAATGAGATGGGTTGGGTCTTAGAAGATGACCGTAGGACTCAGGCCGGTAATTCTGACGTTACTCTCACCCACAAAGTGGTTTTTAAAAATGATACAGGTGAATCCGGCACAGATTCTAACTGGTATTTTACTATCACGTCCGGTACCACGGCTTCCCTGAATCAAAATACCTTAGGTTTTCAGATGCATTCGGCGTACGATGTGGGTACTCATGATACTGCCGCGACCGGAGTTGAAAACCCTGTTCTCCATTCGACACTCACTTTGGCTACCGACTCTAATGGAAATTTCAATTTGTGGGTATCTGGCGATAAAGATTCGGTCGTATTTGTGACTAATCAAATTAATACTTATGGCCATATGACTGTCGGAAAAAGTAAAGGATTTTTGGATGACACAATTGAACCGTTTGGCCTCTATATTGCTGGAGTTGCTAACACTACCGCTACTTCAACCCAAGTTCGTTCTATTGTGAGCAATCCGCCTATAGCTTTAGCTAACGCTAATGAAGGAGAGTTTTTATCAATTGCTTTAACAACCACCAATGAGCCCCGTCAAGGTTTAGGCCAAGACGAAGCAATATTTACTTTTTTTCCGATGGTCCACATGGTTGATGATGCTTCTCCTGTAAGAAAAGGGGCAATAGGGATGGTTAGGAATATGTGGGTTGGTGTCTCGTCGAACGCAGGTTGGATAAAAGAATCTCTCATCACTATTTCTGGATCAAGTCAAACCTATTTAGGTTTTCCAGAAACTACTAATTCGTTAGTAATACGTAGGTCTTAAATCTATGGCTTTGCCGCAATCTCCTCCTACAACAAGCGGCATTGTTGTGATTTCTGGATCAGATTTTTTTGATCCACAGTCTAGTGATTTTCCTATAGTTCGGGGCACAGTTAGCGGCACTGGACGAAAGGGTATAGAGATTTTAGGAGTCCCTCCTGTCTTTGATGCCTTTGCTGATTTAGTTGTGGGAGGAGGTCAAATTTTAACCTCGTCTCCCAGAGCCTCCACTGTATTGGGGCGAGTTCTTAGAATAAACCAAGATATAGAGATTAGATCTACTCCAGTTACCGCCAGCGGAATAGTCGTCATGGACATGTTTGTCGGGGCAGGAGCAGTGTTTATTGTTCCTATCGTAGGTAACGTACGAATATTTCCTGTTTTCCAAGGCGTATTCCCAGAACAAGATAGGAGGATATTTCCTGTACTTCCACAATTTTCAACACTAACACCTGGAGACTAAGTATAGATGGCCTATAACCGATTTCTATACAATACAGCTCTCTACAGTGCGGGGCGTGATGAAGTCGGCGCAATCGCTAAGTCTATTATCCAAGCCCATACTGGTCCTCACATTCAAGCTGTGGTCGGAGAAATTCCTTCGGGAGCTGGCCAAAGCGGTATAGCTTTTCTCTCTGATTTTACTATAACGGAAGGCACTGTTAAGAAGCCTCCCACAAGTTTTAACTTTCCAGATTTATCAGCAAGACTTAAAGCAGTTCAATCTGCAATAAACAATTTACCGGCTAATATTTTTGGTTTTTCTTTCAAAGATCTTCCCGCCGCCATATTCCTAGTTGACAGAGTACCAGATCTACCAGCGTTCCTTTTCGCTCTTCTTGAACAAAATCTTCCAGCTACAATTGTGGGTAAGTTGGCTGAAAAAGATATGCCTGCATTTATTTTTGTTACTGTGGCTAATCTTGGTGGATTTATGCAAGGAATTGCGGCGCCTCGTTTGGAAGCTAGAATTTTTGTTCAGCCTCCCGGAAACCTTGGCGCGAGAATCCATGCCCCTCTTGATTTGCCAGGCATTCTTCAAACTGTACAGAGGTTGGATCTTCCAGCTAATATTTTTGCTTTTCAATTTGCGGATATGCCAGGGTTTATGTTCGGACAGCCTGCGCCTGTGCTTGGAGCCCAATTAAAAGGATTTGCTAGTGACTTTTCGGATCTGCCATCGGTAGCCTCCTCCCGTGACAAATTTGATATTGGAGCCAGTGTAACCTCTAATATCCCTGGTCCAAATGATATTCTTGCCTCTATTATATCTACCGGACATATAATACCTGCTTCCATTGTCGCTGCTAATATACCTGGAACTCCTAAAGATTTAGGGGGGAAAATCCAACATTTTGAAGCGGAAGATCTTCTAGCTTTTATTAATCAAATAGATTTTAGAAATTTCAATGCAAAAATTGCTGCGGATGTTGCGAATATATCTTTTAATAATCCTCCTCCACCTGGCGAACGCGATCGTTTTTTGTTTGCAGCAGCAGGACCTGTGCATCTAAATGAATTGGGAGCCTCTCTGGTTACAAATGATAATTTAAAGAATCTGAGCGCAACCCTTGAAGCGTTAAGAGGGACAGAAGATTTAAATGCCTTCTTAAGAGTTTCCGAAACATTTGTTACCGCTATCTTAACTGTCACTACACTATCAGCCCGAAGTTTGCGAGCAACCATTGGGGTACCAGATTGTGAAGGGGGAACAGGTAATCTTTCATTACCAGGTACACTTACAGTTCAACAAGCCAGGAGTTTAAGCGCCA
>SDBT01008506.1_pt1 | contig 16752 bp, 19 predicted proteins | sample 2277101 | NCBI WGS metagenome assembly SDBT01 (sample SAMN10404973, study PRJNA504765) | marine sediment metagenome | isolation source: marine sediment core GS10_PC15, 103 cmbsf | place: Arctic Ocean: Southern Knipovich Ridge | collected 2010
GTCAAATTCACGGGTGGGTATCAACACGGCTACCCCGATGCACACGCTAGATATAAGTGGTGGGCATATTCTTATCGACAACAATAAGGGGCTTCTGGGTAGCAATGTTGCAGGCCAAAATAAAATCCTAATAAGAATGAACACAACTGGTAGCGGTGAAATCCAGATCGGTGATAGTGCTGGAATAGACAATATATTATTTTTGCCTGGAGCAACAGAGAAGATGAGGCTGACCGCTGGCGGGGCGCTGGCTGTATCGGGAGTGATTACGGCTGATGGGTTCATTGGCGAGGGTAGCCAATTAACTGACATTACTGAAAGTCAAATCGTTGATTTAGTTCATACACCACCAGGCGGGAATGAAGCTCCACTGTTAGATTTTGGAGACAATATCAGGACGGTAACGGATTCTATTATCGTGAATTTCTACTTGGTTGAGGCTACAAGTGTGGTCGTGGTCGGTGGGATCGATAGCGCAACACTAGACGTGTCTGGAGCGTTGGTTGCTGGGACTCTATCTGGCGATGGAGGAAATGTCACCAACATTGCATACGGGAACATAGTCGATGGCTCGCCACACGACCACAACGAAAGCGACATCGTTGATTTAGTCCATCCTGCCGGAACAAACAATTCTCCATTCATTGATACGGGCGCACTGATCGAATCTGCCACGTCAGGCAGCACTCTCGATATAGAAATCCTTCAGGCCACACAGATAGTAGCCACTGCCACAGCAACCTTTGCGACTGCATTTTTTGACCGTATTGGTCTTGGGACGGATGCGGCTCACGCAGCGGGGAAGCTCGCTATCCAGTTGGAACCGCTTGAGCATGTAATGTTCATAGGCGGGGTGCGTAATATGCAGCTCGGAACTCTACGTATAACGGGGGAGGCGGGAGTCCCTAATACGAGAGGGCTAGAAGTTAATGTGAATATAAAATCTCAGGCCGACACCCATCTTATATCTGGTGATATGGTAGCTACTGGGCTAGCTACGGGCGAAGTTGCTCATGGGTTTGCGTTCACGATTGATGGGACTAATGCCGTTGGTGGAGACATACAAGGATTTGCGATTACTGCGGTAAACTTGGCCGATACGATTGATGTCGTTGCGGTGAAAGTGGGGGCTGAAATTGACGTAATCCTTCAAGATGCTGGAGAGTTTGGAGATTTAGAACAAGCCTTTCTCCACGACGGCTCGTTTACTGATACAACGGTGGCTTTCAATTCTTCGGGTACGAACATAGAAGTATTCTCTGATAATAATGAATACCTTTATTTTGGGCATTCGGCAACGTTTGCTGAACTTTCGATATCTCTTCAAACTGTATCCGGCAAAGACATTTCATCATTGTTTGAGTTTTCTGCGGGTGGTAGTTCATGGACTACTTTTGGGCCGTCTGACGAGACAATCGGGTTTACAAGATCAGGGGTGTTGGATTGGGAGGTTCATGAGCTGATTGGGTGGACGACTGACACAGTCAACTCGGTGTCAAATAAATATTGGATTAGATGGCAGAGAACTACCTCTGGTAATTTGAATCCCAACCCGGTAGAGGACAGGATAGAATTAGCCGCAGTTACCGAGCATATCTGGGATAAAGATGGAAACTTGAGTGTTGCTGAAGTCATTGCATCGGGGACAGTAGAGGCTTTATTCCTAAAGGGGGATGGCAGCCAGATTACTAATATCCCAGGCGGAACAACGACCACAGTATCGTTACCGTTAGTTTTAACGGGTAGCAACATTGATATGGCTACGTCTGATGTCAGCACGGATGGGTTTTTACTAGGCAGTGATTTTAGTGTTTTTAATTCTAAAATTGACAGTTCCAACTGGGAAAATTCCAATGGAGATATACGGACGGCCACTAGTGGGGCGGTTGCATCCGCATCGTTATTCCTTGCGGGCGCATTCACAGCCACCGATCAAATAACGGCGGGTTCTTTTATTGGTGATGGGTCTGCGATCACTGGCCTTGATGAGACTATAGAGGACGCGATAGGTGCAGCTCTCTTGGGTGATGGAACGACTGTTGTTACCTACGATGATGGGGCTGGTACAATCACGATTACGATTGCTCCTGGTGCTTTTTATTCACAAGAAATTCTATCAGCAAGCCTGGATACAAAAGCAAACAAATCAATTGTATCCTCTTCATTCGAAGCGGTTAGTTCGGGAACCAACTACACGGCGGCGCTGCCAATCGCTATTGTTGGCGCGAATATAGAGATAACTACCGCTAGCCTTACTGTTGATGGGTTCCTGTTGTCGTCTGCCTATATAGAGTTTGATGGGAAACTGGCAACCGAAGCCGTTGAAGATCGTATTGGTGCAGTGGTGGTTGCGGATGGCACAGCCTTGGTCGACTATAATGATGGTGCCAGCACGCATACAATCAGCATTGCGCCAGGCGCGTTTTATTCTCAGTCAATTTTAGATACTTTGCTGGGAGAAAAGATTGATTCAACACACTGGAAATCTGATGGGGTCGAAATTACACCCGCTACCACCGGGTTGATCGTTTCCGCTACAGCAATTTTAGTTGATGCGCTAAACGTCTCCGGCGGCATTGACTCCGCTACATTGTCTACTGGCGACACTAACATATCAGGCAGCGCGAACTTGCAGGGTACGATGACGGTAGAGGCAACAGCAACGTTCAATGGATTGGCCGTGTTTGATCTTCACGACAACGGTGTATACAGCGGCACAAATACACTTAATTGGTCGAACGGGAACAAGCAGGGGGTGACGTTAAGCGCTGATTCATGGCTACTGTTTGCCGGCGAACCGACTAATGCGTTTCATGGAATCCTGGAGGTCACGCAATCCGACCCAGGCGGATTCCAACTCCAGATCGGCGCAGAGGTAGGCGCGTATTGGGCTAATGCTGCGACCCATACCATTGGGGATGCTAGTTTTTCAGCGTATAATTTTTTCTGGGATGGTTCGCGTTATTTAATCGTGGCCACCGATTTTATGTTAGCGAATTAAAGGAGAGGGTTATATGAAAGTATTGCTTAGTATTATGTTAGTTGTATCTATGGGGGCATGTGGGCATTATGGGCATGAATACGCAAAGGCAGATCACCAACATTCTGCCGAAGAAATTGTATATCCTATTATACCCATTATGGATTATGATGGATGCACTTGTGAAGTTTTAATCTCCTGCCCTGATGGAAGGCTAGGGTGTTTAGTTGCACACTATTTAGGATGTGAAATTCATCCTTTTGAGGAAAGGTTCCCCGAGAATATTTTTTCAGCAACCAGTACCTTCTGGATTGGTAATGCAACCGCTGATTTAATAATTGATGCTACGTTAGTGGATAGTATTATGTTAGAGTGGGAATAACCATGAAACCATTTTTTATCTTCTTTATAGTCTTTCTCTCATCATTGCCAGCAGTGGCGCAGACCCCTACGCCGACTCGAACCCCAATTCCAGTTGCGTATGTGGAGATGCTTGTCAAGACCTCAGACAACGCGATGTCCAAACTATCCCGTGACCAGTGGACGGATGAAATGCGGCGCGAGCACAGGGCGGCCAATGCGCGGCAGGGCTACATCATTAACATGCGTCCGGCTGGATGGGATTGGGGACGCATGGAGCGTGACCCCAAAAGGTTTGCTATTGTCAGCATTCCCGCGCGGCACTTTAACCCCGAATGGTTAGACCCCATCCTTGACGCTACGGGAGATATAGTCCAGGAACGGGAATACCGTCTTCCGCTAGAATCATTCATGTCTACCGAGGAACTGGATACATTGAAATCACGCCCATATAATGACTCAGTTCAACGCCCGTTGATATTTCGGACTATCGAAGACGTTACCACAATGATTATTGTTGCCGACCACAACAAGATGCCAACGCCATGGGTGTCGCATGGGTCGAGCGGATTGTTTACCATTGCTGAAAGCGGCGGAGATTACACTACTGTACTCGCATGGGAGTCTGCTGAGGACGGCGACTTGACCGGAACTGGACCAAGCATTGCCGAGGTTTCAGGTTCATTCTCAAGTGCAGAAACCGTGAGGCAATTGATTGGTGGATGGACTTCCACCGTTACTGATTGGATAGAGATTCGTTCCGCCACAGATGGGAATAGTCGCCATGTTGGTATTTGGGACGATACTCTGCATCGCTGGGAGGTAGACAACAATGATGTTATTGCGCTGGGGGAGTCGTATATCAGACTCCACGGGCTGCAAATGAATGCCACGGCTGTGTCAGGTAACGGTGATAATGTCATCCAAAGCAGTCTACCTAATGCGGATAGTGCTATTTATATTTCCCACAATCTAATCAGGGGTGATCCTCACGATACGGATGATTCGCAACGTGGAATAGATGCAGCGGATGGGGACATCGATGAGATGTTCATTTGGAACAATATATTTTTTGAGTTCACCGGCGAAGACCCCCTGGATTTTGTTTTACGAGGTGGGTCGGCAGCCATATATTTGTACAACAACACAATGGTAGGTGGAGACAGTTCCATTGGTGGCGCAGACGCAAACACAGTTCATGCAAAAAACAATATATTGTATGCAATGGTCGGCGCGGCTATGGATGGTACATTTGATACAAACAGTGAGTTTAACTCTACTGATTACTCGGCACTGGAGGGCGGAGGCAGCGGGAACCGCGTGGATCAAACATTTACATTTGCTGGTGAATCCGACAATCCACCTAATTTTCTGTTGGCATCCGGGGATGGGGGCGCGAAGGATTTCGGCACGGATTTAAGCGGTGACGGAAACCTGCCATTCACTGATGACATATTGGAGAACACTCGGCCAGATGATACAACATGGGATATCGGGGCGCATGAAGAGGGTGCGGGCGGGCCAACACCTACGCCGACAAACACCCCCACGAATACCCCCACGCCTGCGGTGACTCCAACGCCCGTCAATGCCGCGCAGTTTTGGAGAGCGCTATGAGGCTGAAAATGGAAAATAAAAAATGGTTACAAATGCTGAGTTTGCCGTACTTCAAAATGAGGTTAAAAATATGAAGAGGGACATAAATACGTTACGGACTTCTAACCACGATATGATCGTGGAGATCCACAAAATGCAATTATCGGTGGCGCGGGCTACCTGGATTACAATCACCATGCAGAGCGTGGCCATCGGTGTGGTGGTGTGGATGATTAAGGGTGCGGTCAGTGGGTGATCTATCAAATAATTTCAGTAACCGAGAATTTAAATGCCGTTGCGGGTGCGACCGCTATCGTCCACAGGTAGTTGCGAAGAGCCTTGTGTGGGCACTTCAGATATTGCGGGATCATTTCAAAAAGCCTATTATCGTACATTCTGGACACCGATGTGAGGAATATAATCGTACCATTCCCGGAAGCAAAAAAACTAGCCAGCATATAGTAGGAAAGGCGGCTGATATTCATATCGAGGGTGTCGATCCCAGGGATATCGCGCGGGCGGCATCTGAGATCAAATCTTTTAAAAATGGCGGTATCGGTTGCTACAGTTGGGGTGTCCATTTGGATATCAGAAAGCAGAATCTTGGGCGGCCTGTCTGCTGGGCGACCAAGGGAATGGGCTGGAGCAAAAAAAACCGTCAAAACAACCGGCGCGTCCCAAACCGCACACCACGGACGAAAGCGATAGCCAAAATGGCCCTTCTCTGCTGGGTGGCGATTTCAGTTCTGGGATGCGCTCCCAGGGGACTCGTCGCTACCCAGCGGGGATTCTATGCGGCCATAGCGCCGGAATACATCCGGTACGTTAATCAGGATGCGGCGCTACAGGATTGGGAACGCCAACTACGTATGAATACTATACGCGCCTGGGATCGATCATTACGGAGCCAGGAAAAATGAGACCAGTGGTTGGGAAGTTGAAATTCGGCGCGGCACTATACGCGCCCGGGATTTCCCCTGGAGGTAAATCCAAAATGGCAGGAACTGATTACGAATACCATCGGAGCGGCTATGAGCAGTTGGTTTTCGACCAGTTGTTTGACATGGTTCGCGGGCGGCACGAATACCACATCCTGGTTTCGGCTATTTCCAAATCCGCTGACCGAGTTTTCATCGAGAAATCCAATGGCCACAACAGCGACGCAAATGAGGCGCACTTGAGGGCACAGATTAAGGCGCTAGAATTGGAGATGGGCATTCAGGATTCACGCGAAATTTACAACGCCCTGACGCAAGCACTGGTTGCGGCGGTCACAATCATGGCGAAAATAGGAGTTTGAAATATGGAATGGTTTAACGGAAAGAAACTTGTAACCGGTTGGCTGCTGCTAACCATCGCGGGCGGCATGGCTATTTTTTATCAGTCTGCCGGTATCGAAATGCCGCCCATGATACAGGGTATCGCGGGGCTGCTGGAGTACCTCGGCATGGCCATTGGCGCGGTGGGCGCTGCGCACAAGGGATTCAAAGGGCAACTTACAGGTTGAGTCCGTCGGGATTTCCGACAGGCTGAATACGTATGAATACTATCCCTGGGTTTCGGCCTGGGGAATTTTTTTTATTTATTTTCACTTATTTTCACATTTGTGGTTGACAAATACTATTTATATGATATATTATTATAGTATAGAGAGTTTGGAAAACGAAACGGGAGAACAAAACAATGACAAACACAAACGCAGTAGCAACCTTTGCCGACTTCGATACACATAAGGAATACGAAATAGAATTGGTAGCATCAAGGATGACCGCCACACCGAAACACATTGATACCCTTTGCACTCAACTAGGACTTACGGTATCGAAAGTGTCTAGTGCTTTGGCGACAATGGAACATAGAGGAATTGCCCAAAGAGTAAGGGGAATGAGTTTTGTAGCAACGTATTAACCAACCCGGCCGGGGCTTCGGCCCCGGCCATATCAAAGGAAAACTAAATGAAAGAATATATGACGACATACCAGGCGGCGAATATCCTGGGTGTCACTCAACTATGGATTAGGAAACTCCTAGAAACGGGAAAACTTAAGTGGAGAAAGCCTGGGCATGATTACCAGATTGAGACGGAATCAGTAATGGCCCGGCTCAAATCATGTCCCAAAAGAGGTAGACCAAAAAAAACTTAATCTTTTTTCATTTATTTTCACTTATTTTCACATCTGGGGTTGACAAATAGTTTTTATATGTTATACTATTGATATAGACAGTCAGACAAACGGCGGCGGCCAACGCAACGGGAGAAGAAAATGAGAAACATCGAAGCAGTAAAGGGAACCTACCGGATCACGCTACTAAGCAACGGTCTTTTTCAGGTGGCATTCATCGGCGGCGACACACGAAGCTTCAACACGCTGGAGCGAGCGCGGGCATGGCGGGATGAGGTTAAGGCTTACGGTGCTGATTCTGGGCGGGCATCGTTGCTCTAACCAACCACGGCGGGGGCTAACCACCCCCGCCACCTACCACCTAAACAAATAGTATTCATACGTATTGAGGGTTATCAACTCGGCGGCGGCCAAACGCATAAGGGAGAAACGATTGTGAGATACTTCATTGACGACGAATTTGGAACCGACAAACTCGAATCAACCAACTTAGAAGACGCAAAAAAAGAAGCGACGAAAAAAGTTCAGGACGCTTCCTGGGCGGATGAAAAATCCGACACGCACACGGTTACGATCATGGAAGTGCCCGACGCGCAGACATTGACTCACGCGAAGCATGATTTGGTGGTAGATATCACTGGATCAAAATTCTAAAGTCATACTACCCAGGCTACCAATATCAGCCTTGGTAGTATTCATACGTATTCGGGGTTACTGAAATAGTTATATGCAGTGGGTCGGCAGCGTCAACCGAGACGCCAAGTTGTTGTCTATAGGGGATTCGGTATATCTACCGAATCCCTGGTTCACTGCAACCGTTTATTTTATGTGAGAATAGTATTCATACGTATTGGAGAAAAAAAATGGATAAATACATATTACTAGGATTTTCGATTATTTGTTTCGGGGTAGGAGTTTTCGCGGGGATCGCTTATGAGTCAATCCACAACCAGGAAATGGAGGCGGGGTGGAACTTGATCGACAAAAAGTCCAAGGAGTATATCACGCAAACCAACCAGGCAACCAGTGTTTTGGTCAAATACCGGGAACGATCAGAGCGATTTTTGAATGAACTAAACGAGCAGAGAAAAGAACTTGACCGCCAAAAAGATATCTCCCTGAGTTTAACCAAAGTGGTAGTCGGGCTTAGGTATGCTAGAGACAAACAGGCGGAATTTATTTTGCGCGAAAAGCAAATCACTAAAACGCAGAAGGAATTAATTGATTCTTTGCAGAGACGGTTAGCCGTGATACCAAAATCATCGACATATACGGTTAAGGTTTCAAGAACTATCCTGCCGCATACCCATTGGCCTACGGGGCATTATGATTACAGCCCACCAGAGAACGGCTTATACGCCGTCTATTGCGTGCGAAGCGCGACAGACAGGACATATGTTTACGCCAAACCAGATAGCATCTATTCTGGCGGCGAGACAATTGTGCCATCGAAGACGCTTAAGTAGTATTCGTACGTATTAAGGTTTTTTGGTTTTTCTACTTGGCAATGAATTAGTTTTATGCTACGATTACGAATAAGAAACTAAAAGTTTATAGAACTATATAGAACATGAGGATAAGCAAGTGCCAAAAAAAGACAAACCCGCAGTTATCGCTGTAAGCACTACGCAGACAATCAAGGATCGATTAAAAGCCAAGGCGACAAAGGAGGGGTTCCGATCACTCCCATCGTACATAAGCAAGGTATTGTTTTTGATGGATAGGGGGGATATAAACATTTCTCTCGAAGTGAAATGACAACTTAATACCAACCGACCTTGCCGAAAACCATAATAACGTGAGGACAAGAACATGATCCATGAAACGCCGAATGACCTAGAGAAAAAGGCTTATCGCCGAGCCAAAAGAAGAATATCTAAATTAAGGAAAATACAAAATGAATGCCGAATCTCTATTATAAACGATACACACTATATGCACGGCATCCAGAGAAAGTACCCCAGATGGAACCCCAGGACGGGAAAATTGATAAAGGGAGAGTAAGACCATGCGTATTTGCGACAACGTGGAGGCATTCCCCTGGTGGGGGCGCGAGTGCATATGGCACACAACTAATCATAAGTTGATGCGGAATAAAAAATTTTGTATCCGCTGTGATGCCGAGCAAGATACCCGCCCCAAGAAAAAAAGATGGAGCAAAAAGAAAATCCAATTAATGAGAAAGGGAATAAAAACATGAAACCATCAGAAGTATTCGAAAAGGCAATGGAGCAGGCGATTATTCTGGAGCGGCAGGCAGAGGAATTAGCGGCAGCCATGAAACCAATGTTTGAGCCGGAACACAAATCCAGCACAGATTCGATCTATGAGAAGGATTTGAAAGCCAGAGGAATTACGGGGCTAATGGATGTGACTGGAGGTAACGGAAAATGACACTCTACAATATCTCGAAAACATCAAAGGGATTCGTTGAACTTTGGGCGGAAATTGACGAATCGGAAACGGGCGAAATAACACCGGAACAAATAGATCAACTCTACGAACTCGATCTATCCCAGGAACAAACATATCAAGCGCTTTGTTACGCTCTCAAAAATGAACAAGCGCGTCAAGCCGCCATAAAAACCGAGGTTGATCGGCTGCGAAAAGAGTCAAGTGTTTCTGGAAACAAAATCCAATCGATTAAAGATTTTATGAATGACAACATGGAGCACACGGGTATCAAGAAAATTGAAACCGAGATATTCAAAATCACTCGTTGCGGAAATAGCCAACCCACAATTACGGCGATTGTACCAATTGGAATCATCCCCTCTTACTACAAGTTGTATGAATTGCCCAAACTAACCGATGATGAATGTCCACCTACTTTACGGTATAAGGCGAAGCAAAGCTTGAATAAGGAAAGAGTTCTGGAGTCCTACAAAGATGGTGATAACTTCAGCCTATGTGGAATCAGCGTGGTAAAAGGCCACCATGTAAGGGTGAGGTGAAAAAAATGACAGAATTCGATGACCCAGATCCAGGATTTTTCACGGGAGGCGCAATATCCCATCAGGAAACAGCGCCCGAAAACAACAACTATACCAACAGCATAACAGGGTTGTCTTCAACGTCAACCGATGATTTATACATTCAACTGAAAAGCCAAGAACATAAATGGAAGATATTGGTGGAAAAAGAAGCGCCACTCGAAGATATTTGCGAGGCGCGAGAGCGGGTACAAGAGATCCAAAAAATAATCAAACACTTTTCGTATTAAGGAGAAAATACAATGAATAACGACAGCACAAACACAACCGAAACAGCAACAGCCAGCACAGATTTGACTACCGGGATCGATTACGGTGAGTCGGCGGGCGAGGGTTCAACGGCGGGGCTGGATTTTGAGCGCTCCGATATGCTCGTACCCAATCTAATTATCTGCCAGAGCGCCACGCCGTTCTGTAAAAAATCCGATCCAAAGCACATCGAGGGGGTGTACGAGGGGATGATCCTAAACACCAGCACGGAACAATTTTGGGATGCCGCAAATACGCCTATGCGTATCGTTCCCTGCCACTTCGAAACGGTCTACGAAGAGCAGACGCCTAAAACATCTAGCGACGACCGGGGTAAATACCAGGCAACCCACGACAAGAAATCCGTAATCGTGCGTAGTGCGAAACGTGAAAATGGCCAACTCTGTATAGAGAACGGCAATGTTTTAATCAAAAAATGTGTCCATTTCGTGATGATTCTTCATGGCGATGGGCAAAATGATTTTGAACCGGCAGTCCTTCAATTCAAATCCACGAATATCAATGCCTCTAAAAAACTATGCTCAAAAATAGCTGGGTTTGTGATCGATTATAAAGGCGGAAAAGTCAAGCCCGCAACCTATGACCAAATTTATAAAATTAAAACCAAGGTCGAAAAAAACGACAAGGGCTCCTGGTATGTGCTGGATATAATCCCGTACATCAATGGGAAAGGCGACGAACCGACTATATGGGCTGAGTTGGTGGTAAAGAAAAAACTCCACCTTGCTGGTGAGAGTTTCCGCATATCGGTCAAGGATGGCACAGCGGTAGCGGCGCAAGATGATGGATCCCCACAAGATGCAGGGAACGCTGACGAGGTGTTTGATGATGGTTCTTATAAGAAGGACGGAAGGATTTACGACAAAAACGGTAAGGAGTTATTTTGATGCGTACTCTAAAACCACCTAAACCAAAACCGACAATTATAATCGACACCAGGGAGCAGCAACCGTGGAAGTTCTCGGACAAGGTCTATATCGAACGCCAGGCGCTTGCCACGGGTGATTATTCTGTCAAGGGGCTTGAGCACTTAATTACGGTTGAACGCAAATCCATGGACGATTACGTTGGCTCTATCGTTGATTCGTTGCGGGAGGACGATCCAGAAGATGGCCGTTTCTTCCGTGAACTCCAGAGGATGGAGAACATACCGTACCGATCCATAGTAATCGAGCAGCCGTTCAGCGATTTGGTTTGCGGTCGTTACCAATCGTTTATATCACCCGCTGCAATATCATCAAAAACGATGTCATTTGAACTGCGGCAGGGGATATCGGTAAGGTTTTTCGAGGATCGATTTGGTGCGGCTAAGTGGACGGAAGAATTTCTTTCAAAATTCTGGAGGATTAGAAAAGATGAACTCAACCCCAAAAAAATACGTGGAGATAACGGGCAAGATCACGAAACTATACCAGAAGGCGTCATCCCTGGCTGGTGTAAATGATTCGCCGTGGAGCGCTGGCGCTATTAGTTGTTGCGAAAAAGGAAAATGGCACAACTATAAATTTTCAGGCACGTTCAATGCTCGTTTAGGCCAACCGGTTACGCTCTGGGGTAACTGGGAAACGCACTCGAAATACGGCAAGCAATTTGTGGCCGTCAGCAAGATTATTGTAATCCCGAAAAATCGCGATGATATCGCCAAACTGATTGGAAGTAATTCTGACATACTGGGTGTTGGTGAGGCAACGGCACTAAAGATTCTTACGTATTGCGAAACAGAATTTGAGATAACTCTTAAAGTTGCAATTTGTTGCGACAAATATAGGGAACAAATTGCCGAGAAATTTAAATTAAACCCTGCATCAATCGACGCTATTTTTAGCATGTTTTTTGACGACCAATTGCGCACAGATGCTATGTGCTGGATGATTGACAAAGGTCTAACCGAAGCGCAAGCCAACCGCATCTGGAGTGCGGTTGGTGATTTAGAGAAAATCGATTGGATAATCGATACCGTGCCGTACAGCCTTATAGCGAAGGTTCCTGGATGGGGCTTCAAATCCGTGGACGAAGTGGCGCTCAAACTTGGCTGGAAAAAAGACGCTCCAAAACGGATCGAGGAAGGCGTAAAATATATCCTATCCAATGAGGCGCGGGATGGTCACTGTTGGACGTACTATGGAGATGTCGTCCGTTTATCCGAACGGCTTTTAATGATGGATTCAGCCGATGCAACTAAACGAATCGAATCCATCATCAAGAAAATGATTAAAGAATCCTCCATCAACCATAATTTCGTAGGCTCAAGAGAGCAATTATATCTGCCACCGTACAAAGATCGGGAGGAACGCATAGTTAATTTTCTTGTGAGTGGGGAGTCTAAAAATCAACACAGATTAAAACTTATATCTCATGTCAATACAGAAGACGAAACGTTCAAAGACTTGAATCCATTGCAGGAACAATTCATTTATAAAGCAATAGATAATAGGGTTGTTTTATTATCGGGTGGCGCGGGAACAGGAAAAACTTATGTACTCACAGAATTGGCTAAGATATATAAGAGGGCTGGTTTATCCGTGATCGGGTGCGCGTTAGCTGGTAAAGCAGCACAAAGAATTCAGGAATCTTCAAACGACACCATTGAGGCTATGACTATTCATAAGTTGTTTGGGATTATGCCAAAGGGGATTTCCTCAGCCACTGTCAGTGAAGTTTTATTCAATCACAATGTACTGATTATCGATGAATTTTCAATGGTTAATTCTGAAATTTTAGACAGAGTGTTATCTAATTTGACTAGAAAATCTTCTGTCGTTCTAGTGGGCGACCACAACCAATTACCACCAATCGATGCCGGTTGTCCATTGAACGATATAATTGGCATCGATATCATCCCCACAGTAATACTAAAATCACCCATGAGACACGATGGTAATCTTTACGCATCCTGTAATTTGATCCTAAACCATGGAAGAGTTCAGCGCGTTCGGCAGCCGTTAAAATTTGTTGATACTGACGATGGCCGAGCGCCCGCATTGGATTGGTATACAGTAGCCTCTAACGGTGATGAGCATTGGGTGGCAAATAAGGTGCGCGACATAACCGAAATGATGTTACGCGAAATTGGCACGGCGGCCTACTACGGTTATCAAATTATCGTTCCTCAATACAAGGGCGGATGTGGTGTTGATTCTTTGAATAAAATGGCACAGCACCTATTCCAAAAAAAATTCCACGGCGTAACCACCGATATGAGCAAGGATGCCAAGCCTAAAATTTTGATGTATGATAAGATAATTTTAACTAAAAATGATTATGGAATGGATCGCATGAATGGATCTCTGGGTGTTATCGTTCCTGGTGCAAGTCTAGGTCAAAATTCGGATGGAAAAGATATTTCTTCAGCGTATGTGAAATGGGAAGGTAATTACGGTATAAAAACCCAGCAATTGACGAAACAATCTATGGGTAATATCTCACTAGCCTACGCGCTCACCGCCCACAAAACTCAAGGTAGTGAGTATTCATACGTATTGTTCGTTTGTCATAGATCGCATATTTTTTGCTTGAACAAGAGATTATTCTATACCGCTGTCACACGGGCAAGTAAAACCGCTATTGTGGTTGGTGATGTGTGGGGTATCAGAACGGCGGCAAGCACATCGGATAAGGACGAGAGAAGGACATTTATCCCGGAGTTGATAAAACAATGGACAGACAAGAATTTGAAAAACGAGCCGGAGTTATCTTCGGAGATGCCCTTGACAGAATCGGAGCCATGTGGAGTATTGAACTAGGTGTGGATTTTACTGACCGATATTATTCTAAAATCAATAATTACTACAAGAAGCGTAATTTTCAACTATATGAGCGCACCGTCCGTCAATTAGAGCGGGCGGCTTACGATGTGGCTGAGAAGCGGTTTAATGAGATTCGTGAGGCTAAGTCAAAGCTATCACTGATTGATCGGAAATTTATGGACGAGGCGTTTGGTCGGCATTTCAAATCATACCATAAATTCAGAGCGGCCAGTATGGCGTATTCTGAGTTACGGGAACGTGATAAACAATATATTGATAGTTGCTTAAACAAAGAATACACATTTAGAAATGTATCTTGATAAAAATGGACGATAAAACCCAACATACCCAGGATGACCCATGCCCCATCTGTGGCGGCTTTGATTCATCGACACGGGGCAACGGGGTGAGATGCTATGGATTCACATCTGGTAAATTCGCCCACTGCACCCGTGAGCAAATGGCCGGGTCGCTGAATTCCAAGAATGGCGATACGTACTGCCACCTGATTGTAGGGAAATGTAATTGCGGCGTAACTCACAACGAAACCCCTGTCAGAGGCGGTAAGTTTATAAAGGGAACCCGCAAAAGCAATTTGATTTGCACATGGACGTACATCGAAAACAACCGTCCGCTGTATGAGGTTTGCCGGTACGAGTACGAAAACGGCGATAAAACATACAGGATGCGCTACAAAGATAAAAAAGGTAAATATGTGTGGCAGGGCGTATTTAAGGATCGGAAAAAAATAGTCTACCGGTTGGATCAACTCAAGGCCAGCCCACCGGAACAAACCGTGTTTATCGTTGAGGGTGAAAAATGTGTAGACGCGATGACGGGGATCAATTGTATTGCCACCACCACCCCAGGCGGCGCAAATAATGCATCCCAGGCAATCGATAATTGTATCGACGCTTTCAAAGATCGCAATGTAGTGATTTTACCTGATTTTGATGAGAGTGGTTCTGGTTACTCGGATAAGGTTAAAGCCGCTCTATGGGGTACGGTTAAATCGATTAAGGTGATCGATCTCCCAGGGTTGGGGAACAAGGAAGATGTCTTTGATTGGTTAAAGGATCACGGCGGAACCCGTGACAAGTTGAAGGACTTAGTCGAAGCGGCTCCGGTGGATACTGATAATGGTGGTAAATCACCAACCAATAAGAGTGGCCGGTGGAGTGAGGGTGAGTGCATGGCGCACCTGAACAAATCCCATGCCATAGCCTCTATCGGATCAAGTATTGTTATTTTGCGTGAGCGGAACGATCCGTATAGTGCGGGTCTACGGGTTGACTTCTTGAAGAATCAGGATTTCAATCTACTATATCGTAATTGTGATGTTTTTCACGAGTACTATAACGAGAAGGGTGAGAGGTGCGAAAAAATTATACCAGCATCAAGATTTTGGCTTGAACATCCAGAACGCCGATCCTACGACCAGGTGATCTTTCGGCCAGGCGAAGACATGGGCGTGGGCAGCCAGCACTATAATCTATGGCGCGGGTTTGCCTACGAACCGGTAGCCGGTGACTGGTCGATTCTCAAGCATCACATCCGCGATAATATGTGTATGGGCGACCTGGATTTGTATCAGTATATCCTCACCTGGATGGCTGACGCGGTGCAGAATTTACAGCACCGGCCAGGGGTGGCGCTTGTCTTTCAGGGCAAACAGGGAACCGGCAAAGGCGCACTTTGCTCCTCTTTCGGTAAATTATTTGGATCTCATTTTTTACACCTATCCCAATCAAGCCATCTTACCGGGAAATTCAACTCACACATGGAAGCAAAATTAGTGATTTATTCTGATGAGGCATTCTGGGGTGGGGATAAAGCAGCCGAGGGGGCGCTCAAGGCCTTGGTCACGGAACGCACACAGAACATTGAGCGCAAAGGATTTGATTTATTAACGGTTCCAAACTATTTACGGTTGCTGATTTCATCTAATACAAAATGGATTGTCCCCACCGGTATGGATGAGCGGCGGTTTGCGATCATTAAGGTGGGCGACCTCGCTGTAAAAGATTACGATTTCTTTCAGCGGCTATTCGCTCAGATGGATGCAGGCGGCTATGCGGCGATGCTTTACTACCTCCTTCATTATAAAATCGCAATGAATCTCAGGAATATTCCTGAGACTGTCGCGTCCATCGAACAGAAAAAACAATCAATGACCCCGGTTCAACGCTATTGGTATCAGATACTGGTTGACGGTGACGATGTATTGTGCGGCGAAACATGGGGAGAACCCATACCGATTTCTAACCTCTATATAGACTATCTGGAGTTCAAGCACGGCGTTGAACGTCACCCACCGTGGAAGGGTGTTTTTACAGACCACCTGCTTGAGTTGTGCCCAAGCGCAGTCAAGAAAAAAGCGTATACTGATTGCTGGAAGAATAAAGAAAAGAAAATTTCGGAGATAGAATACAAACAAGGATGGTGTATTGTATTCCCAGAGTTGCAAGAATGCCGTGCGGATTGGGAGAAATCTACCGGCATGAAAGGTGAATGGCGACAAGATTCAGGCATACCTTTTGACTCTGATGTGGACGATGCACTTAAAAATGCGGAGGATAAACACGGCGGATTACCGTTCTAAAATCGTAAGTCTAGTTAAATCAAGCAAGACAACCTAAGACAACCTAAGACAACCACTTGTCTCAGTGTAACGCTAATAAGAT
>SDBT01008507.1_pt1 | contig 16751 bp, 32 predicted proteins | sample 2277101 | NCBI WGS metagenome assembly SDBT01 (sample SAMN10404973, study PRJNA504765) | marine sediment metagenome | isolation source: marine sediment core GS10_PC15, 103 cmbsf | place: Arctic Ocean: Southern Knipovich Ridge | collected 2010
GGGGCGAAGGTGATTGTATCCGTGCCTGGGGTAAAGGCGGTGATTAACCTGGTCTGGCCGCTAATAGTACCAGATGTAAACCTGATAAGCCCACCTTTCCAGTAGTCAGTGTCGGCTTCGGTGCGGACCGCGTCTACTACAGTGGTTGCAGAGCCCGAGTCGGCGGTACCAGTAGTCAGCGTGGCTGGCAATCTGGTTTGGATGTCATCGGTATCAGCTAGGATTGTAGCAATACTAGCTCCGGCGAAGGCGGTACTATCGGACAAAATTGCATCTCTGATTTCATTGACCGCATCGGTAGCTAACTCCGCGGCTCCTATAGCATCGGTAGCAACGGCCGATGCCGTTACCGTGCCAGCGTCCATTGAGGCCACGTTTACATTTTGTATTGCCGTATCTAAATCAAAGGCGTGCTGGCCGCTGGCATTGCCATAGGTACTAATGACAATCGCTTGGTCTTCCCACGCTTTTGTTGCGGCATCAACCACGGTTATCATAAGCCGCGCGGCTTGCATCTCGGTTGCGGTCAGGGCCAGCGAGTACATGCCATTTCCTTCATGTGCCGGAGTGCTGCCCGTATTGGCGAACGCCGCCTCATCCTTGCTAACTTGAGTGTCGGCAGCGACGAATGTTACCGGCGTACTTTCAAAGTCTTGAGTCCCTCGATCTATCAATGGGAACAAAATCGTCGTGGCGACTCCATATTTCCTTAATACTTCCATAATCTATATGCCCCTTCCAACGCCGCGTAATATTCCCCGGCCTATTCCCCGTTCAGCCCCATCCGCGGGCGGGGCTCCCGCATCTTCCCCTATCACAAGATAAATTACCTCATTCCCCGCAGTCGGGTCAGCATCAACCTGGTTGAGCGTAAACCCATCGCTATCCCAGGAGACAAAATCAGCCGAACCCTCCAGCGTTTGGGCGTGATCATAATTCCCGTAGACCAAACCATCATCTTGAAACTGGTCGGTATCAGTGGTGCCCTGCGCATCCTCAGACAGCCCGCCCACGACAAAGCGCTCAGTGGAAGAGGTGACAATACCTAAACTCATTTCCAGACCGGCTATAATCGAACCACTAGCCGGATTACAAAAAGAGGCGAATAGCCCCGCGCTGCCCTGGAACCCCACCCCGGTCTCGCTAAAATTACCGGTGCTGGTCTGGGTGGTCAGGTTGCCGACCGCATACTGGCCACCTTTCAGAGCCACATAGATAATTCCATCCCCGGAGATAGTTGCATCAAAGTTCAGGGTAAACCCATCCGTGTCAAATGACACAAAGTCAGCATGAACCTCAACCGAGCTACCATCATGATCCATGTACGCAATACAGCCATCCGTGCCCTGCCGGCGGAAAGTCTCCGTCGTTATTTTGCTGCGAGGAGTGGCCAGACTTGTCCATGCGCGCTGCGACGTAGAAACTGCAAATCCAAGCCCAAATGCCGCACTGTTTGTATCTGTTTCCAAGATATCGCCATTAGCAAAAAACAGTACTCCATCTGGCTGGAATCCCACACCTGTCGTAGCATTATTTCCCGTTGAGGCGGGAGTTGTAAAACTCCCCACCTTCACATTTGTTAGGTCGCTGCCCGCCAGGGCGAGATAGCCAATCCTGTAGGCGCTGCCCGGAGCATTGCTAATATTAATCGTAAACCCATCGCTATCCATCGACACAAAATCGGCAATCACCAAATAAGATGACGCCGACCCTGGAACAAGCATTCTCAAGCAACTATTGGTGAAAATAGTCCGGCTTGAATCGCTTGTGCCTACCGCGTCTTCGTCGTTGATCGAAGCGTGACCACGCGCAGTAGAACTCGTGGCCGCTCCAATTACTAAATTAAAGTCAACGACAATCCCATCAGCCGTGTTCATGCTACCGAAAAACAACACGAGTTTAGGCTGAAAACCGACCCCGGTCACCGCCTGGTTTCCGGTTGACGTATTTAATGCGAAATTTCCAACTTTGGCCGAAAGAGCCATCTAAAACCCGCCGTCCGTCTGGACTTTGGCTTTATTCACGGAGCCATCTTCGCTGTGATAGATCGTGTCGTCTTTACTCTCAACCAGAGACATAATCGCTTCCAGTCTTAGCACCTGAGCTATTTTACTGGCCAGCTCTGTCTTGGCGTCAACGGTGTCGGCCATTAGTCCGGCCTGAGTAGCCTCGCTACCCTGCAAATCAAATTCCGCGCTTATTTCGACCCGGGTCAGGATGCCATGAGCGTACAGACGAAAGCACCCCAAGAACTGGTGAATAGGCAGTTTTGGCCTATCTTCGGACTCTCCTGACAGACGATCAATCAAATCCGCCATCAAAACCTCCTGGTACGAGGCCAGCGGTTGGGGCTGAAACTATTATGGCCAGTAAATTTCGCATATCAGTCTCGAAACGAGAACTCGAAACGCGCCCTGGCGCTCTGCTTGTTATTTGGGGTTAGTTTACCACATAAAGGATAAAAACACTACTTTTGCAGGAATTTCCTTATAGTTTCCAGCTTGCCGGGGTCCATTTTTCCCATGGATGCAAGCAGGATCTTCAAATCAACTACATTCAAGAACTCGTCTACATGAGCCGGGTCGAAAGCCATGAATGTCTGCATCATGTTTTGCATGATCAAGCTCGAGTTGACGACTTCAGTTTTCAGGGCACCGGCCACACCCTCGAGTTCCTTTGAGCGCCTGACGTGGCTATTCAGCTCAACACTAATCTCGGTGATAACCCCAAGCAACTGGCCCAAAGCAATAACCACATTTTCCAGACTTTGGGCGTCAGCCTGTGTAGATTTCGTATCGTGGCTCAAAAAACCTTGCAGATCCTCGGTACAGGTAATTGCGTTTTTTAACCTGAGAGCAAGTTTTTCGGCTATCGTCATAGGAGGCTTCCCGGCATCATTGCGTACATCCAGACAGTCTACCACAATACCATTGAAAAGAAAAAAGGGCCGACGATAGCCGGCCCCCAAATCAGAAGGAGATAAAGATGAAAAACCTAGCCGCAATATTATATCACTTTTAATTGCGATTGCAAATAACTTGCTTGATGCTCGTTAGCGATTAGCCTGGGTGTCTTTCCTACTCTGCGAGTTGGTACTTTCAAGTACACGTCCCCTCCCTTGAGTAGTGAAATTATAGTCCAGTATGTAGTGTAAGAACCATATGATCATACTGAATATAAGCATCCAAAAGTTGAGCGCTTCCGGATAAAAGACTATGGCCGCCAGAATAGCCAGAAAGGTAACTGTGGATCTCATGCAAGCTCCTTTTGAACCTCCGTCATTCCCCAGTAAATTAAGGCTCTTGCCCTTTTCCACTCCATGTCCGAAAACTCTCTCATTAAAGTCTCCTGCATCTGCTTGACCACTCCTTGTTGGTAGATATTTACCCCTCGCCGGCCCTTAGGAGAAACAGCCTCCTTAGCCGGGCTGTATTCAAGTTCTTTAAGTATTGCCAGGGTCCGCTTGTTCTTGTATCTCATAGCTCTATACTCTAGCACATTTGTATCCCTTTGTCAAAAGCCCCAGAGCGGGGTATAATGGATTTATGAATAAGCGAGGAGAAGCAAAAGCAATTGCGATTATAGTCGTTGCTTTTACCCTGCTTTGGCTTGTCCAGTGGTATCGGATGAACTCTGACAGGATAGACGCTATAAATCAATCTCGTGAATTTTGTCTTGAGCAGGCATACAGCCTACCTGTTGTTTGGAACGAGGATCTGGGTCAATGCCGGCTAACAGACGATAAACTTAAGTATTTGTCAAAGGAGAATAATTAACATGGAAAGCGTACTTGCACTTTTACTGGGTATCGCGCTTGGCATTTTTACGCCGTCCGAAGTTTTATGCGAGGTATCAGGACAGAGTCGCCCCGCCTACCACTGCGAGATGAAGATGTCAGAATACAAAATGGTTATCGAGGGCCAGATATATGTCACCAAACATACAGGCTCGCAAAAGATGGGGGAGACCTACTACTGATGGCACTTCAGCGCGTGACAGACACCATAGATGGCAGCTTCGATGGGTATGGACTTATCGAGGGCGACTGTTACCAGGTTTGTGATCGAAACGGGGTGGCTTACGAGGGCATTCGTGGCCCGGTTTCGTTGAATGACGGGGTCGTTGGGCAAGGCCATCACTGGACGGCTACTGTGGAAGTTAAAGGGAAGGCCAGTAAAAGAATACTTTGGTCATATGGTTAGTATCTCCGCTTGGTGATCAGGGGGAGTATCGTACTCGCGAAACGCCTCTGATGTCCAGGGTAGAGTAGCTTGAAAAAAGCTAAAAACAGCTCGGGCGTACAATTGCATTTCCTGCTGTGCGTGGTGAGACATTCGCAAACGCAAGAACCTCATCAGATTATGGGCGTCAACTTTTGCGATAAACTCCGTATAAAGTGCCTGGGGTAAAAACATCCGCGCTTGTTCTCTGGCAACGCCATCGTCAATGGCGACGCTGTAAGCCTCAAGTGCCAGGGAAGTAATCCTCACCAACTCATCACTATAGTTGATTTCAGAAATCCCACTGCTCGCCTGCTTATTCCGAGTGGATTGTCTGCGCCATAAGTCGGGAAAATGAAATTCTACGTTCTCGCTTGTATAGCGCCGACTAACCTCATTGAAAGACCAATTTCGGTGACGCATCCATTGCCGGGCGATAAATATCGGACACTTGACGTGGAATTTGAATTCGACCATCTCGAATGGCGATGTGTGCCGGTTTCTGAAAAGATAGAATAGCAGCTTCTTGTCTTCAGTATCCCCTTTACTCTTGCCAAGGTAGGATATTCTGGCTGCATTAACAATAGCCAGGTCATCGCCCATCACATCCTGAAGGACGACAAATCCCTTGTCGAGTACTTTTATTTCCCCTTGTGTCATCGGCGCTCCTTTGGCATTTCGGTGTCAAACATTCTGCGACTTCCTTCACGCGCCAGGTCGGCGAACGACGGGCCGCTGTTGATGATAATGGCCCGCTCGATATTGATAGTCTGGGCGGCTGGGCGGGAGCACTCGCCATGGCGTTCTCTCCAGTTGTAAAATTGCGCTCTTTCGCTTTCGCAGAATCCGTAGAGCGAATCGTTTTTCAGATGGAACGATGCACCGCATAAGCAGGTCTCGCTCATCAAGTGATTGGTCATTATCTTGCCTTTGCCCTTCGCTTGCCAAAAAACAAGGGGCGGCAGTAAGGGCCGCCCCTCCTGATATTCAGTGACGAGTATCATAGTTTATTTGATTGGAGGCATTATGCCATATCTTGGTTCGGGTCGCAAGTATTTCTACTATCATCTCGGAAAGGTATTTCTCAAAAAGGTATAAGATAAGTGTGGCCCTCGGCGGGTGTGGGATTCGCCCAGCAACTGGATTTCAAGGTCGCTTAGAGGCGTATTAAAATCGTGGGGCAACCCGGCCAAAGCAGCGGATAGAGCCACCCATGCCAGATCGAAATTAGTCCAATCCTCAAGATCAACAGCCTCGGGGACAGGTCTTGGGAATTCTCCAGCGTCATTCATCTTCGCCCACAGCAGCCGCCAGATACCTTAAGAAACTTCTTCTATTCATCTGTGTATTGTTCTTTTTCTTTTTTCTGCTTGAACAAAAGCCCGACGGTCGTTACCAGAACCATAAATAAAACCATTACGTACTCTAAGATGCTAGGTTTGCTTTCCGTTTTCATTCTTCATTCTCCGTTAAATAATAAGTGGAAATATTGAGAGTTGCGACCGTAAATTACGTGTAAACAAGGGGAGGCTTGCACTTGGGCAATCCTCGACAGGTGCGAAACCTGGGAGAGTTATTCGGAGCGCTCCTTGGTCTCGGCCAAGACTAAGGAGCGCCCTCAATCGACAATTTGGCGCCCCGCCCCCTGCCGGCAGGGGGCGGGGGTAAATAGGGGAAAGAGGCCATCCAAAGCCGACCTCGATCAGGTAAATTATACCACAGATTTAATCCATGACCAATCGCAGTTATCGGTCAAGGCATAATCAGCATCTCTCATGACCGCATCCAGCCTGGTTATCGTGTCGTCGTGCAGCAGCATGTGCGGTCCGTTCTCGTTTAGCCAGGAGGCTATATCCCACGAGCCGGTAACCGATTTGCCAGTGGCCATCATGTCAACCACCATCTCCCTGACATATGTCTCGGGCATTGGTATAATGGTCACGAATTCGGCCACATGCTTACCATAGCTGAGATAGAAGTCCGGGTTCCCGCGCCAGGACAGAACCCAATGTTCAGGATGGTGCGGGTTGTGGTGCGCGTGGTGCAGCCAGGCTCGAGACCAGCCAGGTACAGACTTGGTTCCATGTAAGAAGCGCGAGTAGTTTATGAATTCGACTGGCGTGAACTTGCTCCAGTCGTGGACAATCAGACGCCAAAGGGGGATCTGGCCCATCTTTAGGCCGGCCAGGAAGACGTACCACTTATGGATAAGGAGCGACGTTAGGTGCTTGAGATAGATCATAGTAGTTACTTCCCCTTAATCACAATAACCTCAAAAATAGGTTCAACGTTCACAATTGGGCCGCACTCCCTAACATGAAGTGGCAGAAGGCCATGCAGTATTTCTCTATTTTCCGGCTCCATTGGATACTCAGCGCAGTCTCCAGGAAGAGCGTCCGAACTGACCTTTAGAGCGCACTTCAGCAGCGTGCCTTCATAGAGAATCGAGATCAAAAAACACACCTGGTCGCCCATAGTTAGCCTCTATTTCGCCAGGCATGGATCGTCGGGCTATTGCCCGAACTCGTTTCTCTCTCTTCGATCAATTGCCGCAAGTACATGACTAAATCTAATGCTTCCTCATAAGCATCAATGAGAGCATCCCGGCCGTTGTTTGTCTGGAGAACCACCCCATAGCGGGTCAAGCCCAACTTGACCCGCTCTCTCAAGTCTTCTTGAACCAACGGCCAAATGTCAGTTTCGCCCTTCTTAGGGGCTGGTTGATTCAATGCCTCTGTTTTCCTTGCGGCCAAACTGGCTTTATCTTCAAGTAAAAAATCCGATAACCTGGTCAGCCAAGTATTCTAAAGTATATGCGATTTCAACTTTTGGCCTGGCAAGCCCTGTCTGAATTTCAACGTCTTGACGCTGCGGGTATTTAGGATGTACGCCGACAAAAATAGGTTTATCCGTCATTGACCAGGCACCAAGCTCGTAAAGAACAATGGGCTGAATCGTCTCTTTGCAAAACCAGAATAAGATAGCGCCGGCCTGATGCAAGTGGCTATGCTCCCAAGTTATTTGATCTCTTGCGGCGTTAGGATCATGAATAGGAAAATCAGCTCGACGTGGATTGAGCAAGATTAAATCAGGATCATTTAACAATTGCCTCATCTCTTGTTGCCAATTTGGGCATCCGGTAATTCCACCGGCAAGAAAGACGCTCTTGTGCCCCAAGGCACGTTTAGGAATATCTAACGCTTCTAAATACATCATGTTTTAACTTCTCCTTGGATGTAATCCTAATTTAATGATCCTGGCTTCGCCGAGCCTTCTTATTAATGTTATACTTGCGAAGCGATCACCTGGACCGTTACTCCGTCCGGCATCGTTACTTCCGCAAACTTTCCATCTGCGTCTCTTTTAACCTTAATCTCTTGTAAGCCTGCGGGGACGAAGTAGGTGGAAGCATTTCTATCAGCCGGTTCCACGTAAGGGACCCGGATCATGTCCTCGCCTTCCGGTACATAAATTATTTTATCAGCCATTCTTACCATATTCCCCAAGATACGAAGTATCTTTTGGTCCTAAAGTGCTATCTTATGCCCCGAAAACGGGGTGTTTGGCGCTATATCTACAGAAATGGACCTACAGCTCTCTAATACAACGAAAAAGGCCGGAGATAACCATCAATGTGGGCTAAAGTCGCTGATAAGCGCTGAATAACCCTCAAAGTCGCGAATATAGCTCGAGAGCCGACCCCCCTGCCCCAGCAACACGTTTGGCTGGGGAAATGACAGAACGGATGATCGGATCATTCCGGGCTCCAACAGTAAAAGGCAAAGATCATAATGGCGATAGATATAATCCAAACAACAGTGTCCATGAGGGAGATTATAGAACAAATGTTTCAAATGGTCAAAAGATGATGCTTCTCATTTATTTTTTGCGGCGAGAGGATAGGGAGTTATGTTAAGGGTGAGAAAATGGGGAAAGTGAGGAGGGAGCTATAGTCGTTAGTCCTCATTTCGCGCGTCCGCAATTCGACTAGGGGTAAGCGATAACGAACAAACAAGCACGCGCAAGCGATAACACGAGCTTCTAACGCAAGCACAAGCACGGTCATACGCATACGCGCACAATTATACATCATCAGGCTACGCACTGAGGGAGCATTAATCAGGTTATGAGTAGATGTAGCAAGTGAAGAACATATGTTCATAGGCCATTATGCCTATCTTTTAGTTATCCACACAGTTATCCACAGGCTACATCCACTTACCCACAGGTACACCCTACTTACCCACAGAACATCTGTTTTGTATGTCATTATAACAGGTAATCAGGTAGGAAATGATGCTATTCTTTACATGCTCAATGACGAGCAACAGACAAAATCACGTCATAGTATCAAGCATAAAGGGAGTGGTAAGATGAGACAACTGGCAGTAATTGGTAAGTGGATGTATCAACAGGGTCATTCTACTATAACGAACGTAGAAATTGATACTCAGCACGAAACAACCTCTACACCACCTGCTATACAGTGGAGCGACGCGAAAATTAGCGTCTAACGCTTAATGCCACCCTTTTGGTGCCCCTATACCTGTAATAGGCATTAAAGGGGTTATTTTAAGCCAAAACCGCCCGAATTAGGGCACTATGCAAAGCAAGGGAGTTAAAGAATGAGTAAGCAAAAAAACACCAATTCGGCAAACTATAGCGACCAATTACACATGGCCCAAGAGTCGTTTGAGTCAAACGACTTTCAAGCCGCCATAGACCACGCCGTTAGGGGATTAGAGCGAACAATGACCCTCAACAGTTCGTCCGCCAAAAAAGCGGGCGAAAAATTAGAGGAGATTTTAGCCCTAGCCCAAGAGGCTTTATTAGATGAAGTAACGCCTGACAATGAAGCTACACTGCCTACTACCACAATCGAGGATACCAGTACCGAAACCGCTAATGCGGACTTAATAGCCAAAGAAGTAGATCAACAGGCTATACAAGACAAGTGGTCATTCTTGCCACTATCCCCTACTGAAATAGTTGACTTTGACTCATTCTCAAAGTCCAAAGTTTTTGGCAAGGGTCTTACTGTAGCAAGCATAGAAACATGGCTTGCTTCATACACTGTAGCAAGCAAGTCCATAGAGACACCCATAGAGGTTACTTCCTTAATGACGGCCATTGTCAGTCTGGAAACCGATTTAACAGAAGCACGCGACTTACCACCTAAATTCCGTGATTTTGCAATCTCAGGTATCCAACTTGAGATTGCAGAAAAACAAGCCCAACTGTCGGAAATTCCCTCCAACGCCACCTATGCCTTCAAAGCATTAGTGCTTTGGCCCATAGCCAAGGCACTGTTTGACCAAAAAGCCTTAAGGCCCGCCGGTAAGCGCAGCAATGGCAATGGCAAGCTACACCCGCCCGACTATGAGGGGAGCTTAAAGCTCGTTAAGGATTATAGTAAATCGGAGTCCTTGCCCTACGGCGGCAAGGTCGATGTTCAAGCGTTCGTATACGGCCCGGAGCATGCTAAGGTTCTGGCGGCTAACCTGTCCATCCCAAGCGACATGCTGGGAGTATTTAACCTTGACGGCGTGCTTCAAGGAACTGTTAGCGCCCAAGCTAAAAGCGGCGCTAAGACCGTCATTGCTGTTTGCTACGCAATGGGCGTACCGGCGAATGACACTTTTGAGGACAGTTTTACTACATCTGGGCCAATTGGCTGGCATGAAAGTCAGCACCAAGACAACGGCTCAAAAGAACTGCTTGAAAAGTTTCAACCAGCCACACTTAAGGCTAGTCTCCTTAGCAACGGCCAAAACAAGGAGTTTGAAACAGAGACGGCCGGCTCAAAAGAAGATACTGAACCTGAACTGGCAAAATAACCTAACCTATAGCCTAGCCTGCTAGATGAGCGTATCATCTAGCAGGCTACCTTCATTATAAGAGGTTTTTTTGCCTTATAGTCTAGGCTGTCAAGCATTTTGATAGTCTAGCCTGTCAAGCGAAATTTAGAATGATGAGGAGTTAAAAAAGTCGGGCGTCGAAATTTGGGCGCAGTATGGTGCCATGGGGGAACAAAGTCCGGAAGCTTGGAAGTATGCCTGGCCAAGATACTTCTTGAGGAGAACTAATTAAATGAAAATTACCATTACCAGTCCCGGCCAACCCGGCCAAACGTTTCACGAGCTTCACGTCGCACTTCCCGCATTGCGGGAAGCAATCGACCCGCATGGGCACTTCCATGCGTGGTTTGACGTGTCACATGGAAGTAAAGGCGTGTCATGCGGCCAATGGCCGCATGTCGCGGAATATATTGAATGGGCCCTTGAACCCGGAATGACCGTAGAGGTGAATTGCGGCTCAAAGACCGCGACCCTGCGGGCCCTATGACTACCAATACCGGAAAGTTTGATCAAATCAATTCAGATTGAAAGGAATAAAAATGGAGAATAGCAAAGAATACCGTCTCAACTTGAAAGATGGGCGGGAATATATTTTCAAAGTAACCCCATTAAAAGGAGAAGATGGCGGGAGAGGATTACATCCCTCCAAAAATGGATATGTACAAATCGCGATGCTTTCCCCCAAGGGGAAAGCGCATCCATTCGCAGTGGGTGCGAAACCGCAATACCTAACCGTAAAACGAGGATTGGATATTAATCCTCAACATGGATGGTTTATGCATGAAATAATCCGAGAAATTACCGAATTGCCAAGGAAAGAAGACCTTAACGATTTGGCCGCCGAAATCGTTAAGCAGGGATACTAGCCCCAGCCCGGCTCCAAGCATCGAGCCGGGCAGGGATGTGGGACTAACCCGCAGATAAATTAACTCGGATCGAAGGAGACTGAAACATGAAAGCGATTGTAGTAGGACGACACGAATTAAGTGGCGACGAGGGCTTCGATGTTATTCGACAAGAGGATATTAATTATCCCGCTACATCAGAAGCATGTAGGCCAATGCTTCTGGACTTACTCAAAGCCACACTAGAAACTAATTCCGTTTTGGTTTTCCAAATGATGCCCGGCCAGTTGGCCGTGGCATGCGCCAACATTATCGGCGACAACGTAGATTATAAAATCGGCGTCATCGTCAATAAACCCGGCGAGCGGCCTGCCGGGATTAAAAAAACCTTCGGGTTTGCCGAGAACATGGCGAACTTTGAAGATACGGCCATCGAAATCGTGAAGTTCTCTAATCCCCGCGCTAATTTAGAGACGGATGGGATGGGTAATGTCACAGTCACCGTCGATCCCCCACTGCGGTTCGAGTTCAGCCATATAGAGTGGTTCTAGGGAGGTGAAAAGTGAGAATTTTCCACGCCGCGCCCCAAGCCATCCTCAATAAAATTGAGTCCGAGGGAGTCATCATAGGTCAAGCGCAAGTCATCTATACCTATGATGACTACGGGCAAGAAGTAGAAGAGTATGAGAACCGGGCCTACATCTGTACCGATCCCGAGGACGGCGAAATTATCCGCCAAGCCCTGACCAATCGGCGCGGTGAAACCCACGTCCTGGGCGAGTTTGAGACAGCCCAGGACATAATAAACCTGAACCCTGACCCCAGGTTTGCCGGGAAAGGGTTCTATACCACAGGGGATATTCCCCTAAGGAACAATAAAAATGAGTAGTCTGCAGGAGTTTTTCGAGAAGTCCGGGTTGCCCCCCTCCTGGGTAACCGAGAACGGGGACATCGTCGTTAATTCCGACGATTCGATGGAACACACGGATGTCAATGACGGAGACGAGGTATTCGTCTCCTCCGACGACATCGCATTCGAGGATGGAATAATCTCAGTCCGGGCTGTATGTAGTCCCGGAAATTTCAAGGAACGCTTTTCAGCCCGCCCCGCGATAGGGGACATTAAGAAAATGCTGAACGAAAAGCTAGAGTTCGAGGCCGGAGCATGGACGGACGAACTCTAGCCCCAAGCCCCCCCGCCCGGCTCAGAGCATCGAGACGGGCGGGGATGTGGGACTAACCCGCAGATTGACTAGATAGAAAGGAAAGTGAAAAATGAAACTTGACTTGTATACAAACACCGCAGAAGGCGACTTTGTTTTGGTCGCCGAAGAGATAGCGGAAGTGTATTGCGGATACTTTGACGCTATGATAGATATGAGATTTGAAATCCCGGTGACGTCAAAACACGCATTAACCTCCCGTACAAATCTATCGGTATTCTTGGGGGATGGATCTAAATACTGGGGGGCAAAAAAAGCAACCCTTGAGGGAGGATTACCTGTAAAATGGAGTGAGATTAGCCACTGATCTTAGCACCGTGGAGTGCCCCAAGTTCCTGCCCGCCTCGATGAGCCGGGCAGGGATGTGGGACTAACCCGCAGATTAACTCAGATTGACAAGGAGATCATATGATTTGCGAAACCGGACATTCAAACCAGGCAGGCGGCTGTTGCTGCCCGATCCACGGGAACACTTGTGGGTTTTGCCCAGAGCACGACCGGGCCGAGCCCCCCACAGGTTTCAGCACCCAGGCCGAGTATCTGGTCAGTCTGCCGCCGCTGCCCGAAAGCAAAGGGATTGGCAGCATTGAAGAATTGGCTGCATCGTCGGATGTTTGGGCGAAGCGATTAGCCAGTTAGTTAGCCTCAAGTTCCCGCCCGGCTCCAAGCATCGAGGCGGGTAGGGATGTGAAACCAAACCAATTCAGAATTGAATTAGTAGATTGATTAAGGGGAAATAAAATGTTTAAGAGAGCAAAGAATTTAGTGTCGGGTGTAAGAACCCTATCCGTAACCGTCCCGAATGGGACAACCCACTTAGGAGTAAATCTAAAAAAAGGCAAAAGCCCTGGGAAAATCAATAATTACAATGTCGAATTTAACAATGGCACAAGCGAACCGCTCGTAGATTGCCTGGATTGTGGCAAGGTATTGGGCCTCTTTTTCAAAAAAGAAATTGAAAAAATGGACCAGCAGCATATTGACCCACTTTTAAAGTGGGAAGGGTATTTTACAAAATGGTAATCAATCAAGCTTAGCCCCAAGTTCCTGCCCGCCTCGATGAGCCGGGCAGGGATGTGGGACTAACCCGCAGATTAACTCAGATTGAAGGAGATTGGAAAATGTTATCAAAACAAAAAATCAGGAAGTTACTTAAAACCGCTAAACGGGCAAACAATCCAAGTACGGCCCAGGTCTGGGCAAGGACAGTTCTGGAAAGTAGAATTCGCCACGCGGAGACCACCCCCGAGAAAGCAAAAACCTATCAGGATATGTTGGATAATCCAACCAAATATAATATCAAAATAGTTTAGCCCCAGCCCCAGCCCGGCTCCAAGCATCGAGCCGGGCAGGGATGTACTCAGATTGAAATGAAAGACCTGATTTCTTCACGCCCCGCCCGAGGCATCGTATCGGGTAAGGTCGCGGCATACCCGATAAGAAGCCGCCCGATGAGCCGGGCTGGGGTCCGGCGAAACCTAGTAACACAAGGGAGATGAACAATGAAATACGTCAACCTGACGCCGCACGAAGTGGTTATCATGAATTTCGATAAACAGGTGGTTCGCCGCGTGCCCAAATCGGGCCTGCAAGCCCGGCTCGACACAGATTGGGATCTGCGTTCGACCGGCAAAGACGGGGTTATGCTCTTTGATATATTTTTCGGTGAGCCGGTCCTGCTAGACGCTCCCGGCTCCCGGCTCCCGTTCCCTGTCCAGGAGCCGGGTACGATCTTTATTGTCTCAGCCATGTTTGCGGATAACATGCCCCGTGGCGACCTGTGGTCGCCGGGAGAGCAGGTCCGTGATGGAGACGGCACGATCATTGGCTGCATCGGCCTTAACCAAAAGGTGGTGGCCGGAAATGAATAACCTGATAATAGGCGGAGTTGTGCAGAATAGCACCGCCGAATGGCTCTATGAAGACGCCCTTATGGGCACCAACCTGGACTACGAAATCCATCTGGCCGAGTGCCCAAATGAAGATCACGACGATTGCTGGGAAAATGTCGGCTCCGAAACCTGGCTGATCGGCTTTATGGAATGTGAGCCAAGTGAGCCAAAAGCCTGGTGCGCCAAGGCCGGAGCACACGACTCCTTCGGCTTCAAGCCCGACCCGATGGCCGAGTACTCGGCCATCATGGGAGAAGTGTATACGCAAGTAGTGGCCAGCCAATGGGCGGCGGATTGTAGGATGTGCTCGCCATGCTATCCCGAACAAGGCGATCTGGACTCGCCGGGCAACTTCCCGACTTACTCTCTGCCGCCCGACATGTACGGGGAGAACACGCCGGAAATTGAGATTGTGAAATTGACCGAGGAACTGGTGAATAAAGATGAACATTAAAGAAATCAACCAAACCCTGAAAGACGTGGGCGTCGATAGAACGGCGTCCGCCAAAGACGTACTCGGTACTCGGTACGTGTACCCAAACATCACCCTGAATCAAGATGAGCTTCAGCGAATCGGGTCAATCTTGACACTCGCAAGAATTCCTGGATGCGGGTACGATTACAACGCCCAGGGTTCCACATGGCGAGTCTACGGCTCAAGGCCGCCGTGCCCGCTCTGCTGCGAAACGAGCCTCACCTTTCGGCTTTACCACTCGCCCAATAGGTGCGGGTGCAAAAACTGCGCCCACGAGTGGGAGGATGAGGGATTTTGTAAGCCTCACTTTTGTCAGTAACCCCCAAAGCCCCGCCCGAGGCATCGTATCGGGTAAGGTCGCGGCATACCCGATAAGAAGCCGCCCGATGAGCCGGGCTGGGGTCCGGCGAAACCTAATAGTACAAGGGAGAATAAAGATGAAATACTCGGTAGAAATCAAAGATAACGGCGGCGACGGCGGCGGCGGCACGAGCTATAAGACCGTCGATGCGCCCGACCCCCTAACGGCAATTGATAACTGCTGCGGGATTAACCCCGCGCCGTGTGTTGAGTTCATAGCACGGCGGGTAGAAGACACGCCCAAGCAGATGATGGCCAGGGATGGCCGGGAAGTTGTAATGGTGAACGAGCACGGGTCACCCGCCCTGATCGCCATTAGGATAGGACACGTACTCGGCGACGGAGAGGACACTATCATGCCCTGGGCCACATGTCAATTCGACTCCGATGATGTCGATGGCATGCAACGATGGCTGTCGGAGAAGTGCAAAAGTGAAACTCTCAAGCAAGCGGCCATACAGGAAGTGAGCCGCATCACCCAGTTGGTTGCATCCGGAAATAAGGAGGAGAACGATGGCTGAGTGCCCGAAATGCAACGACTCCCTGGTGTTTCACAATACCAACGATGTCGTCGTCGCCAACAATCGGATCAAAGTCCCAGCCCGGTGCCTGTGGTGCCATCACACCTGGCTGGATACCTACATTTTGGCCCACCCAATGATAAAAGAAGTCGGCCAGCCAGGTGTGGCCGAACTATATGCCCGGAAAAAAAGCCAGGTAACTCTGGATGGACGTAGAGCAATCATCGGCCGGCTGGAGAAGAAGTTTCCGGTGGTCTCCACCTCCCCCTTCGGATACGAAGTGGAGTTCAGCGCTGCCACCGTAGAACGGATACTGAACGACACCTGCGCCTTTAAAAGCGAGGCGACGTAAGATGCCCGACTACACATTCTGGGAGTATGGTAAAGATGAAGAGGCCAAGTACCTGGAGACCTCGCATCACAAGAACCTGGCCGAAGCCAAGGAGTTTGCGGCCCTCATGTTCCCCGGCCAGACGGTGAATATCGCCGAAGTGGTCCATTGGGCAAGCGAGCCAAAAACGGCATCTTGCAATGATCCGGGCTGCTGTAAGCCCATTACCCAGGCCGAGTGGGATCGCTACGAGGGGTTCTGCGAGGACTGCTACAGTAAAGGAGTAGCTTATGACTGATCCCGGCATAGACAGGGATAGCCGAACACTCGTGTTCGGCGAATTGGAAGTAAAAGTGGACTATCTCCAGATAAGCGACTCCCTGCTGTTTAAGACCAGCCTCTCGGGAGAGGCGTTTATCGTTACTACGGACGAGGCCCGAGAGGTAGAGGTGGAAAACTTCGACGGCTCGGAGAAATACATCGTCGAACGACTGGCGCGGTACGCAAGCCTGGTCTGGGAGTGCGAGGGCTTCAAGGCGCCGGAGTGGATTATGGCGTTTTGTAAGTATCTGGTGTATAGAAATACGCCGGAGTTCATTAAAAATAAAGCGAAGGGAGACACCGAAGAAAATGAAGCAAGTCAAGAAGAAGCGTAATCTCGATGCCCGAATTCGGGGCTATGAAGACCTGATGAGAATGAGAATAGTAGCCAACAAAAAAGGCTACCGCAAGCTCGGCTCCATGAGCGGGCGTAAATAATAAGGAGGCAAGTAATGTCTGAAGCAAGTGATTTGATCGAAAGACTGGAACACGAAACAGGGCAAAGGATTGACGACGACGATGGCGATAACAACGCTATGGCCGGATTAATTGGAGCAATGTCACGGCTATCGGGGAAATCGCCCCGATCTTATCGGGAACGTGACGATGTTGCAGCGGGCATCCTGATCAAGCATGAAATGTCCGTCGAGGGACAACGCGAAAGAGAAAGCAAAGATATGATGGCTCAAATGCTGTCCAGCGGGC
>SDBT01008508.1_pt1 | contig 16748 bp, 26 predicted proteins | sample 2277101 | NCBI WGS metagenome assembly SDBT01 (sample SAMN10404973, study PRJNA504765) | marine sediment metagenome | isolation source: marine sediment core GS10_PC15, 103 cmbsf | place: Arctic Ocean: Southern Knipovich Ridge | collected 2010
GAGAGGCGCGAGGACACTAGCCATAGCGCCAGCACGTTCTATACCCTGGACGATGGTAACGGCTGGTCCAAGTGGGCACCGCGTATCTGGAAAGAGGGAGATTCCTTTTTCCGCAACCCGCTTGTCACGGTTTATGACTGGAGTTGCAACAAACTCAGCCAAGACCAAGTTGGTAGCTGGCTGGTGTTTGACAAGTTCTGGACTGTGTGGACCTCGCCGCCATCTAACGCCTCGCCCCAGGGCATCACCTTCGACAATGTGGTCGAGATGTCTTTCAGGTTTGCGCCTGACGGAGAGAAGAAAGAGATTTATCGTATAGCTCCGAACCTTGGCCCCTATGCTGAGTGGTGGAGTAGCGGTGGAGGGAACTCATGGGTCAGCGAGATACCGCAAGGTCGGACACCGTTGTCGAGAAACCCGGCTCCCTGCCTCTAGTATCATATGTCAATATTAGTTGCTTGTGAAGAAAGCCAAGAATTAACAATAGCGTTCAGGAATTTAGGATTAGCGGCATATTCCTGTGATGTCGAGCCTTGCTCTGGTGGTTATCCTGAATGGCACCTTCAGCAAAATGCAATTTCATTGTTAGACAAACAATGGGATTTAATTGTGGCTTTTCCACCATGTACTCACCTTGCATCTAGTGGGGCTAGATGGTTTGAGGAAAAACGAAAAGATGGCAGGCAGAAAGCAGGTATTGATTTTTTCATGAAGTTTGTTAATGCTCCTTGTGATAAGATTGCTGTGGAAAATCCAATAGGAATAATATCAACTGTATATCGTAAACCAAATCAAATTATTCAACCTTGGCAATTCGGTCACGGGGAAGTGAAAGCAACCTGTCTATGGTTGAAAAATTTACCACAGTTAAAGCATACTAATATCGTTAGCGGCAGAGAGCAAAGAGTTTGGAAAATGCCACCGTCTGTTGATAGATCAAAACTTAGAAGTAAAACTTATCACGGCATAGCAGAAGCTATGGCAAGTCAATGGGGTAAACTTTTGATTTTACCATAGAGCTTATGGATTTCGGAGATCCCGCAGGGACAGACACCGTTGTCGAGAAACCCGGCTCCTTGTCTATAATGGAAAAAAAATACGATAGTACGCAAGATACCCTAGAACATATGCGTCATGTGCGCGAGCACCTAGCGGAGTTTATAAGTTTGCTAGAGGACCGTGCAGTTAGTCATGATAATAGCAAACTGGTTGAGCCGGAAAAGTCGCTATTTGATGAATGGTCGCCCAAGCTATCAGAAATGGAATATGGTAGCGATGAATATATGGACGCATTGAAACATCTAGGTCCGGCCCTAGATCACCATTATCGTGTTAATAGTCACCACCCCGAACACTTTACCGATGGCATCACGGACATGAATCTTTTTGACATTTTGGAAATGTTGGCTGACTGGAAAGCGGCGGGGGAAAGAGTCAAGGAGGGTAGTATGGACCATTCGCTGAACATCAACCGAAAACGATTTAAGATTCCTTGGGCGATAATGCTTATTATTGACAATACAGCAAGGGATATGGGGTGGATGGACAACAGCCGAATGTAGCTAGTCATTATCCTTCTCCTTTTTCCTTACTGGCTTCCCACCGAAGTCACATAAAAGCCCGGTCTGACCACCGGGCTTTTTGTTTGTGCTATAATGATGGCTGGAGGTGATACTATGATCTTTTTTCGCCTCTTCCCCCTGCTCATGCTTTTCGTCCTTCTTGGACGCTCTGTTGAGGCGAGGGAAGTAGTACAAGTGGGTTGGTGGTCGCAGTATGCAGAGAGAATCACCAATGCCCAAGTAGCACACCACGGCTTTTCCTTTGACGAGGACAAGGGGTTCATAGCCGCGCTGGATTGCAGCTTAGTTGGGGAGTACGCCTGGATTAAGGTAAACGACTCTGATTGGTTTCGCGTCAGGGTTTTTGACTGTCTCGGAGCAGGTGGAGATCCGTCCTGGTGGCGTGATAACCATATACTAGGGGAGATAGATTACTATACCGCAGAAAAACACGGTGTAGCGGGCCTGGGGGGTGTTAGAGCGCACCTGGCGTTCGAGCGCGATCTAGGCAATCTCAGCGACAGTGAGAATAGCGTGTGGGCGATTCCGATCAACGCCAGCCCTACGGACCTGGAAGTCATCGACAACAACATCATCGAATCCAAGAGCCTCAGCCGCAGCATCTTCAATGATTTTGATACAGTTGGTAATGTCTCTGCGCCTTCGATCCCTAAAGGTGAGTATGAGAGACATGCTAATCCGTTCTCCGTCATATTCCCAACCTACGGCACTTGCAGCGGCCCTTATTTGCCAGCCTACAGACTCTTTATAAGACCGCCCTTCACTTGTCAGAACACGCCTACACCGACATTTTCCAGTCTTTTTGTCGGTGTACCCAACGTCGATATAGAGATTGTTGGTAGAAGGGGGTATTTCGACCTCTACTACAATTTGAAACAGGTTATCGGTCATATACAACACCGTAAACAATCTAGCGAAGATCGGTCAACTAAGCAGCACTATAGTTCCGTTTCAAACTTTTCGTATGTGTGGCAAGTTTACGATTAGCAGAACTAACCTGACGCTGTTGTTTCTCTACTTTCTCAATGATGTCATCAAGTGCAGAAATCCAAACCGGGTCATAGTGTCCTGTTGTGATGTTTCCCCACTGCTGATAATAGACTAGGCGGCCGCAATGCTTCACGCCATATCCAATATTGCTGAACACGGTGATTGACCCGAAAACTTGGGTGCCACAAGCGGTCGCACGGCGCACCTTATCAGGTACGCCAGCATTTATTAACTTACGAATAGAAAAACCTTTTTCGTTATGCGCTTTCCTATGCGCAACGCGCAAGCTATCGCTTGGCGTACACACCGATGACGAGCAAAACTCTGTGCCCATCATTTCTAATTCTTGTTTCGTTCCTAATCCCATAATTGTCTCCTTACTAAAGGGTATTGGTCTCGATCTTCGCTAGATCGGTAAAGACATTATATCGTCTTATTGAAACAGATCGTCAATCATTGGCGGGCCACTGCTTATACTCGATAGCCGTTACAACGCCATCGCTATGATTGATTGCTATCATGGCTTCCATTATTTCAGATATTGGATAATTATCCATTAGCTTATCGACGGCCGCCTCACAGTTATTGGTAGGCATCCAGACGCGGGGCCTGGGTGGTGTCTTGCGTATGCCCAGGGAGTCCCGAAGGATCTGAGAGTCCATTTGCTCGTCATTCTCTAGCTTCCAAATGGTAGCCGGGGTCACGCCCATTAACGCGGCCGTTGCCGCACAATTTTCGTGAAGGGTTACATATACTAAATGCACCCAATAGCGCAATTCCAGTGCTGATGCTACTAAGGGCACCTCTATTCCTGCTATGTTTCTCTTTACCACAGTAAAATACCCTTTAGCGACCTGTCCCTATTGGTCTGAGATGTTCGTATAGTGCCGGGCCGCGTTTCCGCAACGAATTGCGTATTCCATACGGTGCCAACCGGCTTTCCGTAAGTAGTAGCGTTTAATATTTTCGGGCGTGAAACCCTTATCAACAGACTCAATCACTGCAAGTAGCGTATCCTCGTCCTGCTGCTCCAGGTAGTTGTAGGCGTCCCTCTCGATAACAGGATCTAGGGGAGTGACATCGGGGTGCAATAGCTTTGGCTTTCTTGGCATTACTGTAACTTTCTCCATTTCAAATATATGCGAACGATAAAATTACCGTCGCTCTCGAATATCTCATTATCCGCTGCCGCCTCATGGGGCGGTATCAGAGATTGTTTCATGGTGTCTATGACCACCAGAACCTCGGTGGGCGAGGGTGGCACACCCTTCCTAGACAGTGACAATGTGCCACCCTCTTCATCTTTCTTGGTATAGCGCACGGCCAGGCCGTGAGACAGTCGAACACTATCCTCTTTCTTAATTATGAACGGCAACAGTTCTATCAGCTTCATCTGCACACCATTCCTTAGCAACCATAATGCTATCTTGGTCTGTGTCACACCCTACTCCGTACCTGTTAAGCCTGATGGCGGCCGCTACTGTTGTTCCTGATCCGCAGCACCAGTCCAAGACTCTATCTTTTTGATTACTGTATTGGCCGACAACTCTTTCCGCGAGCGCCAATGGAAATACGCCGCCCTTAACCCTGGGTCTTTGCTGTTCTTGGCCACCTGTAGGACTGTACCTAAAGATGTTGCTCTGAGCAGCGCCCTCTGGATGGAGCTTTGAGTGTCCCCCGGCGTGGGAGCCTGCGACATCAGTTCGTCGCATATTTCCTGACTTGGACTTAGCGACTGTTTTCTTGGCATAATCCTCTCTCTGTTTGTTGTAGGTGTAGTTCTTGTTGTTTGCAAAGGCGAAGCAAAACTCGAACTCGTTGTGGTCCTGCCTGTTGTGGCGGCCGGACGGCGGTGCGTTGACCTTATCCCAGGGGTGCGGGTCTATCATGCGCCAGCCGTTTGCGTTGTACATCCTGGGAATGTCAAAGATGCGTTCGTCGTACCATCCATCCTCTGTCCTTGGAAACCAAATATTTTGAACGATGACTGCGTTATCACTCATGATCGGGAACAGGCTACCCAGGGTGAAGTAGAGCCAGGGCAGGTATTGATCTACCCTGAGGCTCACGCCCCTGGTCGCAGGGTATGGCGGCGAGAAGAACATGAGATCGAAGAACTTGTCGGGATAGACGTTGTACAATTGGTCGCCCGACATCCACCAGAGCGCGTATCTCTCTTCCTTGGCCACATTGGGGAATTCACCCTCTATGACGGCCATATGTCCAGCGATCCCTCGAAGTCTCCCCAGGCATCCCAACCGGGCCATTTCTGTGTAGCAAATAGCTCTAGCTTGGGCACGTCAGGGTAGAGTTTGGCAATGCGCTCGTATTGCTCGTCCGGCTTGCGGCTGTGCCTGCGCCTCTTGGCTATAAGATAGGCCGGAATACTGCGGTCGGCTACGTGCATGATCTTGCCTTTGGTCTTGACCTTTTTGAAGGCCAGCAGACATGGTTCGGGGTTGGCCCTGGTGTAGTTGCCCAGGCCAAATATGTACTGGCCACTCTTGCCAATCTTGAACCATTCCCAGGCCAGGGTCTTGTACTCGAACCCCCAGGCGTCAATGAGATCCAGCGCGTTCTGGATATTAGGCCAGGTTGCCCACAAGAAAAGGGCGCAAGGGGTTGAGGCCAGTCGTCCTACTGGCAGAGCGCGTAAGTCTTGCTGACTTATGGTTGCGTAATGTTTGTCGGCCGAGGCCCTGGTGCCCTGGTTGTTGTACTCCCACGGCGGGTCGGCCAATATGATGCTGTACTCTCCTAGAGAGTCGTGGTACATCTTGTTAAATTGATCTACGGTTTTTGCCACCACTGCTCAATTTCCTCGCTTTCGTTCATATCTGGAACCGCTTCAGGCACTAGCCATTCTGGTTGCCTCTGCAAATCCCTAAAGGTCATCAATTCTGCGTGCCAGTATAAATCAACAATGGGCGTCTCTCCGTCCCGTTGCTTGCCGAAGATAGCCTCGCCTATGCCCGGTCTTTCGGACGTTTCTTTGTTGTAGTATTCGTCCCTGAAGATAAATATGACCACATCGCTATCGTGGTTTGGGTCGCTGGAAAAGCGCAGGTCAGACAGTTGCGGCCTCTTTTCCTGGCGGCCTGCTATCGTTTTCCCGTTTAGCTGAGCGGTAACTATTAGGACAACATCAAGATCCTTGGCTATCAGCTTCAGCGCCCTAGAGATTGAGCCAATCCTCAGCGTCTCGTTCGTATGCGCCTCGTCAGCGCCCATGAGCGCCAGGTAATCAACCGCTACAACGTCTAGGCCGTAGGCGGCCTGCAAGCGCCTGCACTTACTCAATAGTTGCATAGGCGTTAGGAAGGCGGTCTCGTCAATATGGGCGTCTAGCTCGCTGAGCTTGCCCACTGTCTCGTAATAAGTTTTCCACTCAGAGTCGGTAAGCACTGAGGGGTTCTTGAGCTTGGCAACAGGGATACGGGAGTCGGCCGCTATCTTGCGCTGAAGTAGCTGGATGTCTGTCATCTCTAGCGTAAACAGCGCGGTCTTGTAACCACCCTTGGACATATTTATGATCATGTCCAGAAGCAATGAGGACTTTCCCATGCCCGTGTCGCCTGGAATCATAACCAATTGACCCTTCTCGAAGCCGCCGCCGCTCAGCGCACGGTCAATGTCCTTGAAGCCGGTTGATATGCCTAGTGGCTTTCCGCGCTCATTCATGTCCTCGACGTATTGCATGTGCTGACTGGCAACGTCCTTAATGTGCTTAATCTTGTTGACTGAGCGGCGGTGAGAGACATCGAAAACAAGTTGCTCGGCCTGGCTAACGGCATCTTCGAGAGCCTGATCGCCGTCAACGGCAATGGTGGCTATGGCTGAGGCGGCCGCTACAAGTTGCCTGCGGACTGCCAGGCCCTCAACGATGTGGCCATAATGCTCTGTATTGATTGAGGTCGGCACGGCGTTAATTAGACCAACGATGTAAGAATCACCGCCAGCGTTTTCAAGCCGGTCGCGCTTTTTAAGCTCGGCCTGTAGCGTAACTATGTCAATGGGCGTTTTGGTCTTGGCTAGGTCGAGGCACGCCTCATATATCCAGCGGTTGCTTTCCCGATGAAAGTGATCTAGCCTTAAAAAGTGGGCAACGTCATGGATCGCGTCTTGATCAATGAGTATTCCCCCAAGAACTGCTTCCTCTGCCTCGTAATTTGTTAGCTTTAATAACTGGTCTATCTCTTCAGACTGTCTCGCCATCTCGCTTTGCTTTTTCAAACTCCCTTGTGAAACTTGCTAATACATTCTTGCGGTTATTTATTGTCATCCCCCGTATAACTGTCTCGCCCACTGCCTGAATAGCTAGAAGCGTGCGAGGGCTTGAGAATTCGCTGATCCCGATCTTGCGGTTCATCCACATTTCTAGCTCGCTGACCGCCTTGATCGACTCTGGTGATTTTTTCATCCGGCCTGTCTTGACGCCGTTGACTGAGTTTTTAATCTCGTCCATAAGAGATTTCACGGTGGGCTTTCCATTGTAATAACCGTTCTCTTCCCACCAGGGACCGAAGGCGGTGACTTGTGGAATTGAGACATCGTTCTCAATAAGAATTACCGCTCCCTGGTGAAAGCGACAATCAGGCGGTACTAGCATGTTGGCGTAACCTTTACATACGGAAAGAAGAGCCTGAACCATAAGGACTTGAACCTCTGGAACCTCGCCGCTCAACTCACCCGTTTCAAAATCTGAAAAATCGCCTTTATATCTTTTTTTATTATTACTTACTATATGGACTGGTTTACCGTCCTCGGTTGACCCGGCCCTGGAAACCGGGGCCTGGTTTCCAGTCCTCGGTTCCTGCTCCCCGCTAGACCCCCCATATATGGGGGTGTACTCAGGGTTAAGGTCTAAGCGTTCGTAAATGTCGGTGTAGGTAACGAATTTGCCTGTTCCCTGATCTTGCCTTTGGCCCCTGTTCATGTATCCGTGCTCTTTCAGTTCATTGATTAGCCTCTGAACTTGGTCCCTTCCGGCCGCCGCAGCTTCTACAAGATCGTCTCTGTTGACTTCCCAATTTGGCGGCTTGCTCATTAGATAAGCGTGCAAACCCCTCGCCCCCCAGGATATATTTTTGTTGTTGTGGATTTCTGCATCACTGATCAGGAACTTCTGGCGGCTATCCTTAACAACTTTGATGATACTCATAGCAATACTCCCTTGATTCGATTGGTAACTATGGCGTGGTAAAAAAGGCCCGGCTGACATCTTATCAGTTCGCAACTTAGTAGTCCAATTCTTCGGGAGTGGCTTGTATTGCGGCCAGGCTCTTTGCCGTTACGTGACCGGCACCAAAGGAAGCGTAGCCCATTACGAACCCGTTTTCAGTTTCTATTAACGAATCTTTGGTCACGTTGGGGACGACGACGATCAGAGTGCCGTTTAGTTTTCTGGCAACGTACACAGGACAATCATAAGTGGTGTCCCAATACCATTTTCCTGTTTCAATCTCGCTTAAATCCATAGATTGTGTATTCCCTTTCATATACTTGGACCCCCAGGTTGAGAATGTACTCAAAAAAGCTAGTGGTTGTTGTAGGTGGCTGGTGAGCCTGGTGCAAAGTGTGAAACCGGTCAACTATGTCACGCTCTATAAAGTGGTCGAAGCGCCCTAGCCTAACCCCCTTTCCAGGCTTTTCTGGCCTGCCTATACTGGCGGCGGTCGGGGGTATTCCTTCTTCGTGTGCAGTCAAGCCCATTTTCAAAACGAACTCTAGGAACGCTTTTTTGCCGGGCCGGGGCAAGTGCTTGTGGCCCTTGGTTTCTATGTTCTCGATCAGGCCCACGGGGATCTGGTGTGGCAGTCGAGTGTGCTCTTCTTTTCGCATGTGGTAAGGCTTTTGATCCATGCCCCTACCTTACCACGGTGTACCGTTAGTGTCAAACGTGTGTTGCGTTGGTGGTAACGGTATGATAGAATCGACTTATGAGTAAAGCAAAGAGCGAAACAAGCTCAAATGTTCAAGATAATCCTGTCGTGAAGATCCTTCAGAAAGTAGAAGGCAGAACACTCTTGAGCGCCCCTATTGATTCAGTTATTCCCGATCCAGAGAAGCCAAACGTTCGTGGTCGTGTGGTTGACACCACGGATATTCAGCCCTCTATTCGCGAGCATGGTATTTTGCAACCCATTCTGGTGCGGCCGCATCCTAAGCAGGACGGCGTGTACTATAGAATTGCCGGTGAACGGCGACAGGTTGCGGCTCGCGCCGTAGGTCTCAAAGAGATCCCTATTATCGTAGGCGAGGATCTTAAAGAGTCCGACATCAGGCGTATCATGCTCGCCTCGGACTTGCACAAGCGGGAACCCCATATTGTTTTAGATACTGAGGGCAATGTAATTGCAGGAAAGTGCAGGGCCGTTCATGAAGAGTTGGCCGATGAAGGCAGCAAGATAACCAAGCAGGACTTGGCCGATGATATGGGGGTTAGCTCGGACATAGTGAGTGCCTACAATGAGCTTTACACCGACATTCCTGAGATTCAGGAAAAGGTGGCCAAGAGGCAGTTGGCTATTACAGCCTACTCCCTGATCAAGCATCATGGTCCAGAAATCAAGCTATATATTGCCGGTGTTAAGGGTAAGCGTAGCGCCAACTACGTTCGACAAACTCTCAAAGATTGGAATGACAAGATCAAGCCCAAGCTGGACGGCGACAGTGGCCAGGTTGAGGTTGACGATGATCAGCTTTCCATTCTTGACATCGAGGGAGTATTGGACGAAGAGACGGTCAAGTCTAAGACCATATCGCTAAAGGTCAAAAAAAGGATGACCGTAACGCAGTTACTCAATGGGGCGTTCGATAACCTAAACAAGATAGTCGTGTTCGATGGACAATTGTCCGACACAGACTGGACGATTGTAGACCAGATATATTCTGTCCTAGAGGCAATCAATGAGGACCGATAGAGAGATAACTCAGAAGATGGAGTTAATGGACTCTGAAAACTGGCTAGAGGGCATAGCTTCCAGAAGCGTGCTCAATTATTACCTGACCGGCAAGCTGAGCAATGCACCTAGCGCGTTAGAGAAACAGCTTGCCAAAGAGGTGGCCCTTACGTGGGTCTTTGCCATTGGTGGCGAGTACGGTGACAAACAGCGGGCCAGGCTGAGCCAGGCCAGGGTAGAGACCGTTATTTGGGTTATGGGTAACACCCAACTTATCAAAGAGTTGGAAGAGATGTCTGTTAGGGGTCCATACATTCAGAATAGGCTGATGTTAATTTGTAGGCACTACGGTTTAGAGATTCCCGTAGGCAAAAGCGAGGAAGAATAATGAGTATGTATCATCCAGATCCACCTAGAGGATGTGGCGGTAAGGTAGGGGACGCTTGCTACCTTGAGACAGGTGAGTTTGAAACCGGTGGCGGTCTCAATGCCTGGACCTGGCTCCTGGGGGACGGCATGGAGCGCACCATCGTTTTCAGCAAGGAACAGGTTCCACCAAGGCAGATTGTGGGTATCGACCCGCTTATGACCATCCTTTTTGAGACCTATATAGCGGCCGATGGCCCCTCGATTCCTATCCCCAAGGGAAAACTGGCCAAGTACGAGCACCTGCGCGTGGCTACGAAATCCCCAGGTGTAGCCGACCACGTAGGAGATCAGTTTTACTCGGCCTGGAGCTTCTATCGCGAGTGTATCCAGTTCGGGCCTAGCCGCAGAGTGACCAAGCAGGTGGCCAAGGCCATCTCTGAAATCATCAACACTGTTGGCCCTGTCCCTATGATTTTCTCGCATCCCAAGATCCCCATATTCAGGAGCGAGAAAGAGCGTGCGGGGGCTATGGAGCACGTTGCCGCTGTCCTGAGTACAGAGTTCGAGTTCAAATACTTATTCCCTACCTGGACTCACGATAATTGGGGTATGTATTCCAGGCTGGATCAGTGGATCGGCAAGAGCCACTTTATGCTACCTATCTTGAGGACAATACACAGCCTCAAAGACGACTGGCAGGAATTGAAAGAAAAGCATAAGTGGGTCACGGCGCGTAAGTTGTTTAATGGATTGCGCTACACCACACAGACGTTTGGGTGTGCTTGGTTATGCAAGGTAAGTTATCCTTTGCCCTCTGGTTCAACAGAGCCAGATGCAGAGATGATGGAGTTGCCGGGCATCAACGTTATCGACCTGAAGAAAGCAGGTCTAATGGCAATAAAAGAGGTGTTTGATAATGTCAAATAAGCCAAGGATACGCCAATGGGCGTTCGTCAGCCACGGGGCAGAGGCGGGAAAGTCTACTTTCCTTGGCAGCAATGCTATACCCCCGTTAATGGTTGTAGATGCAGACAATCGCTTCGATGCGGTTGAATCGTTGAATCCCGGCCCCGTTCTCTACGCAACCCAGGTATTCAACACTCTGGATCTTGCCGAGGAACTGATAAAGCGCGTTCCTAAAGAGGGTGTCAAGTCGCTGTTGTGGGATTCCTTGACTAAGATTTACTCGTTGCCTAATCGCATGGGGCTAATGAAAAACATCCAGAAAAAGGCAGAGGGTGGCAACCGGGCATCCTCTTTTGTGGACAAGTCTAATGCGATGACCTTGGCCAGGGATTTAGTGGTCTTAGGTCCTCATGTCTACTTTTGTTGGCACACAACGTCGGGCGTTGACGGCGCAGGAAAATCGGAGATCAGGGACATGATTTCTGACATCGAAAAAGAGCGCCTGATGACCTCGATCAACGTGGTCCTAGAGTTCTTCTACAAAGGCCCGGCCGACGACCGTAGCTACGGCGTTAGGGTAGTCAGTGCTCGCGACTTTGCAGGCCGTAGGGCCAACGTTGGTTTTGAGCTTTGGGATGAAGTTGGCTACTGGCGGGGTGGCGCTGATCTTCTTGAGAAATTGATCTACACTCCCTTTGATTCGAGGGAAGGCGCAATCTCCTGGGCGGCCGAGGCCCTGAAGATGGAAATAGACGAAGTTGAGGGCGAGTACGATCACTTCAAGGAAACGGAGCGACCCGACAACTCCGGCCAAATGTTTTCCGGCTGGTATCTTAGGGTCAAAGAGCTAAAAGAAACCTGGAAGGGCAAGACTCAGCCAGGGCCGGAAACTAAAGCGAAAGTTATCGACGTACTTAAAATCTCCGGCGAAGAGGCCGGGGATCATGAGCCGAAGGTTGGTGCCGGTGAGTACATTACCAGAGATGGTGCCGCAGAGGACTCTTTGGCTGCCCTGGGAGAGCTTAAAGAGGCAACCATAGGTAATGTTGTCTTTGCGGCGGCAACGGCCTGGCCTGAGCGTTTTTCTGCCGATCAAGCGTTAGTTGCCTTGAGGGGTTATCCTGAGCTACCTGAAAACGCTGAAGTTAAGATGGACAGGATGGTAACTACTGGTACTGCGCTGAAGATGTTTGACTGGTTGAAGGATCTTGAAGTAGAATTGACTTGACGTGTTTGATCTCCTTCAAACCGAGTGAGATAGGGTGAATGGAAAAAGGACCGGCTTGACCGGTCCTTTTTCATGTGTTAGAGTGCTTGTACATTTTGGAATCCTCCAAATTCTTAATGTTACTGTAACGGGAAAGAAAAAACTCCGGCCTTGGCCGGAGTTTTTTCCTTTAACTAGCGTTTAACTAGGAAAGACCTAGATAAAACCAAGCACAAGCTAGAACAAGTATATAAAAACCAACCATTGCGATCAAGACCGCTCGCCCTATTTTTCTGTGACTGTCCACGATCACGCTCCTAGCTTGTTGGCCCGCCTCAACTGAATCCCGAATATTTTGTCCATAATCGGCCTCGAATTGGTCCCGTGCCCTCAAGTAATCTACTACTGTTTTACTTTCTGTCATGAATCTATTCCCTACTAGACTATTTCAAACTAGACTACTGCCTGGTTACTCTGCCAGAGATACAGTTGTGACAGGTCATCGATCTTAGGGGCGGCGTCTCTTTGGTTACGAAAACAAAACCTCTCACGCCATTGATTGCCGCGCCACATTTTGAGGTGTTTTCACCTTCGTCAACGATGTGGTATGGGCTTGCCGGTGTCCAACAGTTCTCATGATCACCGGCCGCTCGCCACAAGTATCTACTCATTGAGTTCCACCACCCCATTTTCCAAGAACTCGGCATGGGTCTTGGTCATGCAGCGCCAGCGTAGGCGCTGAAGAATGTCGAAGAACGCCTTGAGCTTGTTGGGAGCGTCCACTGTATCGACCACGACCCAATGATCGCGGTTCTTGCCTGCGGGCATCCTGCCCCTGTACTTACGCTTGCTCATTATTATTCCTTTCCAGGCGATGCCTGGGATAAATTCGCCGCTCCCCGTGAAGGCTTGCGATAAGCGTTTGGTCTATGTTCGTAACCCCTTCGAGCAGCACGACGACTAACGGATCTTTGAGCGGGACAGAGATCCTTACGATCTCGCCCGCCTCTGCAAACAGGCCCGCGTTAAACGCCTCTCTCGCCCTGCGCCGGGCAACGCTCAGGCGTTTATAGTTATAGGGTAGGCCCTTGCGATTGTGTGTTCCCAGGAGCACGTAGCGCTCGTCTACAAGGGCCAGATGTGCATCGGCGTCACCGACCGGATCAGGCCCCGGCCGCTCTCTGTCTGTCTCTATCTTGGGTAGTTGGTCCTCGGTAAAGACATGAGCGTACTTGGCTTGCCCCAGTGTCGGTATCTTGTAGGTGTATATGTCGCCGCGCCCGATGGCGTTTCTGACCAGGCGTAAGCTACAGCCCAGGGCCTCGGACGCTGTTCTGATAGAGTACAGCTTGGGCTGGCTCTTGGGCGGCTTGCGATTTTTATTCCAGGCAACTAATTGGTTTTCATTGGACACCCAAGTACCGGCTACTATTTGCCCGCCAAGCAGGTTCCATTTGTAGCAATCTCGGATGTGATCTAGGGTCACACCCATCTTCTCGGCTATGTCTTTTGTCGTGTATAGTCTCATTGGTACATTTCCTGCCCTGCACAAGTAAGCAACTCGTCTAGTTCCTCTTGGGTGAGGGATAGCCAGAAGTCATCGAATCCCTTACCAAAGAGAAGCTCGCCAAAGAAGATTGTGTACATCCCGACATGGCCCTTTTCCTTGGTGGTTTCTAGCAACTTACCCAACCGCGCCTTGCGTTCTGGCTTCATTCGTCACTCTCCGGCTGGTGAGGCACCTCGACTGGCGTGAAATTCCTGCTGATGGACACCAGATCCGCGTTCTCTTCTTTGTACCTTACGGCGTCGTAATTTCCTTTGAGCACCGAGACCCAGGAACCCTCTCGAAAGACGTGGTAAGCCTCTGTACCGTGGTCTTTCTCATAGTAAAAGACCCGCTCGCTGTCGTTGTAGGCGTAGCATACTACTAAGGTGTAATGGCTGTCGTTCCTGAGCGTACCCTTGAGCATGAGGCCGGACCCTGGTAGCGGCCTGCCTCTGTAGCTTGGATCAACCGGCTCCATTTCTTTTTTCTGTTTACGGTTGGCAAGTTCGTATCTCTGGCCGTCAGTGGTCGCGTCCAACGTGAGTAGATACAGGACCATTTTCACGATCTCTAGGCCCTTGGCCCTTACTATGGCCTTGGCCTTCATTTCCTGCGCCTCATTCAACGTCAGGCTGGCTATTGGCTTCATCTTTGCTCGCTTCCTTTTGCTCAACACTTTGGCGCAGAATTTCCCACTCTTCAACCGTCTTGGCCCCTGATGGCTTGACCGCTATGACCATGCGGTTAGTGCCAGCTTGAATGTACAAGAAGTCGCCCGTGCTTGAGCTAATTTCAACTCCTACAGGATTAAATTGTACCTTAATCACATCTTTCAACTCGGTGATATGGTGAATGGTATCGCTGGTCCTGCTCTTCAGGGCTTCAAGCTCTTTGAGCAAATGGACTAGCCGTGGGCCGGTGGCGAACATGCCCGTACCCTTGCACTTGCGGCAGCGCACGTTTGCCCCTGGCCTTTGTTTCATTCGCTTGCGGATCTTGCCTTGCCCGTGGCACAGGTCGCAAGTGAGATTAACATCAAAGACCTCGAATTCTGGTTCAAAATCGTTCATGGTAACTCCAAAAACTCAGATACTTCGTTCCATCTGCAAGGTAGGCTTGCCTTAGTCAACGTAAATTTCATGTTACCTCGCTTTCGCTACCTGATGATGTAAGCCCAATAATCTGCGGCCGCCAATACAATGTCGCTGGCTGCTACACGACTCATGATCGAGTTGCCCCAACCGGCCTGATCAACGAAGATGTGAACCGCTCCGCTACCTGTCAGCACCTTAATCATGCTATCAGAGGCTTGCCAGAGCGCCCTACCAAGTCCGTTACCACGGTAAGCGCGTACAACTTGGATGTGGCTGATCCACGCTTTTTCGTGCCCGGCCTCAGCCAGTTCGTGCAGTTGCTCGTACTCGGCCGTCTCGATTTCCATTACCTGCGCCTTGCCAATAACCTTACCATCTTGCACTAGATCGGTCTCGATTATTTTGTCCGTTCCGTCTGGTTGTTGTCGGAGTCTTGACTCCCACTCGCACCCAGGGATCTCCAGTTCTTTGCAGTCAGGCAACCCAACGCCATCGGTAGGTAAAGGAACCTCAACACTACCATCGGCGGTCACGGTCATCATGTAGAACGGCGGTACTATTACATCCTCAAGGGTTGTATCTAGGTCGTGGCCCACTCGGTCAGCGACAACGTTTAGGCCACTGTCAACGAGCAAGCCTAAAGTCATCACGCAGAGCAAGGCTATCATGGCGTATATTACGAACCCCCGTTGCCCCTCATCCTGTTTCATCGTCGTCATTTTCGTCTTGTCCTTCGTTCACCGGCCACAGTGGGTCAATGTACTCTGTCTCTAGTTCCAGTTCGTCGGTCTCTTCCTCGCTCTTGGGTCCATTTTCCTGATCGTAATGGTTCAAGGTGCTTTGCTCCGCTTTAACCTTTTTTTCCTGGGCTATCAATACGTCACAAGTTTTTTGTTCGTGCCGAATCATGTAAGCCTCATGCGGGTTTCCGCAGTACATACAAATTGTAACTGTACACTCAAGATAACACGGAAGCTCTTTAAGGTGGTACGTTTCGGACAGGTCTCGCCGCCTTTTGAGCGAGAGACTAGGCGAATCCTCTTTGAGCTTTCGTGCTAAGTCGTTGATCGCTTTCTTTCGGTTCGGTCCTTGAACGTTCAAACAATAGTATGCCCAGGCAACATCACGCCCCTCGAAACTAAGAGTGCCCTGAATTAAATCAGGCTCGGCGTCAAAGCGTTCGGCTATCTCGACATACAGGTCGGGCTTAAAGCATTTGGTTCCAAATCGTTCGCAAGTGCCCTCGCAGGGCTGATCTTTGTAAATTGGCATAATTAAAAATCCTTTTCTGGCCAGAGAGTCTACACTAATCTGGCTGTTGCACAAGATTACCTTGGTCTTAGTCCTTAGATTCGTCTACAGAGGCCATATATTTGGCCATAGCTTCGAGGAAAGATGGTACGTGTAGGTCTACGCCTAAGATCCGCTCCCAATCGCTTGCCGTGCGTGCTGTGTGCATTTCGCCTAGGTCGTCCGGCGCGAAACCGTAACTCTCTCCTAGGGACGGCCTGAGATCGTTCAATTGCCAGTTGGGGCGATTCAAAATCTCGGCCCAGGTCATCGTTTGAGCCTGGTCGTAGAGATTGGCTATTGTGTTGGGCAAACCACTCCTGCCAAAGCTCAGCATGGCATTACGGGCGCTTTCGGCCGCATCATGGGCTAGTGTTGCCTCGATGATTTCTTTGACAATTTCCTTGTCAAACTCAAGCATTTTGGCCTTAGTTATAAGCACTCTTAATGTCAAAGGGTCTTGTTTTTCTTCAGTAAACTGTTTCATAATTCTCCTAAAAGGTTACGTGTACAGGGTTATCAAGGTCTAGGTCTTTGAGGCCCAGGTAAATCTCGGTCGTGGTGAGCGAGGAATGACCTAGCATCAAGCTGATCTGGTCCAGAGGATAACCCATTTTGTAGGCCCGGCGTGCCCAGGTCCGGCGAAGGGAGTGTGGCCCCAGGTCCGGCATGTCTATGGCCTTGGCCAGAGCCTTGACCACGTTGTAAACGCCTTGGGCACTCATACCGCCACTGGAGACCCTACCGTACCTAGTAGGCATAGGCCCAGTAAGCCGGTCGGCCTTGTTGACAGCCCGCAGAATCCAGGCGATTTCGAGGCCGCTGGCGTTTTTCCAATCCGCAAGCGCTCCTACAACC
>SDBT01008509.1_pt1 | contig 16747 bp, 13 predicted proteins | sample 2277101 | NCBI WGS metagenome assembly SDBT01 (sample SAMN10404973, study PRJNA504765) | marine sediment metagenome | isolation source: marine sediment core GS10_PC15, 103 cmbsf | place: Arctic Ocean: Southern Knipovich Ridge | collected 2010
CAAGAGGCTGAGAAGGATATACTGACCATGCGCCCCCTTGCTGATGATGCTCGGATTAAGCAAAACCTGGACAATTTCTTCTGGCGGAAGCTGCCCGCTACTGACCTGGGTAGCGCCATAAAACAGGTGAAGCCGGTTGGTGGACGACGCAAGGTAGCCGCTCTAAACCGGTTTGCTGATAAATATGACCAACCCCTATCAAACTGGGTGGTGGTCGGCGATAGTATTACCGATTTCAGGATGCTCCAGGTAGTGGAGCAAGCTGGAGGTTTAGCCATCGCCTTTAATGCTAATGAGTATGCTCTCCCCTACGCCACTATGAGCTTAGCCTCCACATCCATCAGCGACCTGACCGAGGTACTGGAGATTTGGCCAAAGGGTCGCCGAGACAAGGTGGAGAAAATAGTGAAACAAAAAGGGAAAACTGGGGGTGCCGATGACAAGGGCTACTTTCACTGGCTGTCTGGTAGAAAAGATATAGATGAGGTCATTAAGCTTCATAAAAGAATAAGACAGTTAGTGAGGGAGGAAGCCGGCAAGCTGGGGTAAATTTTTTTACCTAAGTCCATCAAATAGAGAAAATTTCTATGGAAAACGAAGACTGGTTAGAAGACCCTCTCATAACAACGTTTTACGATGAAGATTGGCTACAAGACCCACTAATAGAAATAAGCAAAAGTTTTTATAAATCCCGTAAACCCAAGAACTTTCCCGAAGAGCAACAAGTCATGTGGTATAGTTTTCACTTTGCTACTAGACTTAAGCTAGATGGAGCCAATTATTTTTGCAGACAAGTCCTCGGTGCTGCTAGCATGCCAGACGACTTAGGGTTACCTCTTTTAGCTCATAGACAGTTAATCTGGTATCTAGACGCATTCTTTGTTTGGCGATTATATACTTGACAACAGGTTAAATCTATGCTATACTTAGTATATGAAGCTGAATTATAACTATTTTGAGTCTTTTTCATGGGCAACTTCCTTAGCTTTATCAACGACTTTCTTGTGGAAAAGCTTCCTTATCACCTTCTCATCAGTTAGTTCGCTCAGCTTCTTTTTCTTTCTAGGCATAGGAGGTCTCCAATGAGTAAAAAGAATGGCACAAAACAAGACATAAACCTAATAAACCTAATTGAACGCTACCACGATGAGGACAATTGCCGTGCTTATCTTGAGGAACTACGCTGGCCGAATGGTGTAGCCTGCCCTCGCTGTGGCTCAATGAGCATATCAAGGTATCATAGCAAAGATGTTTTTGATTGTAATTCATGTCGCTATCAATTCTCCGTTACTTCGGGAACTATATTCCATGACAGCCATCTTCCTCTTTGGAAGTGGTTTCTTACCGCTTATATGATGTCTGAGGCTAAAAAGGGTGTCTCCGCTAATCAGATTAAACGCACCATAAGCGTATCTTACAAGACAGCTTGGTATCTCTGTCACCGGATACGGGCTACTATGTCTAACGGAACTCCTAACCGCCTGAAGGGTATTGTAGAGGTTGATGAGACATGGGTAGGTGGTAAAGCTAAAGGTTTTGGACATGGCTACAAAGGGAATAAGGTTGTCGTAGCTGGAGCAGTAGAACGGAATGGCGAAGCAAGACTCCAAACCATACCTGATACGACTCGCAAGATACTTCATGGCTTTATAGATAAGCATGTTAGCCCTGATACCGAGGCTATCTATACCGATGACTGGCCTGCTTACAAGGGCATTGCAGACCATAACACCCGACATGAAACTGTCAATCATAGTGCTGAGGAATGGGTGCGTGGCGATGTCCACACCAATACGGTTGAGGGTATCTGGAGTCTCTTTAAACGCTCCGTTGTCGGTTCTTATCACAAAGTTAGTCATAAGCATCTTGATTCCTATTTAGACGAGCTAGAATGGCGATTTAATAATCGTGAGAACCCCTATCTGTTTAGAGATACGCTCCTTAAACTTGTTCATTCTGACAACCTTGAATACAAGACGCTCATTGGTTAGGAGGCAACTTCTTAGTAATTATAACATTCAACTTCTGAGAATTGGCGTTATATCGCTGTAGCGTCTTTGATATATGGTCTAGTGCTTCCATCAGCCTATCACTCTCTACCCTTATCGTTCTTGATAAGTTCCTATCTCTAAGACTTTTTGTAGATTCTCTATACTTTGAAAGAGAATCTACAGCAACCTTGGTAACATTTACACTCTCACCCAGTGTCTTCTGAAGAGCATACCCAGTTTCTATGTCTTCTTTCTCATCAAAACTCCTTACTGATAGTAGTCCACTCCCATTTCTATGTATCTCGTTAACCAGAGCATCAAATAACTCCTTCCTTTTGCTAATGAATGCTGCACTTCGGCCGATGTCTTTAGCAGCCTTATTAGCTATCTTTTGCTTCTTGCGGGGGCTACTTGACTTAGCCAGTTTCAATATTTGTTTTTGGTGTTTGTTGAGTTGAGTAGCAAGCCTTTGTGTGTCGTTGCCAAGTTTCTTCATCTCAATTGTGAATCGGTTACTTCCTTTTTTAAAATCCGCTTCAAAGTCTAGAAGTCCAGGATTTTCCTTGGATATCCAAGTCGCCGACACAGCCCGCTGCCGCCAGATACGCCTTGCTGCCTTTCCCACTTCATTTAGAATCACTCCAACAGCAATAACTACCATCAGCAGCATAATGACTATGATGAATATGAATAAAGGCTGTGGCATTACTACCTCCTGCACCTCAAAGGCAGCAAGAATTGCACCGAGGGCGAAGAAAATAACCGTTGCCGACCAACCGAATCTACCCATACCCCTAGTCTACCACATCCCCTACTGTTGTCAAGTATATAATCGCCAAATAATCAAGCCTTCGGCTGAACCCAAACCAAACTGATCTGCCAAACTAGAGGGATAGGTTAACCTGGTGGGCAACGATAGATCAGCTCGTCAACACTTGGTCGTCATGAAACAGTGCTGCTATTTCCAGTTTCTGACCTTCGGCAACTGCTGCCACGACTTGTTCTAGCAATCGTGCCCGCTCAGAAATAAAGGTATCATAATCACTGCAAATACGAGCTCTGCGTTCCTCGGGATTATCAATATGATCATAATTTCCTACGTTCAGAGGTTTATGGGGAATCAAATGTGAATGCAATCTATTACGAAGAGCATCTTCACCTAGATTACTGTTCTTAGAACGTTCTTTAAGATACTCGATTGGATCTTTATCAGATATAACACGGTTTGTTCTCCAGGTAATCAGGGCACAATTACATGCAACAAATATATCCTTTGAGGGTATTTGAGCATCTCGCTTTAGCAGGGAATCTGGAAACAGATGATGATACTCACGAGGCTGATCACTAGAAGTGATGCTATTAACTGTTGCTTTATTGCCATCAGCCAGATCCTCTGCTCCATATCGAAGTTGAACGGCTAACAAGGCGCGTCCGAGTATAGTCTTTCGTTTTGGCCAATCAGCTCTCTTTATCTTTTCAGCGACTGGCAACGGATATCTTTCGTTATTGAATATAGGCACTTGAGCTTCGGTACCGGAATTTGTTATCACAGCTTTCATCCATTTGTAATCCTGAAAAGCATTTGTAGTAGATGATTGTTCATAGCGTGATGTGAGGAAGGCTCTCCATAAGTATCTACACAAGAGATTGAGGGCATTTCCACGCTGGTCAGGGTGTGTGGGAAGATGTTCCCAAAGCGCTGCAATGACAGGGATAGGTGAGTAGCTTGGGAGTCTCAGTGAATCGAAAATGTATTCATCCTCCAGGAATTGTACCATTCCTTTAATCCCACCAGTTAAGATCTCCCAATCGCCCATCATTTGTTCGTAATCGAGGTCCTTATATCCCGATATACTAGCGACGCGATTTTGCCTCAAGGCAGTAATATCTAGTATTAAGTTTTGTATATAGGCGTATTCCTTTGCCCTCGGTACTGACTTGAGTATTTCACCTTCGTACTCGCGTAACGATTTGCTGGTTTCATTTTCTACTCTGGCTACAACTATGTCATAGGGCGTCAGACGCACTGAACTTGTATTCAGTTTAATGAAGACGTCCAATGCTACTGCTCTCGGTGTATCAAAGGGTAAGGATAGGTAGGGTAAATTGAATTCGCGCACTTTTGTTCTTAAATTGGAAATAGTATGATTGATTTTCCTGTACTGATTGTGTCTATCGTTGCTGTTTTTGGGAATCGCACGTTCGATCCACTCATCTATCGTTTCTTGAATGTCTTCTGGTTGTAGCAATCTTAGAGGTATGAATCCTCTTTCCCAACAATCAAGTGGTGTATCTACCCAGAGTGGATACCGGTCACCTTTCCTATTTGTCCATCTAGCTTGAGCACTTACGTATGGTATTCTTTTATCTGGATTATCTTGGTGTGAATTGTCTTGGTTGGGGTCATTTTTGAATCCAACCAAATATGTCCGGTCTGGGTAGTAGTCGCCAAGGCTTTGCCATATGGCTGTCAATCTTTGTTGACCATCGAGTAGTTGCTCGTTCACTTTGCTTCCCGTTTCTGGAGCGTTCGCCATGGTACGACTTGGGAATTTCTCCTTATCTCCCACTTCCAGGATTAGTGTTGCACCAGACGGCAAACTTCTAAGTACGGTTGTGAGTAAGTCTGAGGTTTGCTGGCGGCTCCAGGCTATACCACGTTGAAAACGAGGCAAAGTGATTTGACGAGTCTTGATGCGATGGAACCAATCAGGCAATAGTCGATCGTGTGCATGCATATTTCATTACCTCCGTCTTTTCATCCGGGGAATAGCTAGGACCATAACTGGTATTGAGAAAATCTCACTCATGTGGCGGTCTGCCAATGGTCAAACGTTCCGGATTTCTTGTCTGAACTGTGCAAATGCTTACAACTCGATGAACTCCTTGAACCGGCAAAGTGAGTCCATATCCGACTGAGCCACGGATGCCAATGAATGGATATTCGTCGAGTAATTCGAATATCTTTTGATGGAATTGACCGAACTTCGAATGGGTAAGTTCAACCTTCACATCTTCTGAAACCCTCCGCGATCCTTTGGATTTGTTTCTCACCTTTCCGCTAGAGATTAGAAGCTTTATCGCATTCACCAATGCTACAGGGTCGTTATCTGTCTTCAACGTAATCATTCCGTTCTTTGATTCGTACCCTGCTTCAGAGATTTGATGCCAGAAATCTCGCAATATTTCCCAACCTAGATCATCATCAAGTTTCCCCCAACCAACTGTCATCGTCGGCGGTTTGCAGATAGCTTCCGTAACGTACTCTGAATGTTGGCACCAGATGTCGTTGTTTCCGCGATAGGCGAGTTTGGCGATCTCCTCCCACGACAAGTGTGAGCAATGTGCATGGCCTTTGTTGAACCTCTGGAACTCCTTAATAGCTTCTTGCCCATGAGAACCTTTTGGCCTATTCCGTGTATTGAACGGAGTTAGGTATGTCATCCAAATTTCATAACCAGAGTATTTTGTTTCCAAACGCATTAGATAATCATCCAACTGGCCAGGTTTCACGCTTGAGTCCGATGTTTTAGCTTCTACCGCAATCAGGCAGTGTGACAAGGAGTCGTTCAGTACAATATCGACCCGCTTCCCGTCACCGAGGACATCTTCTTCAACGACACGGGTGTTTGCAGAAGGCGCTGGCCAACCCGTACGATCTTCAATTGTAGCCAAATCCCAAAACTTGCCCAATAACTCTGGGCTCTCTCGAAGGCAGGATGCCAGGTAATAAGTATGGAAAGGTTCAATGCGCGAAGTTGTTAGGCGATGCACTTTGAAAATGTTCATACTTCCCCTTTTCTGGAGTACCGCGAAAACAAGAATGGCCATACATCGAAAAGCCGACTTGCATCGCAGTCTTCGGATGAATCAACGGCAAAACTCTGCCCGCACACTTACTGGTGCCAGTGTATATCTAACTCGTATTGGGGTCAATAGCAGATAGGAACAGTGACTTCTCGCACATCTCTGGCATAGCCTAGAACGGACACTATGTTGCCATAGCGTCATTCCTTGAGGCGCTTAGGAATTTGGTCTTTCGCTTTAACTGTCTTGTTGAGAATCTCCAATGCATTAATAGAAATCGAGTGGAGATTGGTCTTTGTGGGCTTACGGTTTCTAATTGCCGATGCGGCAACAGAACCCGGCCCGTTGAAGACTACATCGAACTTGCCGTTCCCGTGGAGCTTTATGCCAAAGTAACAGTCTGGAACATGGTCAGCCGGGAATGTTAAGGAATTCTGCATGGTTGTTTTTATCTGTACTTGTCGCCCATCCGAAGCTTCCGCATCATGATGTTTCCGCAATCCTTTGTGCAGAGTAAGATCATAATTTTCAGCAACGAGGACTTCACCGAGGTCACCAACCAAACGTCCGTCCAGAGTGAACTTTTTCCCCGGATACGAATCATGTAGACGCTTTACTATGCTGAGCAATTCCTCAATGGCGACAGGGACGGAGATGGGTTCCATTCTTGCAACCCCCAGACTAAGCGCGGCATTGGCGCTCTGAATCCTAGTCTATTCAGATACCCGAATTCTACGCCGATGACAGAGTTGGTGCAAGCGGCACTACATGGGGCAAGTCGATGACGAAATTCCACCGAGCGACTTTGCTGGACTTTCGTCCGGTCAGTTGGATTCTGTCCGTCAAACACTATCGTTTCATGGTGTTAGCGAACAGAAGATGTGTCGAGGACGACATCCTTCAGTATCATCTGCGCGGCTGTTGCCGCTACAATATCTAACTTTGGATTCAAATTCCAGATCGCCTCGCATGCCATGGCCAAAGTTCCGCCATGAGTGCTTACGTCATCTACAAGCAAGATGCGACTCAGGTTCTGAACGGAGTCGGTTACCCCGAGAAGGCCAGAATACGCCCGCTGAAACTGAGCATAGGTGTACCCTGCACTGAGCATTCTCCTCTTAGATATAGGTCCACTAAGGAACAGTTCTTCTCTGGCGGGAACGCCCATCAATTGAGATAACTCACGTGCCAGAAGTCTTGTCCGATGAATCTCTCCACGTTCTGCCTTATCCGGGGACAGGGGGATATGAACAATCGCGTCGAACTCCAGAGTTGGGTCAAAGCGGTTCAACGCTTCGAATATGGCCAGAGCAAACGGATACCCCAGGTGCTGGTTACCCATCTTAAAGGACTTCAGCAATTCGGTAGTTCGGTGGAAAGGGGCCTTTATCGAAGACGCGGGTAGGAAGCACCGCGGCGGGATCACCCAATAGCCAGGAATAAAGCTTTCCAGTCGCGGAGGAAGTTTTGGGGGCCAAGCAACTTCAGATTGGCGAATTACCGGCAGGCTCTTCCAAACGGAACACCATTCGCATTGGTGCTCACCACAACTACTGGCAGAAGAAAACGCGTTGCAGCCCGAAACGGTCTCCCAATTGTCTGGGAGAAGAAAGACTTGTCGATAACGGGTCGCGACGATGGACGCGACGCGGGTGGAGGTGCTTTGATCAGTGATTGGGTTGGACAACCCGTACTTGTATATCCGAAGGAGCACTTCTTCACTGTCAGCATCCTTGGATGCTACGCGTCCCTTTACGTAAACCCCATTCGTGAACCGGTGAGGGCCGTGGAAATAGACCCAGACTTCGTTTCCTTTCTCAACTTCGTCAAGATAGCGTGTCCAGCCTAGCCGCAGGAGTTTCCCATTCAACAGACGTTCTGAAATGTGCTTGGGTTGGAACCCATCGTACCCGGAGTGTATCTTGTAGATGAACTTCACAGCGCCAATACCTCCGTAAAACTTTTGAGATTCGCGTCGGCGCCCTTGAACGCGCGGCCATACCCGTACAGCGCGCAGGCAAAGGATAGTCCTGCCGTTCGAGTAGCAACGAAATCACCCTCGGTGTCGCCGACATACCAAATGTCCGGCATTGGATATAGACCCAGTTCTCGAAGTGCATGTAACAGCGGCTCAGGATGCGGCTTGTGCCGAGACGTCGTTCCATAACCGACCACTACACTGATGTATTTTGATATCCCTAGAAGTTCTAAGACAGGGTCAGCCATCCAACCTGGAAGACTAGTGACGACGCCAAGGGGTATTGCCGATGTCATGAGCTTCTCTAACGAGTGCCTCACACTTGGGTACGGGTTGGCCTGAATGGCTCTACTTGTGCAGAGATCCCTGAATCTTCCTTGGGTAATCCCGGCAGACCGTAATAACCTGGCAGCAGGTTTGCCGTTGGTCAGGGCAGCAAGCGCTTGGTCGATATCCATCACGCCTTGCTCTGACAATACAAGGGCGTACCAAGGCAGGCTGTCCCAAAGGGTCCCGTCTAGGTCAAAAAGGAAAGCGCGAGCAACCATTTCTTCCATTCTTCCGATGAAGGGATTCTCTCGGGAAACACGGCTATCGGAACCTTCTTCTCCTGACCGATACATTCGTTGCCCGAAGTGTCTTTCGTCCCGTCGCCTCGGAATGTCCCAACCATCTTGTGCTGTTCTACTGCGAATCGAAATGCGTTCATAGCTCCGCCGTCCAACGTGGTCTGACTCACCAGAACTCCCAATGCCAAAGCTGCAATTAACTTGTTCCGCCGTCTAAGGTTCAGAGCGCTAGCGCCCGTTCCAAACGGTGCTTCGGTTACCATTACGGCATGCGGATACGTCAGCAAGGATTGCCATAGTCCGCGGTTCTCCGGTGGAAACGGGCGGTCTATTCCGCCAGGCATAACACATACGGTCTTTCCACCATTTCTATGTGCCGCTTGGTGTCCCAAGGTGTCCGCTCCCAAGGCAAAGCCCGAAATGATGGCGAACCCCTGGCTGACCGCAAACTTAGCAAACTCGGTGTGTCTTTCTGCATATGGGGACCGGATATTTCGGGAACCTACGCACGCTACTGCCTTGGAATCTCCCAACACTTCCAGAGAGCCACGAGCGTAAAGAACTGGGAGCGGGTAGTTGCTGGCGTAAAGGTGCTTCGGATAGGCGGGGTGCCAGTAGGTTAAAATCTTTCCTTCATGTCGGAAAGCTGTCAGTACCTGTTTCTTCGCCCTTTCACGAAAGATCGTTTTATCCTTTGATATGACTGATTGAAGTTCGTTGTGTATCTGGTCGCCCCTTTTCCCGGTTATTGGAAGGCGGTTGGGTTCGTTCAGAACCTCGATGGGCCTTAACCCTGCTACGTGCAAGGCTTTGAACTTCTGCGGACCGAGACCCTTGACGCTTTCCAGTATCAGGATGTCGGTCAGCTCCTGTACGGTAATCCCTACTGCCCTCTCCGTATCAGTACCAATAATTACATCAGTTGTTTGTCCCTTCTTGGCCAGCGGTTGACTGTGGCTATTGGCACCTCGTTTATGTTGAATCATAATATAGTCCTCTCCCAACTTGTGTGCTCGTAGTTTACCATAATTTGGGTGATGATCTCATCGTCAAGTGGGCTGTCAGGTACGCGATGAGCGACATAGCGATTTAGGTGGCGTAGTGATATAATCGCACTCAAGGTCGAACTCCAAAGACATCTGTACTTGCAGCGATCCCATCTCAGCCACCTGCTCTAATTTTCCGTGAGATTTGGAGAAAAAGCAAATGGATGCGAAGAATGTCGGCGCGTTAAGCGAACTTCGAAGGCGGCTCTGCCAAGAGTATCTTTCATCTAGGAATTATGGCGAGGTGCTCAATTGCCTGGGCCAACCAGCAAACCAACAGGAACGCGACTTGGCTGCGCTCTGTCATTATGAATTGTCCAAACAATCGTGCCTCTCCGGAAAGTTTGATGAAGCACAATCTCACGCGATATCAGTGGAACAGTTGAAGCCAACTTCAAATGTGATTCGATCCTTGAATGCAGCGCGCTATAGGCTACTCATAACAACTCACTCCCCGGCTCGGAAAAGCGTTCAGTGCTCACCTGGCATCACTACGGTTAATGGAATCGGTGAGGTGCCGGTGCTTGATAAATATGTCACATACGGGCGAAGAACTGAGCTAACTCACGATGTTCGGTTCCTGAAAAAGGCACCACAGGAACTGGAGGAATGGGAAATCGACAGCCGCCTGCAATTGATCGAAGGTTTGGGTTTCGCTCTTTGGGATGTTCTTCGACGACTCAGTTCCACTGCTGATGTGGATTTGTTGGTGCCTATCGCACCTGACCCAGAGAGGTACTCTATCAGGATGTACCATCCGCCTATAGCCATCGCCAAGTCAATCAGTAATTGGTCCAAACTGCCTCTAGAGGCTGACCTACTTCATAAAACAAGGATGACGGAAAGCCTTCGAGGCTTGTCGCACGGTGAGCGAGATGACGAAATCAGCGGTAGCATGGAGGTCGACCGTGATCGGCAATTTGTGATCAAAGACCGCTACGTCCTCCTGGTGGACGACGTAGTTACCTATGGGACTCATTTCCGAGAAGCCAAGCTGGTTCTGATGCAGGCAGGCGCAAAAGTAGTAAACGCATGCGCATTGGCTACGGCTCACGGCGAGCTCGCCCCAGTGGAGTAGTCAGCGCGTTACCTCTGAAGGTGCGGTGGAGGGCACAGCGACTTGGCGTCCGACTCCATCACTATGTTTGGATCGTGGCGGAATGGCCAAATCTCTTTAGCAAATGGGGCACGCCGGCTACGGAGCTCCAAAAGCGGTATGTCTTGTTTGTTATCTGCGCCGGGTGTATAATTTGCGTATCCAAAAGGAGTTCTTTTGGGAGTAGTTTCGAGCCAATAATAATGGTACAGTCCACAACGGTGGAACAAGAACCATTAGTGAGGGGCAATGCCCATGGTAGGAAGCAATTACGATGATTACCTTGTAGTTTTAGCCAGAGCCCTTATTATGGAAACGGCAAGCGGTGCGACATGGCTTTGGCAAAACTTCCGCCGACGGCTTGAGCTTTCTGGCGACCGCAAAGAACTGCTTTCGTCCTTCCTTCTTAGTGGCAAAGGGGAGTATTTACTTCACCCGGGGGCAGATTACAGACCAACGCTGAATCAATTACCAGCCCCTGAGACTCAGTTCGGATATCCCCATGACCTCGAGGCACTGAAAAGTTTTACTCATCTCCTACCGCAAAAGAGTTACTTCAAGCAAACAATTCTGTGGGAAGTGAAATTGAGTCCGGTTTCTAGAGTAGTTTGTAGCGGGAGTCCAAAAGACAATGCATTGGCGAGACAATTTCTTCCTTTCTACCAACTTACGCAAACTGACTTGTCTCTTGTGGAACAAACCCGGCTTCAACCGGAATCTATAGCCTATTGCTACGGTGAAGATCTCATAAGTCCTCAGGTTAACGTTTTCTCAAAGATGCGGGGTGGAACACCTGATAAAAAGACAAGGAAGATGCTGTGGAAGCGTACAGTGGATGGTCGGATGCACCCGTGGTCCCCTAGGGGGTATGAAAAGGGTGAGTGGCTTGATAAAGACTTTCTCCTAATATCTCGTCTACCACGCAACCAAACAGGAGGAGATATTCTTCTATTCTCCGGTGCTCATGGTGCCGGCACCGAGGCAACGAGGCTACTCCTTTGGGAATTAGATATCCGTCATATCCGAGAGCTTGCTGACACTATTGGTGATGCTCCGTACTTTCAGTTTGTTATAGAGGTAGACAAGGTTGAGCATCCCAGTAGCGGAACCATCCCAGCCCATATTAGAATCTCAGAAGAGTTACCGCCTATTAAACTTCAGCCTAAGAATAACATTGCATGAGAAAGGAACGGGAGGAGGATAACCCAATCTCTATGATTAAGGGAATTGCCTTTGATCTTGAAGGTACTCTTATTGACGTTGAATTGGCCCATCATCGTGCGCACGTTACCATTGCCTCGGAGTTAGGTTTGCATCTAACGATAGAAGAGGCAATCAGCACAATCCCGTCATTTGTTGGTGGGCCAGATAATGAAGTACTCCGCGCAATCTCAGAGAAGGCAGGGTTTAAAGGACCACTTTCAGATATTCTTAAGCGAAAGAAGAAGTATTATTACAAGTTTTTGGAGACTATGCCAATAGATCCGAGACTTGGAGTAGTCCCTCTCCTTGAAGAAGCAAGGAAACTGGGGCTTCTTATGGCGATTGGATCGGTCACCCCAAGGATGGAAGGGCTAAGGCTTCTTCGTACTGCTTTGCTAGCGGTTTACTTTCATGAAACGGCTTTGGTATTCTCCGAAGATGTCAAAAAAGCTAAACCCCACCCAGATGTCTATAGAAAAACCGCCAGTCGTATGAAAATCTCGGCTAGTGAACAGCTTGTTTTTGAAGATTCCCCACAAGGTGTGAAATCAGCCGTAGCAGCTTCGTCAATTGTGGTTGCTGTCCCTACTGTAACCTCGAAAGAATTCGTTGATTCGTTACTTGTTGCGGGTGCTCTTAAGGTTGAGGAAAACTGGCAGGCAATCAATCTGTACACCTTACTGTCAGAACTTGACTCCAATTAGGTCTCTTTAGGTGAACCCCTTGAGGTGGATTCCTTGCATCCGCGTGCTTGTTGGGTATGAGTAGGGTGTAGAGCTCCAGTTGAAAGATTTAAACTTCTTCCTTCAATGTCTATTTTGCTATTGTCATTCCAGATTCTCCAGAATAGCCAGGACAGACACTATGGAGGGATTGTGTCCGATACTCTAGAAGTCGAGCCCTTGTTTAATCCTATGTAACAATGATTTCCGCCATAGACACCTACAAAGGAATACATCTTAAAGACCAACTAGGGCACTCCAGGTTTATCATGACACTATATACTTATAGTCATATTCAGTGACTTCCAGCGGCGATACCGCATCCTTGATGGCAAAGGGTTCAACATCCAGAGACTGTCAGAACTGTATGCTGAAGCGGGTTTAGTGGGCTTCAAAGTCCACGCACGAGTAGGAGGCTATCCGATCAGACCATCAAACAAGGCACTGGTACTACTTACCGAACATACCAGCTAAAGCCTAAAGGTGCAATCCCATGATCAAACAGCTTAACCATTGACTCACTCTTTTCGTCTGGTAAGATGCTAGGTCAGATATGCAAAGTATCAATGCAAGTTTCCAATACATCAAAGAACAGAGAGGCTTGTATTCTTGCTAAAATATCGATCTCTTTTTCTACGGTCTTCGCTTCTTCAAGAATGCGGTCTATAACCGCTACTACGGCATCTTGGGCTTCAAAAGGGGGATAAGTAATTTCAACACCCTCAAGGTCTGATAACGACAGTGATGTGTTTGCAGTCCCGGCCATTAGTGAAACGAGCTTGTCCTCTTTATGCTTCCAAAGGTAGTAATAAAGATATTTGGGTCGTACCGGTGAGTCTTCTTCCATTACAAGCGCGGCCATGATGTTGGCCAGAGCGAATTTTCCTGTCTCAAAATGGATGCGATTAATGGCAGCATGCCCGTGCCCCGTAGATGATACCAACGGTACACAAACAGCCGCCCCATCAAACTGGTACGAATCTGCAGTGCGTCTTTCTGCGGTGGTAGCAACGAATGTATATGCTCCAGGTTTTGTTTTCTTGGTAGGAGAGTTGCCTTTGATTACCCTACAAAAATGTCCCAATTTATCAGTCTTGTACTTTCTATTTTTTACATTATTCAGAAGAGTAGTCGTCTCTAATAAATTAATCTCGAGTCTGTGCGTAGCCGCCAGGAGCCGCTCAGCTCCTTCGACGAAGCTAGTGGATACAACGTTAAGATTAACGATTGGGCGTTCCGAACGGTTTGGGTTTTTCTGGTCAAGATTGTAATTCTGATTAGCAAGATCCTTTGCTGTTACCATCCATGAATGAGGATTTGGCTTCCTCGTGTTCCACCATTCCAACAGTGGTAAGAACTCCTCATATCGCAAAGGATCACTTAAAGAGTAGCTAGGAGACTTCAAAATAGCGCGTTGAGGTGGCAAAGGATGTTGATAGAACCAAACAGAGTCCGTTGTCTGGGAAGTGTCGAAGAAAAGGATATTAGTAGGAATGTCGGCATATGGTTCAAATACACCTTTGGGAAGTCGAACGACCGTATGCAGATTGAAATTGGAGAACAGTTCAACACGTATTCGAGCACCAATGCCTGTAGAATAGAGAGTTCCGTTTGGAACTACAACAGCGGCACGAGCTGGTGGAAAGCCAGCTTTCGGCACCTTATGCAGCTTCCGCATAATGAGCTGCAGAAACAATAAGGCAGTTTCGCTAGTTCTTTTATCATCCGGGAAATTACCTTGAATACCTTTTTCCTCCTCGCCACCGAAGGGTGGATTAGTGAGGATAACATCAACTCGATCTTTCTCTCCGATTTCGCGTAGGGGAAATCTAAGAGCATTCAGCGGGTCGATAATGGGATATTCCAATCCATGTAGTAGCAGATTCATCTGGCAGAGTAAGTATGGCAATGGTTTAGCCTCAATGCCGAAGAGAGACTCGCGCTGTAGACGGTGCTGGTCTTCGGCAGTCTTGCACTGATTCCTAAGATGTTCGAAGACAGATGCCAGGAATCCACCCGTACCGCAAGCGGGATCAAGTATCGTCTCACCTAACCGTGGGTTAAGGGCGTTAACCATAAACTGTACCACTGGACGAGGGGTATAAAACTCACCATTCTCCCCAGCGGCGTCCCTCATTTCTTTAAGCATCGACTCATAAAGGTGTCCAAGAGTGTAAATTTCCTCTGTTGAAGTGAAATTGAGACCATTTATCTTATTAATAACGTCACGCAGTAGATAACCACTAAGCATACGATTAGACGTTCCTTGGAAAACAGCTCCAATCACATCACGTCGGTCACCATTGACGCTGCGGAGTGAACGTAAATAGGCAAAGAGACCAAGCCCACGCTTCCCATCGGGACGAATGGCTTCATCGTTATTGATGAAAGATATAAGTGCATCGCCCGTGATACCATCTGCTCTCGTCGCCCAGTCACGCCAGCGATATGGGGGGTCAAGCGAAGGATGAAAACGCTTGCCTGCCATTTTAGCTTCAGCTTCCCGAGACGGCTCTAAGTCATCGAGAAATTTAAGGAACATGAGCCAGGTAAGTATAGGCAAGCGATCAATGTCAGTGCTCAATCCCTTATCTTTACGCATGATGTCACGGCACGATTTAATAAGACTGCCAAGAGCCTTGGAGCTGGTTACATTTGAGTTTTCAGGCATAATATTCCTTCTTAGTTAACATAGAGTAGGGTCTGCATCTTTTCTAAAGCATTGCGCAGTTGGTCTGCACCCCCGAACTTGGCAGCAATTTCCACTACATTACCATGTTGTGAAATAGGCTCTACTTTCAATATATCCGGGATTTTGAATTCAGCAGTTCCATATTCTACATATTTATCCAATATTTCATCTAGAATTTGCCGAGCTTCGGGTCTGAAATAGCCCCAAAAGTCAACGCGTCCTTTCCTAAGACGATCAGCCCGTTCACGGCGGGTACGAAGTGGGGCATTAAAAGCTAAGTAACAGAGCAGGTCGAATGGATCCGCTCCGGGCTGCCCAGCATTCTCGACGAGTTGTTCTAGAGTGATACCATGCTCCGCAAGAGCTTCGATGATAGCCGTTCGCTGTTCAGCATTACCCCAACGCGAGCGAAGATCCGCAGCCGATGTCCACATGCTACGGATCTTTTCCGAAGCATAATCTATATATTTAACTATACGTAGCTTTTTGCCGTGACCGTCAAGTTCATAAACAAAACGGGCAGCGATACCGATTGTGCCTCCATCGACATAGTATTTGACTGGCTCTTCAGGAACCCCGTCAGGCGTAATGCTAGTACCGGGATCCTCAGGTTTTTCTGGTTTAGGAACAGGTATTTTGTCACTCATCTTGATCTCAGTTGGCGGGTCAATAGGATCACCATCGAAAGCTGGGTCAGCAAACAGCCGGGTGGCACTGCCAGTGTAATCCAAGATGGAGAACCAGAGCTTGCCGTAATCAGCGCGAACGCGGGTGCCGCGCCCAATGATTTGCTTGAACTCAGTCATTGAGTTAACGATTCGGGCGATAACGATATTCTTACATGTCTGAACGTCCACACCTGTCGTAAGGAGTTTGGATGTTGTCACTACGGTCGGAGTTCGAGTTTCCAACTCTTGAAAACGGCTCAAGTGACCTTTCCCAATCTCACCTTCGTCTGACACCACCCGCACGACGTAATCCGGGTATTGGCGGGACAAATCTGAAGAGAGGTTGTGAATAGCGTGTCGCATCTCGTCAGCGTGTTCTTGGTCAACACAGAAGATGATAGTTTTATCGAAGGGATCTGTGCCATGTAAAAAATCAGTGACGCTCTTGGCTATTGCCTGTGTACGAGCTTTTAGTGCTACTATCCGTTCAAAGTCGCCGGTCTGATATTCTTCATCAGGAACCGGGCGTCCGTAGCGATCGACTTCGTCTTTAGAAGGTCGCCACCCAGTCGCATCAACATCGGTTACAATCCGATGCACACGGTAAGGCGCGAGAAAGCCATCGTCTATACCTTGCCGCAGACTATAAGTGTAAACAGGGTTGCCGAAGTAACGGTAAGTATCACGATTTTCTTCACGCAGAGGTGTCGCCGTCATGCCTATTTGATAGGCTGGAGTGAAGTAGTCCAAAATTTCTCGCCAGTTGCTCTCATCTTTGGCACTACCACGATGGCATTCATCCACGATAATTAAGTCAAAGAAGTCTGCGTTGTAGCCGCGATAGAGGCCGGGACGACGTTCGTCTTTAGCGATAGCTTGATAGGTAGCGAAGTACATCTCACGGCTTTTGATAGCCTCTCCCTGTATTTTCCACCGTGCCTCAACAACCGCGATCATAAAGTCAGGTTTGTATCG
>SDBT01008510.1_pt1 | contig 16746 bp, 14 predicted proteins | sample 2277101 | NCBI WGS metagenome assembly SDBT01 (sample SAMN10404973, study PRJNA504765) | marine sediment metagenome | isolation source: marine sediment core GS10_PC15, 103 cmbsf | place: Arctic Ocean: Southern Knipovich Ridge | collected 2010
ATGTCGTAAGTCACCATAATGGCATTGAAATTCACGACCACATTTGGGGCAAACTACTATGAATATCCTCGCCATAGTCTTCTCCTTATAGAAATAGTAATTCTATCCAATACCCTTACCCTTTAAAATTGGTATAACTTTTTCCATTGCCTCGGAAGGTATTTCTAAACGCTTGGCATAAGGTTTATCTACAGGTCTGGTGGCATCGATAATCATCTTAGCCGTCATTATATTCCCTTTAAGAGAAGGATCTAGAATGGTTCCTTTAACATTTTTCAAGATATCAACATCCTCATCAGCTTGTACCCTGGTAGCCACACTCCACATAACCTCTTCCTCATTAAAGGGGTCAACATCTCCATCTACCACCACCACATTTTTAACAAAATCGACATGCCCGAGTGCAATCAGAGCAGCCTGCTTGCTATCACCATCTGTCTTCTTATCAATTGAAATATAGCAATTTAATCTTCCACAACCAGAGTTAGGCAGACATACGGCTTTAACGGTGGGTATAATAGCTTTAATACTATTATAAATGCTCCCTTCCTTGGGTATAGCACCCATGAGCCAGTTCTCGTGATGACCAACAAATATATCTTGATAAATGGCATCACTTCTGTGAGTTACGGCTTTGACATCGATTACCCAGCGGTAGACCTGGGGCCCAACGTAGCCGGTATACTCTCCAAACGGAGCTTCGATCTCTCTAACATTAGGCAACACCTCACCTTCAATGATAATTTCAGCATCGGCTGGAACCATGAAATCGTCGCCCCATGTTTCTGAAGGGGTAATCCGTAAAGGTTCTCCCATAATAGAACCAATAACCTCGTAGTCATTGGTCGCAAAAGGCGTAATATTCAAGGCTCCCAGACTGAAGGTAGGGTTATGACTTACCACTATGACTACCGGTGTGCTTCGTCCTGCAGCTTCGTTCTTGCGGTGAATCTCCCAGTTATTTCGTGGGGCCATTTGCAAGCCTAGTTTATGTGGGCCCTTATACATAGTTCGCTGGTGAGCAGCATTGTAAGCCCCGGTGTCTGGATCACGCATTGTTACGACCATATCCACATAAGGTGCCATATCCATATCATGGTGTTTGACGATAGGAAACTCCCTTAGATCCGCATCATTGCCACTTTTTACAACTTCTTTTACCAGTGCTTTTCTCTTGGGCACTGTTTCTGTTGGGAGGAGACATGCCTCACGTCTCGCATATTCCAAACTTAGTGGTAATTTGCATTCGTTAGCTGCCAAGCCCATAGCCAATGCACATCGCTCTCGTGTGGCGAAGACATTCGTAACCAGAGGGAACCGGGAAACCTTGCCGTTAAGATTTAACGGGTGAGTGAAATAAACCAACGGAAATTTGCGAGCCAACTCCAAATGCATCAAGATTGCTGTTGCCTCAAAAGTAGCCGGGTTTATCTTCTCGTCTATCATCAGTATTTGCTCTGGATACATTTGGTTAATTGAGTCTAGATAATCCCTCATAGTCACTACCATTATGTACCTCCTGCTTAATTTGTTGTTGGCCCTCACTGTCCGTGAGGACTTTCGACTGACTTCCCGTTGGATCCTATCTCTTATCTTGCTCCTTGAACGAATTCATTATTAAATAGCCCTACTTATAAGCATATAGCGCTAGATACATCTTGAACACAGAATCAATAGCCATATTTGTGCCACTTAGCCAGTGCCTTTTGTTGAACCTCTAAAGGATACACCTCAGTGAATGAGACCTTCTTTGGTATGTCCGATGGAGCCCAGTCAGGAGGCCAAATGCAATTAAAATAGACCTTTGCTCCCAGCAAATATTTTTGTTCGTACTGGTTTGCCCATGGAACCATAGCCGAGGCTGTACTGCCTTCTAATCTGACTATACCTCTGTAAGGATGGCACCTGGTCACCAGCGCATGAAGCACCTGCGTCATGTTAAATGGGTCTACATCATCCTCGACAACCACAACGTAAGGGGTATAACCGCCTGCTCTTGATGACCAAATCCTAAAGGCTACCTGATCTGCCCTGGCCGAGGAGTCTTTCACCGCTACTATCACAAGCTGGGTTACCGTGTCTGGAGGTACATAGGCAGCGGTGACTGGCAATCCTTCTGCCCTCAATGCCTCCAGAAATCCAGCGCTTCTGGTTATAGCCTGTATCGCATGGCCATCGCCTACAGGGACACCTACACAAGACATAGTGAATATGGGATTATTCCTGTGTGTGACTGCTTTGACATGAATCACCGGTCTGGGTGCCCTATGGCCACCTATGTAACCGGTATACTCCCCGAATGGACCCTCCTCCATTACCTCACCAGGTATCATTTCTCCTTCTATTACTATCTCCGCAGTAGCAGGTACTGTCAGGTCCACGGTTTCACACTTCACAAGTTCAATAGGCTCACCACGTATTCCACCTGCCACGTCAACCTCTGACACCCCATACGGTATGGGACTCGCAGCACAAAAGGTTGATACAGGCTCTACTCCTATGGCAATAGCCACCTCCATTGGCTTCCTATATCGGCTATGAATCCTCCTTATATGTGTAGGGGGACCTGCCTGTAGGGCTACGGTATTATTGTTATGCAACATGTGTCGGTACATGCCCCAATTTACCCAATCACTATCCAAATCTTTGGATATAGTCAGGTGCCAGGTGCCAATGTACCGACCACCATCACCATCGTGAACCATTGGTACCGGGAACTGTAATAGGTCTACTTTATCGCCTATTATGATATTCTCTTTGCACGGACCACTTTTTACCAGTACCGGCTTTATCGGCTGCTGCTTCCTGCGGATATATTCATCTATTAGTTCTTTTACCGGGGTGTCGGCAGCCATGTCCATGGTAATTGCCACCCGTCTGATTTTTGGCCAGGACGCCACCAAATATCTTGTGGGCATCAGGATAATCCTTAATCTTCTGAAAAAATGGCGCTGGTAAACCTTGCTCCCCGGCCCTGCGAACCATAGCCCCTGCTTCTAAGTTCCAATCGACTTCCTCCTCGATTCGCTGAGCCTCACCCTCTTTCTCCAACTTGTCAATAAACTCCCTGATATCTTTGAATGGCATTCTAGGTCCCCCCTCTTATGCAAATATTACTAGTCTCAATGATCTCAAAATACCTTGTCCAAAATTTACTCTATTTCTTACCGCCCAATCCCCTTAATGAGATTGAACTCCCGGTCTTCTCAGCCGTATCCACAACCCATTAAATGTCGAGCAAACTCAGCTCCTAAACTGTACCATTTCCGCTGATGTTTTAGATTAACGCATTATACTGGGCAGCCACAGCACCAAGGGGGGAAAGGCTATCATCAACGCCATCACCACAGCGTCACAGCCAAGGAAGGGCAAACCCGCCCGGAAAACGTCCCCCGTCGTAGTGTCAGGCGGGGCTACGCCTTTTATCACAAACAGGGTCAAGCCGAAGGGTGGAGATGTTGATGACATCTCCATGTTGAGGAGCATTAATATTCCGAACCATATGGGATTAAAACCCAGAGCTTGAACAATGGGGAAATATACAGGAACAGAGATCATCAACAGCGGCGTAGCGCTCATAGGTCCACCTAAAACAATCAGGATAGCCATCATAGCCATGATGATGACGATAGGGGCTACGGGCAGACCCACTGCCAGTCCAACCAAACCTTGGCTAGCCCCGGAAAAAGCCAGGATGTGATTAAACGCCGTCGCTCCAGTGATAACCATGAATATCATGGCGGTAATTCGAAGGGTGCCGTTCATGGATTTCTTTACCACATCCCAGTTCAACTTTCTATAAAAGAAAGCTAGAACGACAGAGCCGACAGCACCCGTTGCCGCCGCCTCTGATGGTGTGGTAATTCCTAGAAAAATGAACCCGATGACCATAAAGATGATGAGGCCTAAAGGCAGCACATACTTCGCAGCACCAATGAGCTTCTCGGACAAAGGTGTAGTCGCCACCTCATAGCTAGGTGCGATAGAGGGCTGGAGCCAGCATCTACCAATGATATAGGCCGCATAAAAGGCAGCCATCAACAGGCCAGGAATGATACCAGCAATCAAAAGCTTTCCAATAGAGATTTCGGCGAGGCTACCCAGAATGACCGCCATTGCACTAGGAGGAATCATCATGGCCAAGCCAGCGCTGCCCAGAATAGGTCCTAGGCTCATGGGTTTTTTATAACCCCGGCGCTCCATCTCGGGAGTCAGTGTCGACCCTAATATAGCTGCGGAGGCCGTGCTAGCGCCAGTCAAGACCGAAAGCATTGTCCCCGTAGCCACCGCTAGCAATCCCAACCTCCCGGGCAGACGTCCCATCCACTTATCTACAACATCAATCATACGCAAGGACATTCCCGAGTGGAACATTATTTCGCCCATGAGGATAAACAGAGGTACTGGAACCCAGCGAAAGTGTGACAGGGAATCGGCAATGCTGAGGGAGAGTAAGTGGAAACCCTCTAACCCACCCCACCAGATAAACACCCCTATCACATTTATGAGCAGGAAGCTGAAGGCTACAGGCATTCCTGTAGTAAATATGACCATCAAGCCGCCAAAAATAATAAGGGCGCTTAACCACCATTCCATAAACATTCACTCCCCAGATTAAACTGCTGTCTCCCTCTACGACTTTGTTCTTCCTTAGAGTGAGGCCCTCCACCTGTCAAGATATCCATAGGCCCTTATAAGGAACTGGATGAAAAGTAGGAAGAAACCTACAGGCACAATGACCAGGGTAATCCACTTAGGAAGCATTATCATCGTAAATGAGGCCGTCCCCCTTTGGAAAAGGTCCCAGGTCGTTTCCACGCTATACCACATGACGAACAGGCATAGGATTGCGCACAACACCGATGTAATAGTATTAATTAAAGCCCGGCTACTTGGCTTCAGTTGTTCAAGCACTATCTCTATAGTCACATGCCCCTCTCTTTTTAACAGCCAGGCAGCGGTCAGAAAAGCAATGTAGACTAGCAACATCTCAGTGATTTCTACGACCCATATCAGCGGGCGGTTGAGAAAGTATCTCATAACAATTTCAGCGAGGACGGACCACCATATAAAGATGAGGATAACCGACGCTAAAAGAGCTAGAATATCATTGGTGCGATTAAAAGTAGTCGCAACTTTCGTTGATAGCTTCATAGCATTCTTTACTGTTCCAGTTGCCGCCGCCCGGTGTTAAAAAGAATCGACATTCCAGTAGATGCGCTGGCTTACTTGGTTAACATTTCCTTTAATTTGGCGACCATCTCCGGGGTAGACGCCTCCTCGATGGACTTCCAGTAGCTTGAGTAGGCTACGTCAAGGAAACGTTCAGCCTCGGCGGGGGGTAACTCATTGACTTCTATTCCCGAATCGATCATCTCCTGCCACGTCTTATCATAGGCGTCTTGATAGTACTCATATATCGGTCCTCGCACTGCCTTAATATGGGTCTCTATCATCAAATCTTGCAGGTGTTTAGGAAGCTTATTCCAGGTATCAAGGCTTAACAAAATCGAGGTATTAGGGCTGTAAAAGCCAGGGGTATTGACATACTTGGTTACCTCATGCAGGTTAAACCTCAGGCAAGTGCTAGGCGTGGCTCCCCATGCATCGACCAGACCCCGATCCATGGCGTTGTATATCTCTGTTAGGTCTACTGCGATTGGAACAATACCCAGTTCATCCATAAGTGGCTTATAGGTCGCTACGGAACGGAACTTCATCCCCCTGTAATCCTCGAGGCTTTCAATCCGCTTGTTAGTGAAGAAAAAGAAGGCTGGCCCGGGCTCAAATCTAAACCTGCCCAGAAAGTATACATCGATTTTCTTATGGAGTTCCACCATGAGATCATTAAAACCCCTCTCTCGTTCCTCCCACGGCATTATCTGCGAAAGGTTAAGAGCCTTACCTTCCGGTAGGTCCGATGCATAATAGGCGGTTGGATTGCCGATCATATCAACCACGCCAGTTCTCATTGCCTCCATCTGCTCACGGCCGGGGATCACCTCCGGACCGCCAAGCCAATCAATGGTAAGCTCCCCCTTGGACGCCTCGTTCAGCATGTCCACATACATGCCAAAGCCCTTCATCGTCCCATGATTCGTAGGTAGAAATCCAACAGCCTTTAGCACTATCGGTTTCGCCTTCGGTGATGGTGCTGGTGCCTGTGCTGGCTGTGCACAAGCCGTAATGAAGGGTAACGCTACAAGTATTATGATTAAGCAAATGCTACTAAATAATATTAAGCCTTTCTTATTCATATTTAATATACCTCCTATAGAATTTTAATCAACCCAATTTGATATTAAATTACACTCATAACTCACCCCCTTTCAAAGGCTGTTTACAAAGCATTCAGCCACAGTTCAGTGTATATTAAATGAATTATATCACAGACTAAACATTTGTCAATTTAATTGAGTATAATAGTTGCCATATCAATCATAATTTACTAATATATGAATAAATGTAGCTATGAAGTGGTCATTAAGTAAACAAATTGATTTAGCTATTATAGGTTAATGCCAAAAACACAACTGTCTAAGCATTTCAGAGTGAGTCTCCACAGAGAATAAATAAACATATCGATGAAACACCTATTGCTAGATGACTTCAGTTGGAGGAGCTTGTTAAAAAAGAGGACGGTATTAAGCCCTTTCATGAAGCTGCCCTGCCCCCCGAAAATAGGTCCACCTAAAATGCGAGACTCCTGTAAAATAACTACAGGAGGAAGCAAAAGTGAAAGCGAGAAGATATTCGGAGGCGCGGATATTCCAGGTACTGCAAGAGGTTGATGCAGCTCGGAAGCATGGAGTTTCCTCGGCTACCATCCATTGCTGGAAAAGCAAGTATGGCGGGATAACCCTCTCTGAGCTCAAACGCTTAAAGGCGCTGGAAGAGGAAAACGCCAGGCTGAAGCGGATAGTAGCCCAGCAAGCGCTGGATAATGAGCTACTTAAGGAAATCAATTCAAAAAAATGGTACGCCCTCTTGCCAGAAGGTCAGCGGTAATGTATCTGGTAAAACAAAGGAGGAGCTCCCAGCGGCGAGCATGTGTAGTTGTAGGGCTATCTAGATCCCTGGTAAGGTATATTGCCAAGCGGCGGAGAGATGAAGCTGAGCTAATCAAGAAGATACATAAGCTGGCAATCCGTCACAGCCGATATGGGTACCGTCGGATTACAGTGCTGCTCCGGCGCGAGAGGGCTGTAGAGGGCATATGTCTGGACCGGTTGTGATACACACCAAGCGCCTTTTGATTTATTGTTTACAGAATCATGTAAGGAGATGGGTAAAGATAAAGCAGTGAAGCGTTAATTGTAAGTTTGAATTCATTAAATTAACCAAACGAAGTGCTTGAATATTGGCGAAGGTAAACAAAAGGTTAAGTTAGTAGTTTAGGAAATCTGTTATTATAGGTGTAACGATTTACAAAGTAAGATGCTTGGAGGAACGGGATGGCGACTTATAAAACCATAGAATGTGATGTACTGGCGGTGGGTGGTGCCGCGGCTGGATGTGGGGCAGCTATCAGAGCCACGGACTCTATCGAGCGTGTGGTCTTGGTAGACAAAGGTAAGGTAGGCAAAAGTGGAGTTAGCCCATTTGCCGCTGGGGTCTGGTCTATCAAATTCCCCGAAGATGACACTGACGTATGGATGAGGGAAGAAATCGAGCATGGTGAATATCTAAGTGACCAAGAGTGGGTAAAGGTCTGGCTAGAGCAGATATATCCAGTATCAATGGAGCTGGATGAGTGGGGACAGCAATATGGGATGAATATTTTTGAAAAGGATGATAAAGGTGACTTCGTCTTCCGTAAAGCTCGCTCCCACGTAAATACTAGGACTTGTTGCATAAATTCCTTGTCTATGATGGAGACGATGAGAAAAAAAGCTCAAGAAAAGGGGGCAGTGTTTATAGAAAGAACTATAGTCACTGACCTGGTGACATACGAGGGCAAGGTGGTAGGAGCTATAGGCTTCAATTACCGAACGGGGGATGTATACCTATTTAAGGCGAAAGCGGTGGTTGCAGCGGCGGGTAAACATTTCTTTGGAACTACTTTTATAGCAACAAAGAACTTAGCTGGTGATGTAATTGCCGCCGCATATGAGGCTGGTGCTATAACCTATAAGTTTGAGCAGATCACCACAAATACCTGTGCCCGAGACTTTGCCATCCATGGGTTGAACCTAATTGTAGCATCTGGCGGCAGATTCCTTAACGCAAGAGGTGAAGAATTTGCCTGGGACTACGACCCTGTCTTGGGTAACAGGGCTACATTACCCACTTTGGTCCAATCGTTCTGCAGCGAAGCGAAGGAAGGACGTGGTCCGATTTACTTGGACATGTCTTCAGCCACTCCCGAGAATCAGCAACTTATGAGAAAATTGCTGCCCGAGACCTTCTTAACATTAGACCGGTCAGGCATTAACTTTTTCAAGGATAAGATTCCATGGGGGCTGGCTATGCAGGGTGGTGGAGGTATATATATTAACTCCCGCTGCGAGACAAGTATGCCTGGATTATATGCGGCTGGGGATGACACCGGCAGGCCCAAAGTTGGAATTGGCAACCTTGGAGGGCACAACATAGGTTTTGCCTATCTCTCCGGGCTTATCGCTGGGCAGAATGCTGCTCAATACGCCAGTGGCATCAAAGACCCGGGCTGGGAAAAGGCTGATCTAGATGTACAGGTCAAAAGAGCCACAAATAACTTTCTTACTTCCTTAGATAAATCTTTGGGAATAAGACCGAAAGAGGTTATTCAAAAAATTCGCGAAGTCATCATTCCATGGCCGGTGGGTTATATCCGAAACGAGGAAAGACTGCTCAAGGCTCTAGTTGAGATAGAGAGGATTAGACATGAGGATATTCCCGATATGAAAGCTGATGGCCTCCATGAGCTAGCCAGAGCCCAAGAGGCAAAAAGCCTTGGCCTTATGGCAGAATTGACCTTGAGGTGTGCCTTATTTCGTAAGGAGAGTCGTGGCTACCATCGTAGAGAGGACTATCCTTACACAGATAATCAAAGCTGGTTAAAATGGGTGATGGTTAAGAAGGAGGACGGACTGCCCAAGGTCTGGGCAGAAGATGTTCCCACTCCTTACGTTCGTCCCGGCAACCCGATAGAGATACCACCAGGAATAAAGAAGACGAAAGGAGGCAACTAGGTGGCTATTGAGGCTATTTATCGTTCTAAATGTAATAACTGTGGTGTCTGCTATGATATATGTCCTTCGGATGTTTTCATGAAGATGGGCAAATTTGTGTATATCGCTTATCCGGAAGATTGTCAATGCTGCCACCTCTGCACTCTATATTGCCCGCTTGATGCCCTATATGTGAGTGCTCGCAGGGCGACAGAAGAACCTTTGCCATTCAAGTAACGGAACCAGTGTGCATTACTCGGTTGACACTGAGGTGGTTCCCGAAATTTGGACAGGTAGCTAAGAGCGGGTTCTGCTCCTATAATGAATACGGAATAGGAGGAGAACATGAAACAGAACCGAGGAAAACACACTCCATCGTTTAAAGACAGGATTGAAGTACGGGGTCTCATACCCACAGAGATAATAAGTTTATCATCAGCGACTAAACGCTCAGTTAGGGAGTTTATTTTCCCTTCCCCAAGGGGAAGGGGATAAAGGGGATAGGGTTTACTAGATAAAAACCTAAGGGGGTGAGGTAGATAAAAAATGCGTGTAACAGGGGTAATAAAAGTGAAAAGCCAGGTGGTTAAGAGCGCCTGCCGGATGTGCCGGCATGCCTGTGGCATAGATATTCACCTTCAAGATGGGAATATTGTTGAAGTCAAGGGGACTGCGGAGAACCCCGCCAGTTCGGGCATTCTCTGCCCGAAAGGCAGGGCGATTATTGAGTTTATCAATTCTCCCAGCCGTCTCAAGCATCCGCTGAAAAAAGATGGTGACTCCTGGCATCAAATTGAGTGGGATGAGGCTATAAGCACCATAGCAGCAAAACTGAAACAGATAAAGCAGGAATATGGAGCCAGGACGCTGGCGGTCTACATCGGCGAATCAGCCAGCCAGTGTGACGCCATACACTATGTGCGCAGATTCTTAGACATCTATGGCTCCCCTAACCTGTTCTCGGGCGGCAGTTTGTGCTACAAACCCATCCCCATGGCATGCCAGTTTACCTTCGGGAAGTTCCTGGTCCCTGAGCCAGAAAACTCCAAATGTATCGTAGTCTGGGGCATCGACCCTTACAACTCTGACCGCCAACAGGCCACCCAGATACTCAACGCCAGAAAGTCGGGTGCCGCTCTTATCGTTATCGACCCCCGGCGGACATTCTTTGCCAGGAGAGCCGACTTACATGTACAACTCAAGCCCGGCAGCGACTGTATTCTGGCACTGGGTATGCTGAACATAATAATCTCCGAGGGGCTTTATGATAAAGAGTTTGTCGACAGGTGGACAATCGGTTTTGAAAAACTAAGAGACCATGTTGCCTTCTATACCATTGATAAAGTTGAGTCGGCAACCGGGGTTCCCGGGAAAACAATCAAAGAGGCTGCTACCATCTTGGCTAAAACCGGACCAGCATGCATCATCCCGGGAAGCTCTCTCAACCACCAGGTATGCGCCGTCCAGAACCTGCGCGCTTTAGCCATCCTGCAGGCAATAACGGGAAATATTGAGGTGCCTGGAAGCTGGATATCCGCCGCTCAATTGCGTTTGAGTGACATGGCTCTGCCAGAAAAGCTGAACGCAAAGCCCCTGGGAGAGGACAGGTTTCCCCTGTTTGTGTCAACCGGGAGACGCCTTGAGGGGCAGGCGGCGGCCTTAACCGATGCGCTGCTTACCGATAACCCCTACCCTGTTAAAGCCATGATAATTGCTGGTGGTAATCCCGCCGTCAGCTGGCCAGATACAACCGGAGTTATCAAGGCTCTGGAAAAGCTGGATTTCCTGGTAGTTATGGATGTTACTATGACCAAATCGGCTACCCTGGCAAACATCGTGCTTCCGGCTGCCACGTTCATGGAAACGACGGAGCTGTACAGTTATGGCCCATCAGGTCTACCCTATGTAATCCTGCGGGAAAAAGCCGCAGAATTTCCAGAGTGCTGGCCTGACTGGAGATTCTGGCTCCAGTTGGCTAAAAGAATGGGGTACGAGGACTATTTTCCATGGTCAGATGAAGAGGAAGGCATTGACTTCCTGCTCAAGCCTTCGGGGATTTCTCTAAAAGAGCTTAAGGAGAACCCTGCAGGTATGTTTTATGGCACCAAGCAGTACAAAACCTACGAGCAGAAGGGATTCCGTACTCCTTCAGGCAGGATACAGCTGTACTCCTCAAAGCTGAAGGAGGCGGGCTATAGCCCCCTACCAGCTCCGCAATTGCCCGAGGTCGCTCAAACGGCAGTGACACCGGAATACCCGTTGCTCTTGATTACGGGAGCGAGGAACCTGGAATATACCCATTCCCAATTCCGCGATATAGCTTCACTGCGTAAAAGGGTACCGGAGCCGCTGGCGGAAATCCACTCCCAGACTGCCGAAAGATACGGCATTGCGGACAGCCGTATGATTTACGTTGAAACCGTGAGAGGAAAGATCGAAATCAAGGTAAAAGTAACTGAAAGCATTCTGCCCGATGTAGTCAGTATCCCCTTTGGCTGGGAGCAGGCTAATACCAATACTTTGACTGATTGGGAGAACCCCGACCCCATTTCCGGCTTACCGGTTCTGGTCAACCTGCCCTGCCAGATAGGGGCTGTGTGAGAGGGATATTTACTAAAGTAAGTTTGAAGGGGCTTCGCCCCCTCCAAAAACACATTCTAATTACTACTGCAAGATACGGTCCGGGTCTTTATCATCCATCTGGGCTTCCAGTATGCTCTCCAGCTCTGCCACGCCCGGTGTCTTTTCGCTGAGCTTTTCCGTAATCTCCTTAGCTGATACCCGGCCGGCAGATAGTATCATCTTCAAGGCATCATCAATTGAGATATCGGTCCGTATCACGTCTTCATCAGCTATTATCTGGAGGAAGCCAGAGGTCGGGTTGGGCGCGGTGGGGATAAAGACATTGAGCCTCAGCCTGCCTGATGAGTCAGTGGCTTCGTTGGTAATAAAACCGATAGTCTGCATGCCTTTCTTGGGGAATTCCACCAGTACCACCTGCATGAATTTCCCTTTCCCCTGCGATGAAAAGCTCTCCAGAACCTGCTTAATGCCGTAGTATATGTGGCGGACTATCGGTACTCTTGACAGCGCAGATTCCCCATAGCCGTACACCTTTCGTCCGACAACATTACTGACAACGATTCCTGCTATCAGAATCAGCAAAACGGTGATGCCAAAGCCGAGACCGGGAATGGTGCGGCCAAATATTAAACTGATTATCGGCTGCAAAATACCGTCTATTTTACTGAAAAACCAGACCAGTATCAGTATGGTGGCAACGACGGGTATAAGAACCTGTAATCCGGCAAAGAAACGCCTTCTCAACGTGCCGGGTAGTTGCTGACGGCCGGTAATTATGGCCCTTCGTGTGGCTTTCGTCCCGGCTTGAGCACGGGCTTGCGCCAGAGACACATATTTCCGGGAAATATTGAACGCCTTCTGGGAGCCGACTTTACTGCCGGTGGCTACCGTTTCCTTGAAAGATTTCCCGGTTGAGGAATCAAAGGTCTCCCGGGTGGTAGCTCCTATCTTGAAGGTTATCAAGTTTTTGAAGAACTCCCAACTCCTATTTAATGTCTCCTTAAAGGATTCTATCGCTGAAGAGTCGATGATATCCCAGAAGACGGCTCTTACCCGGAAGGTTATCATATCCCTGAGGTAATCCCAGATACTTGCTAGCATCTCCTTCAAGAATCCCATGCCTGTATTTTACTACTTCTTGCCGGGCGGGGGAAATGCCCCTTTACCGAATTTGGCAGCGGGGGCTATGCAACGGGCTACTCTATAGTTCCATGGGCTCTCACTTCTACCAGCAGCCTTTACAAATTCACTCAGGTTATCTTTTCTTACCTGAAGCGATAGCAGCGCTCCCATGTCCCTGGCATCGCCGATAAACTGGGCGCCTATCAACTTCCCTTCAGCAATGACTAACCGACGGTAATTCTTGCCGCCAAACTTCTCGATTATCTCAATATCTCCGTTCTGGCTGCTCTCAGCCTGAGGACAGCCAAAAGAGGCTATATGTATGCCGAAGATGTCCAGGCTGGTAATGTTTTGTGAGCCAGAATAGCTGCGGTCAACGCCGGAGCAATTGTACCCGGCTACCTCGCCCTGCTGCCTGGCGTTGTGCCATAAAAGGCTCAGCGTGGGCTCACCGCTAATCATGTCTTCTGCTTCCACGCAGTCACCACAGGCATAAATATCTGGGGAATTGGTCATCATCTGCCGGGTAACGCTTATCCCCCCCAGGCCACCAATTTCTATCCCCGCCTGCTTTGCCAGCTCTATATTCGGCTTCACACCGGCGCCGAGGATTACTATATCACATTCTAGCCGGCGTTTTTCGGTAACAATGCCTTCTGCCCTATCGCTGCCACTGATGGCGACGACTCTCTCCCCGGTCGATACCTCAATCCCTTCTTGTTCAAGCATCTCCCTCAGCAATGATGAAGGTGTCTCGTCAAACACCCTGGGCATTACTCTTTCCAGCAGCTCTATCAAATAAACCCGCAATCCCCTTTTATGTAAAGCAACAGCCGTCTCTACACCAATAGGGCCGGAGCCAACTACTACCGCTGTCTTGCCAGCGTAATTTATAATTTGGTCAGTGTCATCCAGCGTCTTTAGCGGGAAAACCCCATTTAGACCGATACCTTTGATGGGAGGCACTATAGGCTTGCCGCCGGTGGCAATAATGAGTTTGTCATAAGCCAGGTTTTTGGAATCTAGGGATACCCTCTTGCTTTCAGGGTCTATAGCCAAGACCTTTTGTCCGAAGATGGTTTTGATTCTCTCGCCGGAGTAGTCCTTCCTGGTCCTCAAAAAGAGCCTTTTTCTTTCCAGTTCGCCAGCAAGGTAGTAAGGAAGGGCACATGCGGAATACTCAGGGTATGCTTCCTCTGAAACAATGGTAATTTCAGCCTGGCTATCAAGATGTCGGATAGTGGAACCGACAGTATTGCCAGCAACCCCGTTTCCTATTATGAGAACATTCATAATTGTTTATGGCGGAAGCCAGGGACATCTACTTAAGCAACTGGTTCCGTAGCGAAGTTTTTCTTTGCTATGTAGAGCTTTTCGGCGGCTTCTCTCCGCCGCTTCCTATTTATTTCGCTGTCATCAACGTACTGCAGAGCCTCAGTATCGCAGAACTTGACACATACAGGGTCGCCATCACACAGGTCACAGGAGATTATCTTCTTGGCTACAGGGTCAAAGCCTACCGCGCCAAAGGGACACACCGCTACACAGGTTTTACATCCGATGCACTGGTCATAATTGGTATTTCTGGTTCCCAGTTGTTCGTTTGTATAGCGGGCATTCATAGGACAGGCAGCAATACACGGAGCCGACTCGCACTGCTGGCATACCATTGGAATGTAAAGCCCCTCGTTCTCCCACTTAACCACTTTTATTCGACTCCGAGCCGGATTTATTACCCCTTCATGCCTGACCGAGCAGACTTGCTCACATAACCGGCAGCCAGTACACTTTTCATAATCTATTGTCAAGACTTTAGCCATAAAATGTTTCTCCTAAGCGGGATTAGAGCATGTGCGACGGCTCTTTATCTATACCCAGCCTTTTAATGGTTTCCAGTCGGGGGACACCATTCTCATCCCAGCCATGATACTCATAGAACTCGTCTATCATCCTGGTGAACTTCTCTCTGTCTATAGTTAAGCCACGGACGCCGGCTATACCAAGTGAGGTCGGCTGGTCAAAATACTGGGCAGGGAGCCAGTCATCCTCTCTGGTCAGCCCTTCTCTGAGGTTAAACAGCCTTTCCATATTAATAGCCCGGTCAGCCGCAGTCCAGATATCCTGCGGTGACATCTCCAAGCCGGTGTTTAGATAAATTAGCTGAGACCATTCATCCCAGCTGGGAAGGTGTGGGCCAAGAAATACGGTCTGAAACTTACATATGCCGAGAGAGTCTACCGCTTCATACAATAGCTCCTGCCATCTTACCATCCAGGCTTTCCCCTCGTAGTCTCTATAGTCAGAGGTTAGTGGGCCGTCATAGGGTACTGGCTCGCTGTATATATCTCTCAATACGGGCTCAGGTATATGATACAGGTCAATGGCTGGTCGGCTCCTCAGGTGGTCGGCACCCCTGGAGGCGGTAGCTATATTCAATGCCAGGGCTGGTGTTGCCCTCTCATCCGAGTTAAGCTGTCCCATACCCTTTATCTGGAGAATATATTTAATGGAGTCCTTGCCTATTTTCTCGGCAGCCCTCAGTGGCCCTTCAGCCAGGATATCACCCAATCCTTCCCTTCTGCCAATACGGTGTATCATCTCAATGAGCGCCTCATCGTTACCGAACCTGAGGTCCAGACCATCAGTCTCCTCTTTGGTAATGATTCCGTTTTCATAGAGTTCCATTGCCCAGGCAATCATGTTACCCGTTTCCAGCGTATCAAGACCATAGGAATTCACCAGATGGTTACATTCGTGAATAGTTAAGGCGCTTCTGCAATCAGTTTCTCCTGCCCAGGTGCAGGTAGAGGTATATTCAGGACCCTCATCATAGACCCCTTTATAAGGGCCTTCCGTTATAACATACTTGCCCCGGCAGTGAACCGCACAGCCAAAACAGGCTGCCATGCCGGTGTTATATTTCTCATACTCTTCCGGCTCAACATCAGGGGCATCCTCAAGCTGGTTAAGCTGGAAGTTTCTACACCTCACCAGACCTTGAGTATTAGTCGCCCCCCAGATGAACGGCGTTCCTAATTTGCCCAATGTCTGAATTACCTTAGCCCCGGTTATGCCCTTAATTATCCTTTGATTATATTCAAGGGCTTGCTCAGGATGCGCAATCTTGATATCCATAGTGCCCCTGACGGCGATAGCTTTTAGGTTCTTGGAGCCAAAGAGACAGCCCATGCCCGTCCTGCCGCCAGAGTTTTTAATGCCGGTCATAACATTGGCAAACCTTACCAGCTTTTCACCGGATGGCCCGATACCCATCGTTTTTATGTCATCATCACCCAGCTCATCGCGGATAATTTCCTCAACCTGGCGCAGTGTTTTACCCCATAGATGCGAGGCATCTCTTATTTCAATTTCGCCATTATGAATCCACAGGTATATCGGCTTCTCCGCCTTACCTTTTATTACCAGATGGTCAAAGCCAGCCCACCTCATCTCCGGGGCAAAGAAACCGCCCATGTTGGCGCTGCCAACATAGCTAGTCAGTGGAGATTTGCCGCCGATATGCGTTCTGCTCGAAGCTGCGGCTAAGGTACCGACTAAAAGTCCAGCACTGACGAAGCCCACGTTATCCGGTCCTAGCGGGTCTATGCCGGGCTTTATGTGATTATACATAAGGTACATATCAAGCCCTCTACCACCGATAAACATCTTGCGCAGTTTGACAGAGATGGGTTTTGTCTCTACTTCACCAGCAGTCAGATTGATATAGGCTATTTTCCTATTTAGTGCCATAGCTTTTCCATTCCTTCTTGGATACTTCCTCTTCAGCCAGTTTTTTATTCACGTCCCAAACCGGCCCCCTTATCCTTGGGAAATCTGGGTAGGGCCAGGATATACGCCATTCATAGCCGCATTTGGAGCACTTGTATGT
>SDBT01008511.1_pt1 | contig 16745 bp, 11 predicted proteins | sample 2277101 | NCBI WGS metagenome assembly SDBT01 (sample SAMN10404973, study PRJNA504765) | marine sediment metagenome | isolation source: marine sediment core GS10_PC15, 103 cmbsf | place: Arctic Ocean: Southern Knipovich Ridge | collected 2010
TTTACTCTGGCCGTTTCGGTAGCAGCGTCAATACCATGACCGGCAACATCGCCGACGGCAATAGCCCATTTATTACCATGTACTTTAAAGACATCGTAAAAATCTCCTCCGACCTCTGCCTCCTTTGTCGCTGATTGATAGAAAATCCCAATTTCCATATCTTCCGGCTGCGGAATACTGTCGGGAACTAAGTTTTCTTGGAGGATGGAGGCTATACGCTGTTGATGGCCGTATGCCTCTACAAGCTCGTTTGTCTCTTTCTGGATCCTTATCACCATCGGTCGAAACAGAAAGAAACCAACAGCGATGATTACCGATAAGATGACTGATAAAGTCACTATCTCGATCAATTGCAGGGCGGCGATACGAGACTCGCTTTCCATTTGAAACTCGCTGACTACCTTGTTTAGGGTTCGTAAGATGTTTTTGGATTCGCTTTGAATAAATATTAGACGCGGATCATCGCGTGAGATCGGTCTATCCTCTATCGCCAAGGCTTTTGCTTCGCCAAGATAGCGTCTCAAATGGTTATTTAGATCGTCCGGCTCCTCAAAGAAGATGTCTACGATCTTATCTGAAATGGTGTCCGGTAGTCCTAACCCTTTATCTCCGTCAACCAGTCCGCGGTTGTTTTTCTCCATCTCAGCTATGCTACCCTTAAGGTCATCTCTTACGGTTGCGCGCTCTTCCTCGCTGGTGGCGTCAGCCAGCTTAAGCGTACTTAGAGCTATCTGTTGAGATAACATCCTTTGACGGCCGCTGATATTTATTTGTGCTCCGCTACCTTCTTGGGTAGTTATTATTATCTGCAAGATAAATGATGACGTGACCACGAGGGCAGCCAGGATCACAAGGGCGGTAAGGTAGTTTCTAGTCATCGCGCCGGTCGATGAACGATTATTATCTTTTACACTTCTAAGTTCTGCCTTGTTAACCATCGATTAATATTGTTCCCTTTTCGAAAGTTTCCGTTACCTTATCACAGCAAGATTCTAAGAGTTGCTAAAGAATTAAGTAAATAGTCGATCAGCCTATTACGATTGAAGTCATCGAGACCGAGCCGAAGACGCAACCATCATTGATAATCGATACCGGTTCCGATCTATCGCTGGCACCGAGTACATACAGAAGCGGCAAATAGTGATCGGCTGTCGGAATTGATTGATCGGCTTCTTCTCCCAGGGCCCTATAGTCAATAAGTCGCTCGTCTTCTCGTTTGATGATCAAGTCCTTTGAAGTGAGATTAAACTTAACAGCCCAGGGCGCGCCGCTGTCTGGCTTAGACCAATCAATTTTAGACAGGTTGTGAACGATGTTTCCGCTGCCGATGATCATCACCCCGGCGTCTCGTAAAGGAGCAAGCTCTTTACCTAGGCGGTAGTGCTCTTTTGCCCCAAGTCGATAATCGATGCTAAGTTGGACGACAGGAATGTCAGCTTTAGGAAAGAGGACAGATAGCGGTACCCAGCAACCGTGATCAAGTCCCCATGTATCATCAAATTTAGGCGATTTCGAGTTAATCAAACCACGGACTGTTTTGGAAAGTTTGGTCGACCCCGGTGCGGGATAAGTTATTTTATATAGAGTTTCCAAAAAGCCGTAAAAATCATGTATCGTCCTGGGTACTTCAGTATTTAAGATTCTAAGGTCATCGATAAACCAGTGAGCCGAGATACATAGTATGGCTTTCGGTCTTGGCAATGTCAGCGAAAGCAATCGCCATCCATCACTTATCCAGTTGTCCTCCACAGCGTTTAGTGGAGATCCATGGCCGATAAAAAAGACAGGCATACGATCTTCGCTATTCATAACGATAATATTTTAACATCATTTACCTGCTTTGTTCCAAAGACCGCTCATTGTTTAAATTTTATTAAAAAAAAGCAACAATCATCTTATCGCAAGATAGACTGCTGCTTATTTTTTATTAAGACTCTTTATATGAGGAGCCGATTTAACGCCTCTATAATAACTACTATGCCGCTTTCTTAAAAGGCCTTACTTTATTTTCAGTCTCATCTCTCTTTTCTTCGCTCATCAAGAAGTAGTAACCGATAGCAAATATTGAAAGCCCCGTTAACAACCCTACTACTGACGTTATTACAAGATGTTCTTTTATCCAATTCATTTTTTTGCACCTCCATAATTTCTCTTATTTTGATGTTACCCCCGGCGCCTTTAGATAAACTCTAAAAAACCGGAATAATTAATAAAAACCTCTTTTACCCGTAAGTTAGTTTAAAAGGGAAATATTTTGTATTAAAAACACAGAGATTGTTCTGACATAATCTATAGTTGGTTACAGGAATTTTATTAAGGGTATATTTTCAAAATGATGTCAAAGAGGACGATAATAATTTTATCTGTCATAGTTTCCGTCTTTTTAGTCCTGGCCAGTATAGGTATATGGCTTGAGAGGCAGATATTTGACGAGGAAAGATTTAAGACTACGGCTGTAGACGTAATTAAGACCGGTCAAGTCCGGGAGGCTATCGCGGACGAGATCATTATCATCGTAACAGGTGATTTCCCTGAGCTTAACAATCTGGCTACTGAGTTTGTCCAGCCGACATTAGCGGAGCTCCTAAACAGTAATTTTGTTTCGGCGGCGGTCGAAGAGGTCGCGGGAGAGATCCAGGTGGCGCTTACATCGAGTGAACCTCAAGCTGTCGCTATCGACATCTCAGGCATTACGGGTCCGTTAAAGACGGCGGTAGGCTTTATCCCTAACCTAAGCAGTGAGGTTGAAAATGCGGTAAAAGATCTGCCGGCTTCGATAGATCTCATTGAAAAAGGTGGAATACCTTCGATATTTTCAATCGGTTTGATCATGATGTGGTTGGGAAGGTTGACGGGTATTTCAGCGCTAGTGATCTTTGGGATCATGGTATGGAAGGCTATAGCCAATAGGCAAAGCCAGATCTTAAGGACGCTGGGGATCTATGTCTCCGTCGGTGCCGCAGTGTTTTTGGTCCTTATCTGGGCATTTAGTTCACCGATTTTGTCCACAATAGGGAGCGGGAATATCCGGGTGATTGTGAGCAGCATATTCGAAGCTTTCATCGGAATACTTATCAATCAGACATGGGCAATTTTCGCTGGCGGCTTAGTCATCATCGGGACCAGCTATCTACTTAGACTCTGGAGAGAAGACGCTGCGCTAGAAGTGACAAAGGATAAAGAAGAGGAAATTAAAGAAGCTGCGTGATTTCCCCCGTAGTCAGTTGCTAACGCGTAAATAAGAAACAGAGAGCCAAATACGGAATGCGTATCTAGGGAACTAAGTAAGGGAGAAAGTAAGGCGATTGGCGGCAGCGGCAAAATCTACACTAGGCAGACTCTTGACTATTTGATAGATCGCCCGCGCCTTCGCGAGACAACGGCCACGTTAGTCCTTGCGATTTTGGCATTAATTCGTACCTAAAGTCTTACGTCATGAAAAAGTGGATAGGTTACTTTTCACGAAAAGCAGTGGATTTTGATGGTGTCTGACGTAAGAAAGTAAGGATCAGCAGTTGCCAAAAAACGCTTAACCACGCTCTCAATATCTATTTTCTACGCTTTTTTCATAAGGTGAGGTGTGAGCTTTCTTTACTTTCTCGATCAACTCGGCGATCAGTTCGTCTAATCTGCCCCTTTCTAAACTCATGCATCGTTTTTTAGAGGTAACGCGATCTATTTTAATCAGAGGCACAGAAGAGGCGGCCATCTTTTTTCGAATCATTATAAATCAAAGGTAGTTGAGTAAGAGCGTTGTTTAGCGACTGCTTATATCTCCTACATCTATTTAATCTGATGTATTGGAAGTAATGAGTAGGCTGATAAATTAAGTGCGAATTTGAGACTAAAGGATGATCAAGACGTTAGTTACGTTTGTTATTTTATACGTCCCATATTTAACAAGTGCGCAATTGCAAAGGATCGCCTTTTGTAGTCTCTTTTTCTTAAAACTTAGACTGCATTCGCTTCGATTTTCACGACAGCCTACGTCGTTAAAAAATCATACTTCTTAAGAACTTGGCGGACACTTAACAATATAAGTCACTCAATTGCTAAAAGTATGTTTTTTTTATTTTCTTGAGGATTTTCTTATAAGGAAAGCCCAAACATTTCTTCATTTTGAGAAAAGAGCAGTCGGCTAAAGATAATGAAAAAAAGTGAAGACCACTTGATGGTCTTCACTTTAGTTGATCACGTAACTATGCGGCATCTCTCATATCTTCGGCGGGGGCATTCTTCTGCCAGTCGCGCAGTACAAAGCTGAACGCGAAATTTAGAATGCCAATGGAAATAGCAAATAGACCAATAGCTATTACGATTGCTATGGCACCTATTCCCGGATTCGCTAGAACCGCGAGCCCGAATATGAGCGATATGAGACCGCCCAGACCATATAGCCATACTCCGGAGAACTCTTCTCTGTTCTGAAGAGCCGCGATGATCCGAATGGCGCCGGCTATTATCGCCCATGCGGCGATAAAGTAAAGTAACGCGACAGCGGTGATGCCCGGAATCGTAAAAACAGCCACGCCGATAATGAAATCGACGATTCCTTCGATAACGAGCCACACCCAGCTTCTCTCGACCCTCGTAGCCTGAAAAGCTGACACAAATGTTATTATTCCTTCTATAAGCATAAAAATACCAAATATGGTCAGCAGTACACCAAGCGTTATGGTCGGCCAGGCAATCGCGGCAATGCCGAATATAACAGCGACTATGCCTCTGATTAGCGTCATCCACCAGTTGTCTGATAAAGTCCTCATCTATCTCACCTCCTATAATTTCCTAATTTATAGATTTCCTTTATACGCGTCGAAGTAACGTAAATCTTACAAAAAACGTAATAAAAAAAGGCCCCGATCAAGAGGCCTTTAAATTTAGCTCAACCAGAGCCTAAGTGACTAGGCGGCTCTTCTTTCTTTTCCGTGAAGTTCGTCCATAAGGCGCTCTTCAGCTTCTTCTGTTAGGGAAGTCTGAAGAACAGTTCCACCATATGGCTGGAGCTCTTCGATGACCTTGTCGGGCGTAGCTCTTCTTACTACCGCCATTATTGCTGAGTTTCCGGGCTTAACTAAGTTAGCAAAGTCCTTTTTAAATTCATCTTTGATGCCTAAGCGGCTAATGCCACCCGCGGCGGCACCGATAATACCACCATAGATTAGTCCGGCAACCGGAACAAGAAAGATAAGTCCGATAAGCGTACCCCAAAACATTCCACTTAGAGTCCCTATTCCTACGGCATGGTCCGTTGTCGTGATTTTTACTTTTCCTCTTTTGTTTCTAACGATCACAGCCGCGTCATCAAGATCAATAAGATAATCTTTTTGCATCTCCTGAACTTCATCCAAGACGTTGTTGGCCGTGGTCTCATCATCGTAACCGATAACAAGTAATGTACTCATAAACACCATCCTCTCCATTAACCTTTTCTATTGATAACTTTTCCGTTTTCTTGATCTACCAAACTAATAACCCGATAATAATTTGAAAGTTCAAAAAAATTTCTCTATATTTACGGAGGGTGACCAACCTTAAACTGCCTGTCTGTATAGACTTACCGCTACTTGATAGATTTTCTTCGAGAATTGAAAATGAGTTTATTATAATCAGGCAGCGGAACCCTTATCCCGCTTCCATTCTTCGGCTTGTGACTCGTGATCATGGATGGTCTTTACACGTATTCCATGTCTAAAGACCATATAGCTGCCAAGTGCATTTGTCATAAACATCAGGCCGACACCGACAATGCTAAGGATTACCGGTAACACCGGGGTAGGAGCTACGACGTTATTAAATCTCAGCGTAAGATTGATTATGAATATAGTCTCAGCCGCCACACTTATTATCGCGTGAGTTGTCGCTGTCCAATAGACATCGCTACCCGGTGGGGTCTCGTATATATATTCAACGAATCCGAAAAAAATTGCTATGATGCCGCTGATGACCCCGACCCATATGGTGTAGTAGGCGGCTATCGCGAAAGGTGTGCCCGAGGCAGAAAAAGATATCACGTCAAAAATGAGCGCGGTAGTGAACAAAGCAATAGGGAAGTGCACGATCATCGGATGGACGGGCACTGGAATATATCTGCTTTGCAACAACTTTTGCCAAAAACCCATCAATTATTCCTTTTGGTATCGCTTACTTAGTTACTGGTATCTTCCCAAAATTCGCCGTTGCCAAGCGATATTTTTTTTATTTTCGCCTTCGCTTCGAAAATCGCTAGCGCTTTATAACTTTCTTCTTTAGAGAGACCGAAGACTTCGGCTACCTCTTGAGTCGATACCTTTTGCCATTTCTTTATAAAATCTAAGATGCTCTCAGGTTCTGACTTTTTTAATTCTATTTTTGAAAGTTTTTCAAAGGCGTTTGTGAAGGCGTCGAATTTTCTGTAGCCGTGAAAGATAATATCTTCTCCGTTGTCGCCTTTCAAGATGAAGGTCGGAAAGCCTGAAATTCCTTGGCTTCTTGCTTCATTTAGATCGCCGTAAAAAGCATCTTTCGCTTCATCGCTTATAAAATCTTTTTTAAACCTTTCTTTATCCAACCCGACCTCGTCGGCTAGCTCGGCTAGGACGTCCATCTTGTGAATAAACTTATGCTCGCTTGAGGTGGCTTCTCTCATACGTCTTAAAAAACGCAGAGCCAGCTTATCCGATTGAAATTGAGCTGCCTTAAAGGCGATATTCGCGGGGTAGGTAGAGTCGAAATCGTTATCCGGATCTGTAAATATACTTTCCTCTACGGGCATTCCATGCTTACCGCTTGCTTCCAACCAATGAGGCGCGACCTGGGCCATGCTGCTGATCTGATTCGAGGGGTCATAAAAATCGTCCATATTTTCTACCAGACCGCCCATCTTTATCTCGATCTTGACTTGGTCACTATAGACTTCCTTTATATGTCGGAGTATCGGCTCAGACCCCCAACACCAGGTGCAGTAGGGATCCGTGTAATAAGTAATAGTTATTTTTTGATCAGGCATCGTCACCCTTTCTGTCGTATCTGTATAGTTTACCCTCCGCGGTCCCTATATATCTATAGCTGTTTGTCAGCTGCGCACTTGGGAAGAAAGTATTATCAATTTAAATAAGGGGAGAACAATTACGATTCGAAGGAGTGTCTCTACCGGTTTCCTGATTTTTTATTTGACCGGTCTTTTTCTATTCGATACCGGCCATCTTGTAGCCGCTGCTGAGGATGGTTCGAAAAATGAAGTAGATGAGCTTTATCGTCTATTTGATGTCGATAATGTCGATACTCACTATATTATCGCTATCGATACTTCCTTAAGCATGAAAGAATCATTTAAAAATGTTACAGACGGCTTAAGCTCCCTTACGGAATCATTTAAAAAAGGAGATACGATATCGATAGTCACTTTCGATAAGGACGCGAAAGTCATCTATCAAGGTAGTATCAAGGGGTCAAGAGATGAATTCGTAAAAGATCTCCCGAAGGCACCCAGTAAAGATGGTAATAATACCGATATCGGAAAAGCTCTTGAAAGCGTTATCGGGCAGATAAAGAAGAGCGATGATGAGCTTCAGCTGGTATTTTTTCTGACCGACGGCTTAGACGAACCTCCCGATTCCAGTCCGTATAAAAAAAGAGGTGAGTCAAGTTGGGCCGAGCTTAAAAGTAAGGCCAAGATCATCGAAGGTAAAGACATCAAGGTCCACGGCATCGGCTTAAATTCCAATACCGATATAGATCTGATAAAGAGCGTCTTTTCGGAAGCGACACCGCTAACGTTATCGCCGGGAGAGTTAGAAAGTTACTTTTCTTCTCTTAAGGATGAAATAAGAGAGGCTAAGCTTAAGTCTGAACTTGCCAGGGAGTTGAGAGAAGGCAAGATCAAGTTGGCTCCGGTCAAGGGAAGTGACTGGGGAGAGGTCGGGCCAGCGGGCCGATTAGAAATAGACTATAAGATAACTTCAAAATACAAGTACCTGCCCGCGCTTATAACCCTAGATGCCCCTAAATTATTAAACTTAAGTTCAACCAATAAAGATGACGGCAGGGATTTTAAAGTAAGAATGAAGAGCGGGAGTGAAGTTACCATTTTACCGGGGAAGTCAAAGGTCGTGACCGTTCAACTTACAGTTCCAAAAATCGCGAGATCGCGAAAGATCGGTTCCGTCAAAGACGTTTACGCCGGTAAGCTGGGGTTTGCTATCAACGCGGCACTTCAACCGGAAGGTGGTCTGGAGTCTCTGGAGATCGACTCGAAGGCAAAAGTTTCCGGTCAGCGTTCGAAGATCACTTTTTATCGGATGGAGGGCCTGCCCGTCACTACGGCAGTGATCTATTTGTTGGGGGCGATGGTATTTTCGGGCGTTCTTGTAAGGACTTTTTTCTATCCCGTTGGAAAGCGCATAAAAAAAAGCGTGATGCTCCCACCCTTATCGGGAAGGCTGGCCTTTTCAAGCGCCCCGGAAAACGAGAGTCTCCCCGGACCGGTCACTCTTTCTTCCTTTGGTAAGAGCGCGGTCATAGGTAAGTCCGGCGATATAGCACTTGAGGGCGAAGGTATCGAAGATCGTCACGCCGAACTCTTGTCCAGATGGATAAATGGTAGACCCGGAGTAGTGATAAGACGTATCGATGGTGAGGTGAGAGTCTCTAAAGGTTCAATTGAAGTTAGCAAAAGCGTCCATGACGAAACGGAGCTTCGCCAGGGAGACATGATAGATATTGCCGGTTACAAGATCCAATGGCTTTAGTCCGGCCCGGAACAGAAGACGTCTCCGGTATCTTTTGTTGAAATTATAGCTCTTCATTTCGTTTATTACTGATAGATTACGGAAAATATTTATTATTAGACAAATTGGGAGACAAGAGTTGGATAACACAATAACGACTGAGGAGTTTTTAGAGGACCTCGCCGGTAAGCCTAAAGAAAAGTCCGGCCCGGAAACGGAAGCGAGCGATAAAAAAGGGGTAGCCCCGACGCTTATCATCGGCATCGGCGGCACCGGCATGGAAGTCGTAGGAAGACTCAAAAAACATCTAAGAGTCCATTATCACGGCTATGAACAACCGGCGGACATGATCAAGTTCTTGCTCTTCGACACTATTTCCATCACCAAGCAGGACGAAGAGCTGGCTCAAGTATTTTCAGAAGCGGAAGAGGAATATATCAATCTCTCGGCGAATTTCAATGCCTTTGCCTATCTTCAAGAGAACTACGCTAAAGATAAAGACCTAAGAAGGTGGTGGGATAATCGCTATTCAGTCTCTCCTCAATATCAAGAGTGGGGCGCAAAGAGGGTAAGGCAGTTGGGTAGATTGTTTCTTCACAATAAACACCTTCAGGTAGAAGCCATTATCCAAAAAAAGGTCCAGGATACCTGCACTATCTATGAGGATCTGGTAAGAGATCAAAATCTTTCCGAGGTTGGAAGTAATTTTAGAGTATATATCGTCACCTCGTCTTGCGGCGGGACGGGAAGCGGCGTCTTTTTAGATATTCTTTATAAGATATGGAGAGCCGTTTTAACGCAAGGCCGGATTCCCGAGATCAGGTCCTTCATGTTTATGCCGGGGATCTATGAAGAGGAAGCCAGAAAAAGTTCACTGGAGTTAGTTCAGGCGCATAGAGCTAACGCATATGCTTTTTTAAAAGAAATAGATTATTTTTTATCACCTGAGGGCGATATTAACAAACATATTCTTGATGCCGCCACCAGGGATGAAAGTCAAAAAGTCGATATACCACCGGGTAGTCTTATGAAGTATGGTTACCTGATAGATCGCCAACTTGGAAACTTAGGGAATCTTGATAAGCCTGAAGACGCTTACAACCTTGTTTCTGACGCGATGTATCAGATGATAATAACCCCCGTCGGTCAGGACGAGGAAGGGGTAGGCCTTACAAATATCGACACAATAGTCGATCCGACTCATCTTAGAAAGGGCAAGAGGACGGCCTATTCCAGCCTCGGGTTATCGAGAATACTTTTTCCAAGGGGCACTCTCCACGCGCATCTTACATATAATTTATTAAGGGATGTCATCTTTTCCGGTCTCTGTGCCAATTATTCATGGATGGATGAAGCGCTTGAAAAGGATGAGCGCGTTAAGGGGTTGGTTAGCGCACTTGGCGAGCGTAATTTTCTAAGCGTTGAGGAACTAAGCAGAACGGCTCAAAATCTTGTCAGTCAATGCCCGAGTCAAACTGATCTTCAAAATACGGATATGGCTCTAAGAATCGACAAGCTTACGAAAGAGAAAGACCAGAATGAAAATAGAGTCGCCGATGGGCTGATGTCTATCGATGAACGATTTAAACAGTTCGAACAGGAAGCAATTCAACAGGGCAGAGAAGCGATAATAAATATGGTGAACAACTCTGAATTCGGGGTCGTTTATTCTCAAAAGGTACTACAAAAAGTCCGGGCCCGACTGCGGGAACAATTGGAAGAGGTCAGGACTTTCCGGCATCAAGAAGAGGCGGAGACGGCGGAATCATTGAAGGGGTTAAACGATAATCTTCGCGAAATCGAGAGGTCGGTGTCGAAAAGGGCGGTCGTTTTTAAGAACTCGTTTGTCAATAAGAAGAGCGCGCATATAGCCACCCTTATCAGGGCCTATACGCAGTCCACAATTGCCGCTAAAGTTCTGGAGAAGAAACAGGTGCTCCTAGAGGCTCTTGTCGGTCAGGAACAGCTCTTAGAAGAACATCTCGCTGATAAAGACATTGTCTTAAGGCGAAAGGTACAAAGATCTCTCGTCGATAGTGAAATTGATAATCTGGGAAAGCTGATCGAAAAATTGAATAAGTTGGGGGATAGAGCCGAAGAGAAGATCAAGAATAGACGCTTGGCTGATGAGGACGCTGGCGCGACCATTACGACGCAGATGTTCCCGACTAACGTTCTTGATTTTATGAGATCGACCGAACTTAACACTATTTACCAGGATAAGTTGCGGTCATCGACTATGCATAAACATCTAAAAGCGATATTAAATCGTTTAAATGACTCTGTAGAATATGGTGTTGACGGTATCTACCAGATGGTTAACGAGGAAGAAGAGATAACTGTAAAAAAAGTCTTGATCTCGATCTCGGCGGACTACGCGAGAAGTTTATTTAAAGAAGTCCTAAGTAAAGACGTGGTTGAAGCCGCGCTTGGAAGTGTCAGCACTGAAAAATTCGAAAATCAGGTCATGGGAAATCTCTTTGAACTTTCTCAACCTTGCTGGAATTACGATCTACAAAAAGCAAACGATCCGGGGCTGACGGAACTCCCAAGAACTTATTCTCTTGGATACGATCGTCCCGAGACACTTCCAATTCCGGATGGACAGAACCAGCCGGCGCTCGTGAAAACAAAAAACAATCACCAGGTAACGCTACTTCAGGCACAGCATGGTCTTCCCTTGTTCGCGCTAAGGCTTCTGCCATCATTTAGGGCTGATTACAAGCATTACATGAGGCAGGCGAAAATCGACGGTCGTCAGCCCCTGCACCTGGATTATAGCTGGTCAAGGGATATCGATGCTCTTCCCGATCTGAAAGTCGCGATAGAGGTGGATGATCAGATGTTACTTGAGTTCGCCCTCGGACTCTTCTTTGATTACCTGTTGATCAAGAAAGACGAGGAGATGTCGGAGATTATAAAGAAGAGGCCGATCGATAAGAACGATCTTCGCGGTTATGTCCATTCGGCTAACGGCAAGGATTACTTTATCGCGAAGTTCATCGCTACCGATGAATCTTTTTTAGCCGATGGATTTGACAGGCTATCGTCATCAGGCAGGCTTGACGCCGCTGAAGCCTACGCCGGTCATGCTGATTCAGATATGGTTCATAAGATTTTAAAAGAACTTGAAAAGAGAAAACAATACGAGCTTATCGAGATTATATCTATATATCTTGAGCGAATTATTATACCCGAGATTAATAGGGCCGAAGACGATGAAGAGAGAGGCGTTTTGGAGAGAGAGTATAAAGTGCTCAAGAAATTTACCGATGAGCTTGACTATCGGCAAGGGCAGGGGCTGCCGCTTGCCGGGTAGAAAATAAATTTAGAGGTCGCTTTGTTTGACAATGATGAAATAGTCAGTTCGTTTGAAAATGAGCATCAGGCTCATTTTTTAAATCCCTCCATTGTATGCGGTCTGGGCAGTTACGGCAGCTTAATAATCGACAGATTGGAAAGGCGGCTAAATAGTGTCAGCGGCCTGAACTATCAAGACCTGCTTTACCTAATAGACTTCTCTCACGGGCAGAGCGCCAAAACGCTATTTGGCCGGAAAAATTCAAATCGTTCCACTATCGAGCTGATCGATCAATACGAGACGAGGACTTCACTTTCTAAAACGATATCGGCAAGCTCTAATGATATCGCCTGTCACTGGCAAGAGACCCTGTCCATGCTGCTGGATAGAGTAAGCGGACACAGCGCGGTCGATTCAAATAAAGTCAATCTGCTGTTTATAGGCGACACAAAAGAGTTAGACGCGTCAGTCGGAGGACTGGACATCCCCGAGATCATCAGGTCCGCGACGGTAAATTATGTCGCGAATCTTAATTTCGACATAACCGGGCTTTTTATGCTCCCCAAGGGAGCGAGCGATAAAGGCGCAGAGGTCTTTGCCTTTCTTCAAGAACTCGGAGCCCATCAAAACGATATATCAAGCCCGCCCGGAACGCCTCTTTATGATCACTGCTTTCTAGTCTCTCCGGCGAATACCAGTGGCGTCTTAGATGATGACGCTTCGATAGATTTGATCACTGAATTTTTGATGTTGACCCTTACTGATAGCAGGATAGCGATAGACGATCTCTTTCGCCACGATGAAGGATCGCTTGCGACCTTCGGATTATCGAGCCTTGTCTATCCGGCTGACGAAGTCGCTGAAATAGAATCTAAAAGCTTTGCCGCGGGCCTCATCGATGAGGAGATCCTTGGAAGAAGCGATATAGAAAATGAAAGACGGGCTAAAAGGTTCTTAAAAGAAAATGAGCTTGATCTGGAAGGTATCAAGGGTCATCTTATGAAATATGAGGGAGGAAGCATTGCCGATCAGATCGAGTTAGACCCGCTCTATTTTTCTGAAGTAGATATGAAATATTGGCCGGATAGAATAGCCAGTTATGATTCATATTTGGAAAACGAGAAGACGGCGGAGATCATTAAGGCTCTCGATAATAATCTACTTAAGACGTTTTCAGAAGCACGCGCCGTGATAAGAAAAAAAGTCGATGATATGATGACAACTGATTCCGGCTTGGATGGTACGGCCCAATTCTTAAAGGAAATAAAGAAACAGTTAAGCGATATTCATGTAAGATCGATAAGGCTTCAGGATGAGGCTATTAAACCACCCCCGGATTTGGATAAATATCATAGGTCACTAAGTAATAATATCAAAAACTTAAGCAGTCCCGCCGCCCTTTTCAGCCGGCTGGTAGTCCTTGGAACACTATTATATTTTGCCACTTCCGCCTCGATGCTTCTTCTAAGGAGAGTTCCCGAGGCTTATTTTGATACTGGTTTTATTCCTGCCGGAAGCGTGGCCGGGTCGATAGTTACAGCCGGGGTCATAGCATTGGGGTGGATGACTTATAGGCGTCAGGAGCGCAAGCTGTTTGGGCTGAGGACCGGATATTTAAGAAGAGTGGAAGAGAGGCACAAATATATTATCGAGTGGCTGACTCTTCGTGATGTCTCATGGTTGTTTGCCGGCGCGAAAGAGGACGCTTTAGTAGAGCGCCATATCACCAGCCTGATCGGAATATTGGAAGAAGAGATGAGTGCCGTGGATAATTTAAAAAAGAGTTATCTTTGGGTATTCGAGCAATTAAAAAACGGAGAGACTAATTATCCCGGATCAAAGATCAGAAGATCCGTTTTAGATGCCTTCGGCGTCAAACTCGAAATCTTATACAAGAGGGGAAATTACCGGATGGCTGAAGAAGCTAAAGAATTTGTAAGTCTGGGGGGGCACAGAGAGTGGAGAGGTATAAAAAAGAAAGAGCTGATGAGCAGGGTAATCGTTTTTGCCGCCAAAGGTTTCGACTACTCTAGGATTTCCGGTGTCCAACAAGTTATAGCTGAGCTAGACACCGAGTCCAAGAACTTCGAAAAAGTGCTAAGTGATCTAAAGAAGTTTTCGGCTCCCTGTCTGGCGACGACATCTACCGTTCCAAAGTCTATCGAGTTCTTGGCTACCGCTAGTCCGTCGAATGTCTCATGGCTGGGAGGCCGGGAGTTAAGTAGCGCTTCTCTTATCAGAAGCGTCGATCGGAATTCGATCTGCTATTTGCAGGTTGCCGCGATAGATATAGATTCTATCGCGTCTCTTAAATCATGGCGGAGCGATTATGATCTGTTGATCGACAAGTCCGGCTTGCATCGTTTTATTGAAGATGATACAAGAAGCGATGGCATGTTGGATGCCGGTGGAGGGGCATGATATTTGTAGCCTCTATCATATTTGTTCTTTTATTTTATATCCTGCAATTAAGGTTTTTGATAATTGACAGATTTATGCTTTTTCCATTCCTTGGCCGGGAAGGCTCATTTATCCCGACAAGCATTGTCATTTATTTTGTGATCTTGATGACCCTGCTCTTAATTAAGCAATTTCATGAACTCTTCTGGCCGAGGCTGCCTTATGTTATCAGAGACGAGATAACAAGAAGGACGGGGATCTTTAACATAGAACTTTTTGGTTTTTGGATAGCGCTTGGCTCACTACTAATCTTTTTAGCGACCGATATTACCGCGGTGCCGCTCAGTCTTTCGGCGATGGTCGGGTTTGGCTGGCTGCGCTCTCAGCCTATAAATTTGAGACCGGTAGGCTCTCTTAGGGAAGCAAGACGCTTACCCAAACCGGCAGTTGATAGTATGGGCACCATCGAAGAATCGAGTGTTAAAAATCTAGTACCCAAAAAATTTGAATGGGAATTTAAAAAGCCGGCGGCAGAACCGATATCCGGCCGATTCGAGATCACCATCGACAAGAACCGCTACCGTGCTTATGCCGACAAAAATCCTTACAGGGAAGGGTTGTTGCCGATCAAGAATTATAAAGAATTTGTTTCGGGCGGGGTCTCTGATGAAGTCGTCCAAGCCGTCTCCCACCTGATGGCGGCGTCCAACGCATACCGATTTACACCTTACGAGGAGATCGCCTACGTGGTTAGTTTTGCCCACTCCATACCGTATCGGTCTGATGATGAGACAAAGGGAAGGCTATATCTGCGGTATCCGGTCGAGACTTTGTTCGAGGGCGTCGGTGACGATAACTGTAAAGCGATACTTGTAGCCGCTATTCTAAAGACTCTCAGTTATGAGGTCTTTATCGTAGAAAGCGGCGAAGAAGTCGGGGTAGCCGTTTCCGGAGCGGAGGGTATCCCCGGTAGATTTTTTGAGCACGAGGGAAAAAGTTTTTTCTTCTGTTACATCAGTAAAGAGAAGAGTTGGGTGGGGCAGTTGCCGCCGGAGAAGGCTCGCGACCGCTTCAAAGTCTTCACCGTTTAGAGGACACCTAAGCAGCTATCTGCGGCGTTGCCCGGCGGATTTTCGTCGAGTCACATACCAATATGTATGCTCCTCTCCTCAAACCTTGTGCGCCTTGCATCTAGCTACTTATCTGTCCTCTAAATTTGAATTAAGTGAAGTTATAAAGGCATCTGCTGCGTTGCCCTTCGAATTGTCCGCGGGTCACATACCAAATGTATGCTCCCCTTGCCAATTCTTGAGCGCCTTGCATCTAACTCCTTAGCTGCTCTCTAAATTTGCTTCATGGTAACCTGAATATCTGCTGCGTTGCCCGGCGGATTTTCGTCGAGTCACATACCAACATGTATGCTCCTCTCCTCAAACCTTGTGCGCCTTGCATATAACTACTTATCTGTCCTCTAAATTTGAATTAAGAGACGTCATTAAGTTATCTGCTGCGTCAGGCTGCGTTTGTTTTCGGTTAGCGCAACACTGCGAATGCTCACCTTTTTAACTAACGACAAAGCAAGGGAAACACGTGTTTCCCTTGTCGCGTTACTGCAGCTACAGAGCTTAAAATTTGTGAAGTTGGATAATATAATGAAGCTGATGGGCAATACAAGCACGCACTAATGCCAGACCTGACCCCATGCGAAGGGTTTATACAGATATTAGCAATATATTTACCGAACTCAACGGAGCCTTCAGTTATAGAGGGTTTAAATATCCATTTCTGAAGTAAATCGAAGGGGATAGTATGGTTATATTTAAGCTTTATGGTGTCTATCATGGAGTCTTATCTCTTTTCGTGGTTGATAGAAATAAGACGCCGAGCTTAGTTAGGGAATTTAGATATTCCTCTGCCTTTTCGTCGGTGAGGTTTATCCCTTTTTTGGTAAGGAAGTAATCCTCTATTCTTTTTATAAGGATACGTTTTGATGTCAATTAAGCCCCGATAATAAAAAAACCACAGAGAAATCCTGTGGCTCACATCAATATCCTTAATTAAATTTGTTTTTTTCCTATCGACACCCACTCTTGGGGCCCACCGAAGGGGCTTATTTGCTGAACCGACCAGGTCGCATCTTTATTTGTATTTGTTTTTAAATCCTTATGAGCAAGGATTTCCCTTATTTAATTGATTATCAAGTTAGCAGGCGGTAAGCTAGATATCAAGGCAAGCAGTCAAGTATAGTTTAATGAGAGGGACTCGAAAATGAAACTAAAAGCTGTGGAAAAGAGACCATTTAGCGATGAGTTTCTTTATGATTTTTCAGAAGAGCA
>SDBT01008512.1_pt1 | contig 16745 bp, 15 predicted proteins | sample 2277101 | NCBI WGS metagenome assembly SDBT01 (sample SAMN10404973, study PRJNA504765) | marine sediment metagenome | isolation source: marine sediment core GS10_PC15, 103 cmbsf | place: Arctic Ocean: Southern Knipovich Ridge | collected 2010
TCGATCGCACGCACCTCCTTCACCATGGTGCTGCTGGCAACGGCGGCCGGCGTGGCCCTCATCCTCGGGCTGGTGGGCGTGTACGGCGTCATCTCCTATGCCGTCAGCCAGCGCAGCCGGGAAATGGGGATGCGCATGGCCCTCGGCGCCGAGCCCAAGCACGTGAAGGGAATGGTGATGGGCCAGGGACTCATCATCTTCGCGGTGGGCGCGACCCTCGGTCTCGGCCTGGCCTTTGCGCTCACCCGCCTGATGTCGGGCCTGCTGTTCGGCGTCGAACCGGTCGATCCCCTGACCTTCACCCTGGTTTCTGTCGGCCTGCTGGGCGTCGCCCTAGTCGCCAGCTACATCCCGGCCCGCCGCGCTGCCCGGGTGGACGTGATGGCGGCGTTGAGAAGGGAGTGAGGTGAGAGCGTATCAATATCAAACGGGCGACCCCGATGGGCGAACCACCGAGGACCGCAATAGGTGTCGCCAGGGAATCGCTCTCCCGAAACCCGCGAGCGTCGTCCGGCCGCCTCGGGGAAGCCAGCTCCATGACTTCCGTCGAGCCGCCCCAAGCCTTACGATGCCCGGGTGAGCTTCGGGATTCCTTTCATCTGACGGAGAACGTGATGAGCCACCGCCGCACTCCTCCCACTCCCGCCACCCGTTCCTCTTCACCTGCCTCTTCCATCGACCGGCGGGACTTTCTGAAGGGCGCGGCGGCGGGCCTCGTTCTCATTCCGACCGCCGGATTGGGATCCCTCGGCAGCTCCCCCCCCCGCCGCAACGCCACAGTGGCCGTCATCAGAACCAGCGACCGAGCGGACGGTGTTGTCCGGGCAATGGCTCTCATGAACCCGGAGGGGATCTCCGGGAAGAGCGTGAACATCAAGCCCAACTTCAACACCTCCGATCCCGCACCGGCGGGCACCCACAACGACACGCTGGCCCAGCTCGTGCTCGAACTGAAGGAGAGGGACGCCCGGGAGGTCACCGTGGGTGAATCGAGCTTCCCCCCGACTGATGAGGTCATGGCGGAGAAGGGCATTCCCGACCTCGCCAGCGACATGGGGTTCGGCATCGTGAACTACGACGAGATCGCCGACTCCGACTGGATCCACTTCAAGCCCGACGGCACCCACTGGCCCGACGGCTTCCACCTGCCCCGCCACGTCGTGGAGGCCGAGTACCTGGTTTCCACCTGCTGCTTGAAGACGCACCAGTACGGCGGTGTGTTCACCATGTCGATGAAGCTCGCGGTCGGGCTCACTCCAAAACCAATCCGACGGCCCATGCATCAATCCGAGGACATGCGCCGGATGATCGCCGAGCTCAACCAGGGCTACCAGCCCCAACTCATCATCATGGACGGGGTGGCCACCTTCGTGGACGGCGGCCCGAGCAGTGGCGAGGAGAAGCCAGGCAACGTCATGATCGCCGGCACCGACCGGGTGGCCGTCGACGCCGTGGGCGTTGCCGTTCTGAAGGACCTCGGCTCCAACGATGACATCATGGGCCGGCCGATCTTCGCCCAAGAGCAGATCGTGCGGGCAGCGGAGGTCGGGCTGGGGGTGAGTGCCCCCGATCAGATCGACCTCGTCAGTGACAACGACGAGGGCAGCGCCTACGTCAAGACGCTGCAGGGGATATTGGCGCAGGGCTAAGGACTCTCACTCAGGGCTAGGAACTCTGGCTCAAGTTTAGGAACTCTGGCACAGAGCTCGTGATTCTGGCGCAGGGCTCGTGATTCTGGCGCAACGCTGAAGCGAGTTACAGAATGCGTCCGATGCGATTGTTGCTCGCCGCCGCGACCTACCCCGCTAGTTGCTTCCCGCGTGCCTCCAGCTCCGCGCGCACCTGCTCCGTTTTCTCTAGCGTCACCTCGGCGTCGCGGGCAAACGTCTCCCATTCGTCGAGCACGTCGCGCACGGCAGTGATCATGCGGCCGGCCTTTCTGATGTCGAAGCTCTCGGCCACGGCAAGCAGGTCGGTGCGGGTGATGCCCGAGGTCTTGTCTTGAACCCGCATTTGGTGCTGGGCGGTGTATCGGCGACCGTGCACGAAGGTGATGTCGTAGGCCGGGGCGAGCGACCAGCGCCCTTCGGCGCCCATGTGGAACGACAGGTTCTTGACGTGATCGTCCTGGTTGACGGCCATGATGTTGAACAGCATGCGGCGAAAGCCCTCCTCGACCGATGCCTGCGGCATGCCGAGCAGCAGGATCGTGCGCAGGTATTCCTCGTAGGAACTGGCGCCCGGAAGGTGGTAATCGACGTGGATGAGCCCGCCGAGGGTGTGCTGGTGCAGGCGCTTCCCACCATGTGAAACACCCAACGACTCAGGCTCGGTCGCGCCCTCTGTCGCGCCCTCCGGCTCGCCCAGCAAATCGAAGCGGGGCACGATCAAATGGGCGTAGCCGCCTGTGGCCAGCACCTCGACATCGGCAACGTCGAGCCCGGCGGCCCGCGCCATCCTCATATAGGCCGCTTCGACGCGATTGAACGGCAGCGGCTCGTCGAGCTCTCGCCCAGCGAACCCACGCCCGGAGAGCTCGCTGGGTGCGGTAGCGACGCCGTCGAACTTCAGCAATGCCGGCACGTCGCCCGGCTCGGGCGGCGCATACCCCGAACGGATCTCGCCGCTCTCCGGGTTGTACAGAACCACCGCCTTCGGGCGCATGCCGCCCGCCGACGAGCTGATACGGTAGATCTCGGGGATGGCGACGTCGGGATCGCCCTCCACGATGCGGCGCGCGTCGTCCACGAGCCCGGCGATCTCCAGCGATTCCAGCTCCGCCGGTCGCGACGGGATCTGTTCCGCCGGGTGGAAGGTCAGCGCGCCAATTGCCCGTTCGCCCACATACAGCAGCCGCTGCACCGGGCTCAGCGCTCGCTCGCTCTCGCCCCGGGCCTCGAAGTAGGCGCGGATCACCTGGTTGCCAAAGCGATCGGGAAGCGCGTCGGCGAGCACCCCCGGCAGACCGTCGAACGCGGGTTGATCCTGCAATTCCTCGAAGCTCAGCGGCCCCGCCAGCGAAAGCGGCAGATGGATGGGTGAGATCTCCAGGCCGCTGCGACGGAACTCGTCGGCGTACTCGAACACGACCCTTCCGGAGTCGAGCTCGACCACAGCGCCAACGGTCTCGCCCCAGAGACGTACCTCGGCCTCGGCAGCGACCTCAGCCATCGTTCATCGCCCTTCTGTTGCCGACGCGGATAGGCGTGCGCATTCTGTGTTGCTCACTGGCGGGCTACCCATCGCTCACTCCCCGCCGGCGCCCCGCCGCTCGTCGCGCCTCGAGCCGTGCCATCGGCGAGACCTCCGGCTCAGGTAGGAACGACTCGAGCGCCCCCAACCTGCCGTAGACCCGCAGCAGGCGAACGATGGTCAGCAGCGTCGGATTGTCACCGCGTTCGGCGCGCGAGACCGTCGTGCGATCGAGCTCCGCCAGCTCCCCGACCTCGATCATCGTCAGGCGCCGCCGGCGCCTTAGCTCGCGTAGGCGACGACCCAACTCGGCCATGATCTCGCGATCGGTCGCATTCGTGCGGCTTAAAACACTCATTCTTGCGCTCTCCGCATAGGATGTTGGATTTACCTGACACACATTGTGGCAGAAAGGCAAGGGAGCACGCAAGAGTTAATGGTGGATTTATACATCACTTTCCCCTCTATCTATGCTTCATGGTGCATAAACTCTACATACTGCGAGCGTTGCCCACGACAAGCTAGGCATACCCCTGGCGAGCGTAATCCTGAATCCCATCCTCCTCCGCAGTATGCACAGCCCGGGGCGCAGCCCGCTGCTGCAGGTCCCGAGCTGGACGGGTCGCTGGGGCGTCAAGTTGGCGTACAAGATGATCGACCGGAAGTACGAACAGATGATCGGTGAGCCACTCAACCGGATTCGTCGCTCCATGGAGCTGCCTCCCGTGCGCGGTGTCGCCGCCTGGATGCGCTCGCCACAGCGAATCATCTGCCTGTGGCCGGAGTCGCTGTACGAACGCAAGCCCGACTGGCCGGCACACGTGGAAACGACCACTTTCGTTCATTACGACGGCGTCTCGACGGTCTCGGGCAAGGCGGACAAAGGTTCGGAAACGGCGGAGCAGGAGGCACCGGGGCGCGATGCCCCGGTTGTCTTCACGGCCGGCACGGCGATGTCGCAGGGGAAGGAGTTCTTCGCGGCCGCCATCGTTCACCACGGCGGAATCGGCACGGCGGCGCGAGCGCTGGAGGCCGGGATTTCACAGTTGATGATCCCCCATGCGTACGACCAGTTCGACAATTCCAGCCGCTTCGGCGCCCTCGGTGTGGCGGCCGAGCTACCGCGCGAAGAGCTGAGCGCGGGGACCCTGGCGGCCGCTCTGGATCGGCTTCTCGCCTCGCCGATCATCGCAGAAAGGTGCAAACAGTACGCCAGTATGGCACGCAGCGCAGAGGGTCTCGACCGCACCTGCGATCTTCTGGATGCGCTCGCGGCGGCGGACCTGTCAGATCGGGAGAGCGCCGTTTCAACAGCATGACGTCGCCCCAATTCCGCTCGGCGCTGGAACGGGGATCTACGGAATCTATTCGAACAAATAGATCGCCAGCCGGCTTCCGTACTTGATGATAATCCGATTGCCGACGATGGCCGGGTGGGCCCACATCATCGATCTTCCCAGCCGGCACGTTCGCAGAGGGCGGAAGCGGTCCCGGAACACCTGGCGCACGACCAGCACGGGCCGTTCCTACGCGCACGCCGCCCGGCCGTCAATGTGTGCACGGTGGGCAGGCACAGCGGTGGCCGGGAATCGCGCCAGCCTGTGGCCATCTCACAGGGGCAGAGCCGCCGATTCACTGGGAGGAAGGAAGGCCGCTGACTCAGGGGATGGCCGCCAACTCATGAGGAAGTCCTTCAAGCCCTCTGTTCATTCCCTCTGAATGGGGCATGACTGCACTGTGACGAAGCTAATGACTACACTATAATGACTGCACATTGGGAAATTGCGGCAAATTCCACCATTCCGCCGAGAAAACATGAAGCACCTGACCATCCGCAACGTCTCGCCAGAGCTGGCCGAGGCTCTCGACGACGAGAAGCTCAGCCGCGGCGCGTCGCTGAATCGAACTGTGCTCGATCTGCTCCAGCAGGCCCTCGGAATTGGCACAGGCCGCCGTCGCTCGAATGGTCTGGCCGCCCTCGCCGGCACTTGGAGCGAGAAAGAATTCGAGCGCTTCGAAGAGGCGATTGCGGCCCACGAACAGGTCGACGAAGAGCTCTGGCGATGAACCGCTATTGCCTCGACACCTCCGCCTACAGCCAATTCAGGCGGGGAAACGAGCTAGTCATCGGGCTGATCGACTCCGCCGAATGGATCGGCCTACCATCGGTGGTTATGGGAGAGCTCCAAACAGGATTCCTCCAGGGCGATCAGCTCGAGCGGAACGAGGCCGAGCTCGCCGGCTTCCTCTCCAATCCGGCCGTCAACGAGCTTCGCGTCGATCACACGGTCGCGCGGATCTACGGGGAGATCTGGGTGGCGCTGCTCGGCCGCGGCACTCCCCTGCCGACCAACGACATCTGGGTCGCCGCCTGCGCCGCTCGCAGCGGCTCGACAGTGCTCACCTTCGACGAGCACTTCCGTTCCATTGAACGTGTCGGCACCCTCGTTCTCGGCTGACGCCCCCAACCTCTCAGCCAGCCAGCGCCCTGCGAAACAGGATGTCGTCCTCGAGGTGAATGTGCTGGTGCAGGGCTTCTTCCAGCGCGGCGAGCCCCTGCCATAACGCGCGCCGGCTCTCAGGCGCCTCGGCCTGCAACTCGTAGTCGACCGTCAGCTCTCGCAGGTGTGCCAGGGCTGCCTTCGCGGCGAGGTGCTCCTGGTTCATGACCATGATTGGGCCGCCGGCATCCTCCCCCCGTCCCTGCAGGATCATGGGGAAGAGGATCTGCTCTTCTTTCATCAGGTGATCCCCGAGCTCGGCCTTCAGATCGAGGAAAGTCGAGAGCAGCTCCGCGAGCGTCTCCTTATCCTCTTCCTGCTGCTCCTCCAAAACCTCCCGCGCCATCGACTCCAACCGCGGAAGCTCCTCCTGCAGCGACTCATGGTAGGTAGACACGATGTGAACAATCAGATCCTCGAGCGATGCCTGCTCCCAGCGCTCGTCGGAGGAATCGGTCTGGCCCACTGCGCTCTCATCGTTCGTAGTCATGATTCTCTCTCCTGGTCGCCAGAGCAGACCTCGGCGGGCCGTGCCTGCGGCGCTCCGCCCGGCGGCCGCACTTACCTGATCAAATACCACTTCGTCTGGCGGCCGCCCGGGTATTCCATGCCCCGCTCCGAGAACATCATCGTCGTTTCCGAGAACACGACGATGTTCTGGCCGTCCCATTCCGGCAGCTCGTATTCCACGTCCAGCTCGAGGGCGAAGTAGGTGTTCTCTCGCACCTCGTTGCCCGCCCGGCCCGGCCGCCCCCCGGAGCTCATGCCCGACCCCGCACCGTGAATATCTTTCGAGAAGAAGCGCCCGAGCAACTCGTAGCGCCAGAAGTAGTACATGAGGGAATGGCTGTACAGCTTCGGGTTCTTGATGCCCTCCTGCCGGGCCCTTTCCGCGGCGGCGGCACCGATCTCGTTGCCGTCGCGCCCGAGCTGCATCTCCTCGGCGATCAGGTCCTGGAACCGGTTGATATGCCGCATGGCCTCTTTGAGGCCTTCGGGGGCGTCGGTCTCCCCTTCCCTCAGCACGTACGCACTTTGCTGGGTGTCGGTGTAGAGCCCGAGGTATTTGATTCCGGTGTCGTTGAAGATCAAATCGCCCCGTCTGATCGTCATGTTGTAGCCGTTCATGGGCGACAGATCGTCGACGAAGCGCTCGTCGAACGCCCGGAAGTACTCGTCATCGTCGTCGTACTTCTCGCGATCGGCCAGGCTCCGTTGAATCGTGACCGTCGGGTGATCCACCGTGCCGAGCCCCAGGTCCTCGTAGCGTTGGAGAATCCACCAGTTCAGATCATCAATGGTGGTGACGTCCGGAATGATCACCTTGTTCGAGTAGGCCTCGGCAATCACCTCATGCGCGATCCGGGTGACATGCTTGAAAACACTCACCTCGGCCGGCGTGCGCGTCCCCAGCCAGCGGTTCGTCAGAATTCCCGCGGGCACCATGCGAGCGACAAGCTCCGCACCGATGGCCTCGCCCAGCTCCGCCTTGGCCGATTCCGAAAACGTGCCCGGGCTCGGCCCGCGCCGCGTCCGGCGCGCTTCGGTCACCGCGATGGCCGCGGGATTTCGCGCCCCGATGATCCCCGCCAGCTCCTCGAGCTCCGCCGATAGCCGCTCTACCCCGGCCGCCTCACCGCGGTCGAAGAAGACGAGGAAGTCGGGCTCGTCGCGCACGAGGCCATCCTCTTCGGACTCCAGAAGGGAGAGGTACAGATGCCCCTCGCTCCGCCCGACGATCCACATATCGACGCCGGTCTCGCGCATCACCTGCGGCAGAACGATCTGTTGTTTCTCCGCCAGCAGGCGATTCATCACGATCGCCTGCTCCCACACCGGCAAGATGGCCACGCTGTCGTCGGCCAGCTCGATGGGATGGTCTTGGATTGCGTGGTCATGTGGAGCCTGGCGGACCGGAGCGGCCTGCGCGTAAAGAGAGCCGCTCACCAGGAGCGCCAGCACGGCTACCAGAAGCTTTGCCTTCATGGTCCTGCCTCCGTTCGATGATTCTGCGATTCAACCCGGTCGAAGATCGTCACTCGTCCCCTACCCTAACCCCTGCACCCGTCGCTCGCCGCGCCCCCGGTTGACCATCCGCTCGGCCGCGGGCGCCTATGCGAAGCAACTCTCGTAGAGTGCCTCGATTCTCGCTTGCTCTTCGTTCGTCAGCCCATGGAATTCACGCTTGCGGGCCCGTGCCGACAATCGTCCCTCGCCCTGCTGCAGAAATCGCACGAGCAGGTCGATCGTGGAGGCCGGCAAATCGACCACCTCCTGCACCTCGGTTGAAAAACGATCATACGCCTCGAGGTAGCTGACCTCGCCAGGCAGGTCGCGAACAACGGTCTCCTCGACACACTGGTACAGGAGCTCCGCGTGGCGTGTGGCGTCGAAGAAGCGGTAGTAATCGCCGGTGTCATTCAAGACCCGGACGTTGCCCTCGGTCGTTGGCTCCCAGTCGATGCATTCGAGGAGCGGCTTCGAGTACGACTCGAGAACCTCGCGATAGCCAGCCACGTTGCGGAGCATCGCGGCGCTAACGGGAAACACCACCCCCGGCGGGTTATAGCGCGCCTTGGCCAGAACATGGTGAATCAACCAGCGGTGAAGCCGCCCGTTGCCGTCCACAAAAGGATGCACGTAGACGAAACCGAATGCGGCAGCGGCTGCCACGACCACGGCATCCAGGTTCCCCCCCACCGCGCGACGTTGATACTCGATCACTCCCTCGAGAAGATCCACGAGGTCGTCGGGGCGGGCACTGATATGAGCCGGCATCGGTTCTCGCGTTCTACGGTCATGCAAACCCACAAAGCCCCCGCCGGTCCGCAGGCCCATTTGAACGAACCGATCATCGGGTATGACGACTCGCTGTAGTTGCTCCATCTCGTCGATATCGAGATCGATGGATCCGGCTTCCCCGATGATGCGTCCCCACCGTGCGGCCCGGCGGGCAGAGGGCCGCTCTCCTTCGATCTCGAACGACGCCCGGCTGTCGTCCAACAGCAAGAAGGCAGCCGCGCGGCGAACGATATCGGGGTGAGTGCGATCGATCACCTCGCGCGCCGTCTCGTCGAGCTTCAAGTCCCGGTAGTGCTCGAGCTCGGGCGTTCGCCGTACTAGCGGACAGAACGCCCGGGTTCCCGGGAGGTTGTTCTTGACCTTGTGGCGCGAGGAGATCGGGCCGTCCTCGAGGGCGAACTGCTGGTCGGGGTCAACGACCAGAACAGAGCGCACCTTCTGCGCCTGGGGCAGATCCAGCTCGCGGCGCATGAGCCATTCGTACAAAAACCAGGTCCGCCGCGCGTAACGGCCCGTCGGTGATGCGCGGACGATTGCCACAATCTCTTCGGGAGGAACGACCTCGAACAGAGCGGCGAGAACACCGAGGTCCACCCCTTCCCACTTCAGGGCGAACTCCAACTCACCCTCGAGCGTCTCGGGGCGAACGTGGCTGGGGGTGAGCAGGTGCCAGTCGCGGGTAGAATTTGGCCGGGAGCTTTCGGCTACCGCTGCCAGCCGCGGGGGCAACGGAACTCGAAGTCCGTAGCGGTCGATCAATGCCGCATAGCCGGCCGGGGTGGCCGGCTCCGGGAGGCGACGACCGCGAAAAACGTTCACTGCGCTAAGATTATGTTCACTCATACGGGCTTATGGCGAAATCTGTTCACCCACAATCCGAGAAGGCTCCGATGCGTGGTTTTGTTCACTCCCGGGTAATTAAGATCACTCCACCGAGATTATCACATATTATGTTCACTTAATGCCGCTATGGAGACAAACTTATCACCGCGAGTGTCCGGCATCAACCCACTCCCAAGGGTCTACTGTCGTATCTGTCCGCGGTCGTTATTACGAGTGCGGTGTTCTGGTCCGTCGTTGCCAGCTACGTGGGGATCGAGCTCATGCCCGAGGTAGAGGGAGTCTCGGCCGAGGAGCGAACGCTGCTGCTCGATATCGACGGCCTGGCAACCTGGATGCTGGGGTTCGACGATCCGACCGAATGGGTCGACATGCTCTCGCCCCGTTTGGATCGACTCGAGGAGCTCGACTAGCAGGCCATCGGCACAAAGAGGGTTAGTAGCAGCCTCAAGCCTCGCCCTCTAGATTCGATGAATCGCTCAGGCTCTCCTCCTCGCCCTCGCCTCGCGCCCTCGCGGCCCACACAACAAGGCCGATGAACAGACTGATGAGCGCAATGGGAACAGCAATGAAGAGAATCAAATAGCCAACAGCGAACGCCTCCATTCCTGGCATCTCTAAGTTTCCTCCATTCGCTCTTCGATCCCTCTTCGTTGACAGGGATACGATACGAGTCTGCGCATAGCGTGCGCCCGGTTTCGAGCCTGGGGCCCTGACGAAGAAACTCGGATTCTGGATTCTGATTTAACAACCTACTGCAAGATCAGGCAGCGAACAACGGGTCGTGAGGGGGGCAGGTCAAGGTGGCATCAAGGCAATCAGAAGATGTGGCCTGACCCCATGGCACCACTTATGATCTCAGTAACAGGGTGTTGATGAGAGACTGTTCGGGCGGAGGCGCGGAGCGACACTTGAGCCAGAAATACGACAGCCCCCAGGAATCAGCCCACATCGCCGTCGACTTGGGGGCCAGCAGCGGCCGCGTCTTTCTCGGGCATGTTGGCCATGAGCTGGTGCTCGAGGAGCTACATCGATTTCCCAATCCAGTGGAGCATCGTGACGGCCACCTGCGCTGGAACCCGCGGCTCCTTCTGCGTGAAATCCAAACGAGCCTCGGAATCGCTTGTGAGTCGCTCGCGGGCGTAGGCCATTCCCCTCACCTCGTGACCATCGGCGTCGACACCTGGGGGGTCGACTACTGCTTGCTCGATGCGTCCCCAGAGCTGATCGAGGACCCGATCTGCTATCGTGACCTTCGCACGACAGACACGGTCGCAGAGGTCCTGAGCGTCATCAACGCTAACGATCTCTACCAGAGAACGGGCAACCAGCTTCTTCACATCAACACGCTGTTTCAGCTCTGGTCTCATGTGCGGTCGGGACACTGGCCAAGCGAGGTTGCCGCCATTTGCCTGATGCCGGACCTCTTCCATTTCTGGCTCAGCGGCACTCTGAACATCGAGTACACGATTGCATCCACATCGCAGCTCCTGCGGGCCGGAACCAAGGAGTGGGATGCGGATCTGCTGTCGCTCATCGGACTGCCCAGGGATTGCCTCCCCACGCCCACGGGACCCGGCCGGCGGTTGGGTAGCGTCAGGGCCGAGCTTCTGGCCAAACTGGTGCCGGGCAGGGGTCCCGACCAAGGCACTAGTCCTGGCGCTGGCCCAGCCCCCTACCCCATCACTAACATCGAGGTGGTCACCCCGGCGAGCCACGACACGGCTAGCGCGGTTGTCGGTACCCCGCTAACCAAAGGGTGGGCCTTTCTCTCGTGCGGCACCTGGTCGTTGCTCGGGTTGGAGCTTCCCGAGCCAGAGCTGGGGGCGCTCGCCCGCCGTTATGAGTTTTCCAATGAAGGCGGGCCTGAAGACACGATCAGGTTTTTAAAAAACGTCACTGGTCTTTGGATCCTCAACTCGTGCCTCGAGCTCTGGTGCCGTGAAGGCCAGGCGAGAAACCACGACGAGCTTCTCACCCAGTTGGCCGAGGTCGTTCCCGGCACCAGCTTTATCGTCCCGGACGATCCGCGCTTTCTCGCTCCGATGAACATGCTGCGGGAGATTTCGGGATTCCTGCACGATACAGAGCAGGCTGTCGTGCAGAGCCCCGTTGACGTCGCGCGACTGGTCCTGGACTCACTCGCACTCCGTTTCGCCCAGATCATCGACCAGTTAGCGAAGGTAACGGGAAGGACCATTCCGGGCATCCACGCCGTAGGCGGCGGCAGCCAAAATCACTACCTGATGCAGGCAACCGCCAACGCATGCCAGCTAACCGTTGTCGCCGGCCCCGTAGAAGCGGCTGCGCTCGGAAACGTGTTGACCCAGGCCATCGGTGTGGGCAGCCTCCGCGATGTGTCGTCGGCGCGACGCTGGGCGCATGCTGAGATTTCGCTCCGCACATTCTCGCCTCGGCACCAGGCCGAATGGTCAGCGTCGCGGGCTCAGTTCGCCGAGCTTTCAGAAGCAGCGGGCTAGAAATCTCCGAGAAACCCACTCACGAGGCTCAGCGCGGCGCTGACAACAGAGCCGGTGGCTCCCCTACGAAGAAATCCAGGAAGTTCCGAGCCCGTCTACGGCGACCGGGGCCACCAGGGGGATGTGCGAAACGCGGTGATATACTGGCCGGCGACCTCGTCGGCGAGATCCACGACCGAGAGACCTTTCTAACAGAGAGGCGTGCACGGTGAGCCCTACAGAGGATGCAAATCGGAGGGAGGAGAAGGGCTACGAAGCCCTGAGTCCCTTCGAGCTCAAGGACAAGCTGATCGAAATGGCCGGCTCCGACAGCGAGCGGCTGATGTTGAACGCGGGTCGCGGGAATCCCAACTGGGTGGCGGTCAACCCACGATCGGCCTTCTTCCAGCTCGGGATGTTCGCGCTCGAGGAATCGGAGCGGCACTCGATTCGCCCGCCGCAGTTCGGCGGGCCTCCGGACGCCACCGGTATCGCCGGGCGACTGCACGAGTTCACGACGGGCAAGACCACGGGCGAGGCCACGGACCCGGGAATTCACCTGCTGCGCCAGGCCGTCTCGTACGTGAGCGATGAGCTGAGTCTCGACCCGGACGGCTTCGTGTTCGAGATGGTGGATGCGATCATCGGCGACCACTACCCGGTCCCCGATCGCATGCTCACGTACAGCGAGCAGATCGTCCACGCCTATCTGGTGCAGGAGATGTGCGGCGGGGAGTGGGAGAAGGGACGCTTCGACCTCTTCGCGACGGAGGGGGGCACCGCCGCGATGGCCTACATCTTCAACAGCCTGGCGGAGCAGCACTTGCTCCATAAAGGCGACAAAATCGCACTCGGCACGCCCATCTTTACCCCCTACCTGGAGATCCCTCGGCTGAACGACTACGAGCTGGTCGAACTGGAGGTAAGGCAGGAGGAAGGCACAGGCTGGCGCTACCCGGACTCCGAGATCCAGAAGCTGGCCGATCCCGCCGTGAAGGCCTTCTTCCTCGTCCACCCCTCCAACCCGTCATCCGTGGCGATGCACCCGGAGGCGTTGGAGGCAATCGGGAAGATCGCGCACGAGCGGGAAGACCTCATCATCTTGACCGACGACGTGTACGGGACATTCGTGAACGGCTTCCGCTCGCTCGCGGCGGCGGCCCCGTACAACACGATTCTCGTCTATTCCTTCTCGAAGTACTTCGGGGCCACCGGCTGGAGGCTCGGGGTGATCGGCATCCACGAGGACAACGTGTTCGACACGCGGATCGCCGCGCTGCCGGCCGCAACGCGCGCGCAGCTCGACAAGCGCTACAGCACGGTGGTGCCGGATCCGCCGAAGATGAAGCTCATCGACCGCATGGTGGCAGACAGCCGGGCGGTCGCTCTCCACCACACGGCGGGGCTCTCGACCCCGCAGCAGGTCCAGATGGTCCTCATGTCGCTCGCCGCTCTGATCGACAACAAGAAGGGTGAGTACAAGGCGACGGCTCAGGACATCGTGAAGAAGCGCTTCGAGTCGTTGTACGAAGCGGTCAGCATCCCGGCGCCAGACGATCCGCTCGATGCGCGCTACTACGCCATCATCGACGTCCCGAAGCTCGCCGCGAGTCGATACGATGAGGCGTTCAGGAAGTATTTCGTGGAGCAGCACGAGCCGATCGACTTCGTCTGGCGACTGGCGCAGGAGAAGGGGATCGTGCTCATGGACGGCGGCGGCTTTGATGCGCCGAACATGTCGGTTCGCGTTTCGCTGGCCAACTTGCCGGACGAAGCCTACGCGACGATCGGCAAGGCGATCAGCGATCTGCTGGACGAGTACTACGAGAGCTGGAAGTCGTCCTGCAGCTAGGCTCGCCCCGGGAGACAAAGTGGGGGATCGATGGAAGGGTTGCTGAATGATCTGGCCGACCTGGCGCGGAGCCACCCCTCGCTCCTCGTCTTTCTCGCACTGGGGCTCGGCTACTACCTCGGCGCCATCAAGGTCCGCGGCTTCAGCCTCGGCGCGACGACCAGCGTGCTCCTGGTGGCGATCGCGCTCGGCCAGCTGCGGGTCGAGGTTCCACAGCTGCTCGAAACGGTCGCCTTCGCGCTCTTCATCTTCACGATCGGCTACAAGGTCGGACCACAGTTCATCGGGGGTCTGAAGAAGGAAGGGCTCAACTACATCTGGGTGTCCATGGTGGTGGCGTTCGTCGGACTGGGCACGGCCCTTATTATGGCCAAGATGCTCGGCTTCGGACCCGGGACGACCGCCGGCCTGATCGGCGGCGCCATGACGCAGTCGGCCACCATCGGGACCGCGCAGGGCGCGATTCAGCATCTGGACATCCCGGCCGCCGCGAAGGCCGCCATGCAGGCCGACACAGCGGCGGCCTACGCCATTACCTACATTTTCGGGACCGCCGGCCTGATCGTGGCCCTGAAGCTCGCCCCTCGGTTGCTCAGGATCGACCTCCAGGAGGAGGCCAAGAAGCTCGAGCGGCAGATGTCGGGCGACGACTCGGACCAGGAGTCACCCGACATGTTCGCGTGGCGGAAGCGGCTTCACCTCCGTGCCTACCGGGTGACGAACGAGGATCTGGTCGGCAAGACGGTGGCGCACCTCGAAAAGCATTTCCATTCCAAGGTGGCGGTGGATGTGATCGAGCGTCGTGGAAAGGTGTTCGATCCAGCGGACGATATGGATATCCGCCTGCACGACCATCTCGCCCTGGTCGGAGCGGGAGGCTCGCTGATCCAGGCCGAGAAGCTCATCGGTCCAGAAATCGAGGACACCCGGGTAACCAACCTGTTGGGCGAGATACTCGACGTGGTAGCGCTCTCGCCGGCCGCCGTGGGCAAGACGCTGGGCGAGATCAGCGATGCGTACGGGGAGCGCTGTTTCTTGCGTCGGATCACCCGCCAAGGTCACGAGCTGCCGCTGACCCGCGGCACCGTGGTCGAGAAGTGCGACGTCCTTCAGGTCGCTGGGGCCGCCGAAGACGTCGAGCACTTCGTCAAGCACGTCGGCTTCGCGGAGCGGAGCTCCGTGACCTCGGACCTGGTGTTCATGGGTTTCGGCATCGTCGTCGGTACGTTGCTGGGTCTGATCGCGGTTCCGCTGGCCGGCATCCCGATCACCCTCGGCGTCGGCGGCGGCGTTCTCGTTTCAGGACTGCTCTTCGGCTGGTTGCGCTCGCTTCACCCGACATTTGGCCGGATCCCGGACGCCGCGCAGTGGGTGTTCACCGACCTCGGCCTCAACTTGTTCATCGCTTCGGTCGGGCTGGGGGCGGGCCCTCGTGCGATCGCCGCACTGCAAACCACGGGCCTGCCGCTCTTCCTGGCCGGTGTAGCAGTGACCCTGCTCCCGATGATCGCCGGACTCTCCTTCGGCCGTCTGGTGCTGAAGATGAACCCGGTTCTGCTAATCGGAGCACTCACCGGCGCGGAGACCTGCACGGCAGCGCTCAACGCGATGAAGGAGGACGCCGACAGCGCCGCGCCGGTGCTCGGTTACACGGTGCCCTACGCGTTCGGCAACGTCCTGCTCACCGTGTGGGGGACGATCGCGGTGAACGTGATCCACCGGATCGGCTGAGGAGTGAGCGAGCGGCGGGCTCGAGCGTAGCTGATGATCTCGGGCGGGAAGCGGTGACGATGTCATTGTTCGGACAAGACGTGGCTTCAACGTTCGCCTCTTGACGAAATCCTGTCCAAAGGATGGGGTCCACCTCTTAGCAACGTTTGCCTGACCCCCAAGACCGCCCCCACTTGCCATGGTCCGCGGGCCCTCCATTGACCGAAGCCCTAGATCGGTACCAGTCAGAGGAATGCGCTGTGGCGTTCCGAAGCCGCCGGTTGCCAGCCCTGAACCAGCAGCTTCCGATCCTTGTGATGAATAAACACTCTTCGCGTCTACACGGCTCCAGGCATGGGGGGCTCGTAGCTGTCCACTTCGACCCCGTCAAATGTCTTGTGGGTCATCGTCCCGGCGCTCTCGACTTTTGAAGCGCCCAACAACGTATTGTCAACTGTGTACAGGTTGCCGTCGGGATTCGTATTGGCCATGCTTGGCCTAATAGAATTACTTCTGGCAACAAAGAATAAGAGTTTTGCAAACGCCGCATCAACATCAGCTTGCGTCGCGTTGCCTGCAATGGTGACTAGGCCACCCAGTACATCAGGGCCGAGATACACTGTCTCGGCATCCGTAATGTCTCCGAACTCAAATACCATGTTCCTGTTAGTTCCTAACGTCTCCGGGGAATCAACAAGCTCCACAGCATCTGCGGGAAGATCTGTTATTTCATGGTACAGCCGGTACACCGCATTTTGGCTCAACTCGAGAAGTCTGGCTGCATTTGGTGTTTGCCCTGGCTTGACTGAATCTCGATTCGCATAGAAACGACTAGTGCCGCCGGCGACCTTGTGAAGCCCCTTGGCCCCGGCAGGCACATCTGCATTTCGGTTCACCTTGTTGTAGAAATCCGGCAAGCCATCTTCTGCTTCCACTACAACGAGATCATACCCGGAGTGGGTTCCGCCGACGTAAAAGGCCCTCCAATGGTTCAGCTCCGCAGCTAGAAAGTCCGGCCCTCCGGGACGTCCTCCCCGAATACGCACTCTTTTCAGGTCCTCGTAATCTGGAAGCTGGACCCTGAAGATTCCTTCTATAATTTCTCCAGTTACCAAGATATTGTTCGGAACATTGGTGGTCTTTCTCAGAAAGTCTATGTAGCCATTCACCGCCGCTCCTGATCTGTGTGCAACGACTCTGCCAGTGACAGTTGCAAGCGTACCTCCTGGAGTAAATCCACCAGGACTTGTGGGAGAAGGGTCATTGCCGCATGCGGAGATTCCAAGACCCGTCAGGGCCGTGGCCGCAATCGCGAGTCGCCTGGACAATTTGCCGTGCCGCATCCCTGAGCTTATCCGTGCAAGCAGCTCCTGTAGTCCTTCGTAAAGG
>SDBT01008513.1_pt1 | contig 16745 bp, 14 predicted proteins | sample 2277101 | NCBI WGS metagenome assembly SDBT01 (sample SAMN10404973, study PRJNA504765) | marine sediment metagenome | isolation source: marine sediment core GS10_PC15, 103 cmbsf | place: Arctic Ocean: Southern Knipovich Ridge | collected 2010
TCAACCTACAGTGCCGAAGATTTGGAAAAAGTATGTATTTCTGAAGGATTTGTCCGGTTATCGGTTGGTATCGAAGATCGACACGACCTGGTCGATGATCTTTCTCAGGCATTAAAAAGGGTAAATACCCGATAATTTCCCTGTTTTTAGCTTCTTGCTGACGCCACAAGTAAAATATAACAAAGAATGGGTATTGCATTTTAGTTTGTGATATTTTAAATTATTTATTCGCAAAAATAATGTTAAGGAATAAAACCAATACTGTAATCAAAAATATCAAGAGGTTAAAATATGCAAAGATTTTCCATTTTTCTCGTCACAATAATCGCCATATCCTTAGTAATAAGCTGTTCAGAGACAAAGTCAGAAGAGGAGTATTTTAGACTGGCCAATGAACAGTATGGTCAGGAAGCCTATGCTGATGCGATAGAAAATTTTAAAATTATCCTTGAAAAATATCCGGAAGGAAAGACAACAGCGAAAGCTACCTTTATGCTTGGTTTTGTAAATGCCAATAGTCTTGAAAACCTTGAGGAAGCAAAAAAATATTACACCCTTTTCGTAGAAAAATATCCCGATCATGAATTGGCTGATGATGCACAGTATGAATTGAACACCCTGGGACAGGATATCAATGATCTGCCCTTTTTTAAAGATATTGAGTCTGGTGAACAAGCATCGACGGAGAATTGACAGAGGAAACCTTCTTGGTAGTTTGTAGTATATATTAGTCATATCGCTCGTATCGGTCCGGGCATTTTTAATGATTAAATTAAAGATGTTCGATTTTAACGCGTCAAGCCCAATTCTGCGGCGAATTAATTCAAATAAACAAATCAAGTTTGGTGAAAAATATGCGCTTTAAAATATCGCTGTTATTTATAGGTATCTTATTATCTTCATCAATATCCCAAGCTGTGCCTGATACCTTGAGTAGTGAAATACAACTGCGAACCTATATTGAAAGTGAAAGTGTACCGCTTAACCGGGAAGTCGTCTACCATATACAACTTCGCTGGCAGGGGGATTTGAGCCGGTATAAAATATCCGAAATACTGGAACCCACGGTTACAAATTTAGCAACCCGGGGTAGCGGATCATCGAATAAGGTGAGAACCGCCCATGATGGCAGTTTAATATCAGTAAAAGAAATCACTTTTTATTTTCGACCACTTGAGATTGGGATGGCCTATATCGATGGGGTAACGATTAAATATACCGATCAAATAAAAGAAAAGGATGAAAGTCTGATATCGAGCAGAATTGGGGTTAAAATTATTGAGCCCTTACCGGAGCCATCTGAAAACGGATTAGTTTCAAACCTTTTTCTTGGCCTGGTTTTAATAATCGTGGTTGGGTCGTCCCTGTATTTATATTTTAATTACCGGAAAAAACAAAAAGAAGCGGCAGATAAAGCCCTGTTAGAGATAAAAGAGACGGTGGACGAAAAGTATCTGCGTCTTTTAAAAGAGACAATCCATTTGAATACAGATAATATAAAAGACAGTCTTAATGATTTGACCCATTTGCTCAATGGATATCTGTCTGAAAGATATCATTTCCCGGTCTCAAATTTATCTGCAAAAGATCTCCTCGATGCTTTAAAGGAGAAGGAACTTTCTGAAGAATCTTTAAGTAGGATAAATGATTATTACTCAAAGGCGAACCTGGTAAAATTCGCCGGGGAAGCTGTCGAAAATTCTGAATTTCATCGTTTATATGATACGGTGGAACTGGTGCTGGAAAATCAAAAAAATATTACTACAGAGGAGGATAAATGAATCCGGATATTAAGGCCATCAATGAAAAGATAATTAAAGAGAGCGAATTTGTTGAAAAGATCATCGCTGAAGTGGGGAAGGTGATTGTTGGTCAAACCTATATGATCGAAAGGTTGTTGATTGGTCTCTTATCAAATGGACATATTCTTCTGGAAGGTGTTCCGGGGCTGGCAAAAACATTAACGGTCAATACTCTTGCCGGAACAATAAAAACAAAATTTCAAAGGATTCAGTTTACGCCCGATCTTTTACCCGCGGATTTGCTGGGAACCCTGATTTTTAATCAGAAGGTCGGCGAGTTCACGACTAAAAAAGGTCCCATTTTTGCAAACCTTATTCTTGCCGATGAAATAAACCGTTCGCCGGCAAAGGTTCAAAGTGCTTTGCTGGAAGCGATGCAGGAACGACAGGTAACGATTGGAGAAAATTCATTTCCTCTGGATGATCCGTTTCTAGTATTAGCGACACAGAATCCGATTGAACAGGAAGGAACCTACCCCTTACCGGAGGCCCAGGTTGACAGATTTATGCTCAAACTTAGTGTCGGCTATCCCTCGCAGGAAGAAGAAATCGAGATCATGCGCCGGGTGACAAAAACAGAAGGATATGAAGTTAAACCGGTCGTTACTCCGGCGGATATTATTAAGGCAAGAAATGTGATCAGGGAAATATATATTGACGAAAAAATTGAAAAATACATTGTGGATATTGTTTTTGCGACAAGAAATCCGTCACAATACGGTCTGGATGAGCTCAATGATCTGATAAACTACGGCGCTTCACCGAGGGCATCGATTTATCTCGCTCTGGCCGCAAAAGCCCATGCTTTTTTACGCCGCCGTGGATATGTGACACCGGAAGATGTACGCTCCATCGGCATGGATGTGATGCGTCACCGGGTGATTTTATCCTATGAAGCAGAGGCTGAAGAAATTGGAACGGAAGATGTCATTAGGAAGGTGCTTAACAGAGTCGAGGTACCATAACATAATAAATTCCAAATCACAAAATCCAAATAACAAATAATTCCCAATTTCCAATGATCTAATTTTGGAAATTTGAATTTGGTGAATTGGTCATTATTTGTTATTTGAGAATTGTTTTTTAGGATTTGATGAAAAGATCATAGTCTAACGATTAATTTTGCTTTAAATATGATACCAAAAGAAATACTAAAAAAAGTAAAACGGATTGAGATCGCCACACGAGGATTGGTGAATGATGTATTCTCCGGTGAGTACCATTCGGTATTCAAGGGCCGGGGAATGGAATTCGCCGAAGTGCGGGAATACCAGATTGGTGATGATATCCGTAACATCGACTGGAATGTAACGGCGCGCAGCGGTCACCCCTACGTGAAAGTTTTTGATGAAGAGCGCGAACTTACCGTCATGTTAATGGTGGATGTTTCCTCCAGTGGTAATTTTGGAACTATCAGTCAGATGAAGGGTGAAGTTGCTGCTGAATTATGTGCGGTTCTTGCATTTTCCGCGATCAAAAATAATGATAAAGTTGGATTAATGATTTTTTCTGATAAGATCGAAAAATTTATTCCTCCCAGAAAGGGTAAACAGCATGTTCTGAGAGTTATCCGCGAGATCTTATATTTTAAACCGGAAGAATCACGCACTGATCTGAATGTTGCCCTTGAATATCTGAGCAGGGTGATAAAACGAAAAAGTATTGTCTTTCTGATATCCGATTTTTTGACAGAGAATTACGAAAAATCACTTCAGGTTGCCAATAAAAAACATGATATCATTGCCATCGATATTATTGATCCCCGTGAAGTTGAAATGCCCAGTGTCGGATTGCTTGAACTGGAGGATGCGGAAACAGGGGAGACGGTGATGGTTGACACCTCCAATCCGGCGATACGGGGAAGTTTTTATTCTCAGTCAAAAGAGGAAAGAGAAACCAGGGAGAAGTTTTTTAAATCGATCGGGGTAGATAACATCACTATCAATACAGACCGGTCGTATGTAGAACCGATAACAAAGTTTTTCAGGATGCGGGCCAGGCGATTGGCGTTTTAATCGAGAGAAAAGAACTATCAAGGAGATCATTAACTAAGCGATTAAACGATCAGAATTTATAACCACGAAGGACACGAAGAACACGAAGATATTTTTAAGATAATATATGAGATCATGTAAAGACGCGATTAATCGCATCTCTACACTTAATAACTCATTATTTTTCTTGTTCACTCTAATTAGTTGTTTTAAATAGACCTTCGTGCACTTCGTGTTCTTCGTGGTTAATAAAAGATTAGATTAATTAATATGAGTTGAAGGTGATGAGACCTAAAGCTGTAAAAAATAGATATAAGGATAGTGTGTTTAGTAAAATTTTCCAGCAATTAATAACGATGTTTTTATTTGTTGGCTTGTTTTCCTGTACAGAGGAACGTAAACCGCGGCTAGATGCGGATAAGAAAGTCAATCTGGCAAATACCTATTATAACAACGAACTCTATCGGGCTGCAATTAAGGAGTATGAAGAATATTTGCTTAACTATCATGTGCAGGAAAACAAGCAGGCTAATATCTACTATCAGATTGCCAATATCTATTTTGAGCGATTAAATGATTATGAAAAGGCGCTGGAAAACTATCTGCGAATAAAATATCTCTATCCGGAGAGTAAATTACAATCTGATGTTGGTAAACGGATTGTGAACTGTCTGGAAAGACTGGAGCGCTCCCAGGATGCCCAAAGAATCCTGGAGAGGGAAACGGCCTTAAAACCGGGAGAAGTTGAAAAGCACAGGCCGGGGGCTGTTATTGCTAAAATTGGCAAGAAGGAAATCACACAGGGAGACCTGGATTTCGAAATCGAAAAATTGCCCCCATATCTTCAGGCCCAATTTAACTCCCGTAAAAGTAAAATCGAGTTTTTACGACAATATCTGGCCGAAGAACTCCTGTACGATTCGGCAAAGCGTAAAAACCTGGATAAGGATAAGGAGATTATCGAAGGGACCTTCAGGGCTAAAAAGAGTATAATGGCACAAAAGATATTGAAGGAAGAGATACAAAAGATGGTTTCTATTAACCAATCGGATGTAGATCTTTATTACAAGGCAAATAAAGAAAAATATGCTGAAAAAGATAAAGATGGAAAAATCGTCAGACAAAAAGCATTTCAGGAATGTGCCGAGCAGGTCGCTCAGGATCTTTTCCAGGAACGACAACAGGAAGCTTATCAAAAACTGCTCGAGCGTCTGATGAAGGCGGAAAATGTGACTATTTATGAAAAACGGATTCAATAGAGCAAAACGTGGTGCGTAGTGCGTAGGGCGTAGAGCGTGATGCGAACACGTAAGACGCAAGATGCTAGACGTTATGCGGTACAGGTGGATTGTAGGGGCATGGCGTGCCATGCCCATTCTGGATTGTCGCTGCGCCGCTGCGAGAAATGAAATATTGGGTTGAGAATTAGAAAATTTAGATTTGAAGATTGTTTGGAATTTGTGGTTTGTCATTTGTGAATCGAACTAAAGAAGAAGATGAGAAAATCATTAAGCATACATATTATTTTCTTGATATTCATTGGATTCTGTGCTGCTCAAGAGAATCGTCCGCTGATTGAAGTGAAATCGGTCGTTGATACATCACACATAACAATCGGGGACCGGATTACGTACACGCTTTCAATCGATCATGTTGATACGATGCGGGTGGAAAAACCCGGAGAAGGGGTGCATCTCGGGCAGTTTGAAATCAAAGACTATAAAATATACGATCCGGTTAGACAAGAGGGACGGATCCTGGAAAAATTTGAATATGTGATTAGCGTATTTGATACAGGCACCTTTGTCATCCCTCCCTTTCCGGTCGCTTATTTTCCCAACGATTCTCTTGGAGATTATAAATTAATCGAAGCAAGCGCGATTACGATTTATGTTGAATCGGTGATCCAGGATGAGGAAAGACAGCTACGGGATATAAAACCCCCGATCGATATCCCTTATGATTATTTTTTATTATTATCTGTAATTTCATCGATTGTTTTAATCGGAGCACTGGTTTATCTGGGGTATCGTCTTTATTTAAAACGAAAAGAAACCGGATATTTTATCAAAACGCCTGAACCGCCACGGCCGGCCCATGAAGTCGCACTGGAATCTCTTGAAGAATTGTTGAAAAAAGATCTTCTGTCTGATGGATTGATTAAAGAGTTTTATAGCGATATCTCCGAAATAATCAGACGGTATATTGAAGGAAGGTATTTTATTCCGGCGCTTGAAGAGACCAGTCGTGAAATCCTTATAGAATTGAATGGTCAGGATATTTCTGAAGAGATGCTGCTAAAAGCGAAAGAAAGTCTCGAGTTATCAGATCTGGTAAAATTTGCCAAGTATAAGCCTTCCGATGAAGAAAATCAAAATGTGGTTAGTTGGACCAAAGAATTTGTTGAGGGGACAATGGTGGTTTTTACAGTTGAGGAAGAACCTGGTATAACAGAAGATACACAAAACGGTGATATTGAGACAGCAGAAGAAATTAAAGAAAAATAGATTACCGATGATTTTAATGGTTTAAAATTCCGGAGGAAAGAAAATGATCGAAGTTAATGATCTGACAAGGTATTATGGCCAGAAACGTGCCATATCCAATGTATCATTTAAAGTAAAAAAAGGCGAAATCCTGGGTATGCTCGGTCCAAATGCGGCAGGTAAAACAACGGCCATGCGAATCCTGACCTGCTATATGCCTCCTACGGCCGGTTCGGCAACAGTCGGGGGGTACGATATATTTGATCAGAGTATGCAGGTCCGGCAGATTACCGGCTATTTACCGGAAAATCCACCTTTATATACGGATCTTACTGTAAAAGATTATTTGATGTTTGTTGCCAAGATTAAAGGGGTGGAGAAAAATAAGACCAAAGCGGAAATCGATACCGTGATCGAAAAAGCAAGTATTGGTGAGGTCCGAAATCGAGTGATCGGGATGCTGTCAAAGGGTTTTAAACAGCGTGTAGGGCTGGCTCAGTGTCTGCTGAATAACCCGCAGGTTGTAATTCTCGATGAACCGACTGTCGGTCTCGATCCGAAACAGATAATTGAGATCCGCGAACTGATCAAGAATCTTAAAGGGGATCACACGGTAATCCTTAGCTCGCATATTTTGCCTGAAGTCGAACAAACCTGTGAAAGAGTGGTGATTATCTCAGAGGGGGAAGTGGTTGCAGAAGATACACCGGAAAATCTTACTGCCCGTATGAAGGGTGGCGAAAGAGTGCTTTTGGAGCTGGAAGGCGATGAAAAACAGGTAAAGGAAGTGTTTAAAACATTTTCCGATGTGACAGCAGTTAAGGTGAACAAAACGGCTGGTGGTCTTTTAAAAGTGGAAGTTGAAAGTAAAAAAGATTTACGAAAAGATTACGCTCAAGCATTAATCGGCAAGAAAATAGGTCTTTTGCAAATGCAATCCGATAAGGTAACTCTTGAAGATATCTTTTTGCATCTTACGACGAAAGAGGAGGCGGCATAAAATGAGAAAGACACTGGCTATATTTGAAAAGGAATTTAAATCATTTTTTTATTCGCCTCTGGCGTATGTGATAATTGCAATCTTTACTTTAATTACAGGATATCTGTTTTATAATTTGCTTAGCTGGTTTGTTGAGCAGTCGTTTATGATGACTATGCAAGCTCAGCAATACAGACAGGCTCCTCCAAAGTTCAATGTAAATCTGCATTTGATCAGAGGTTATTTTGGTACCCTGGCATTCATATCACTATTTATATTGCCTACAATAACCATGCGCCTCTTTGCAGAAGAAAAAAAGCAAGGAACGTTAGAATTATTATATACGACACCAATCACTAAACTTCAGGTGGTCACAGGAAAATACCTGGCTGGTTTGGCCTTGTATATCATATTATTAATTCCGACCATGTTTTTTATGGCGCTCTTGTTTATTTACGGAGATCCTGAATTTTTGCCGGTATTATCCGGATATATTGGTTTGATTCTCCTCGGTAGTACGTTTATTGCTCTGGGATTATTTATTTCCACACTGACTGAAAATCAAATTATCGCGGCAATCGGCGGATTTGCTTTATCCCTGTTATTATGGATAATTGGATGGGGAGCCACTTTTGCCGGCGGAACGCTCAAACCCGTCTTAGAATATCTATCTATTCTCGTCCACTTTGAAGATTTTGCGCAGGGGGTAATTGACAGTACACATGTGGCCTACTATTTGATTTTTACAATTTTTGGTCTGTACCTGTCTTTAAAATCTATTGAATCGATAAAATGGCGTACCTGAGATGGATTTTGATAAGGTAGTTTTAAAAGTTATATGAAAAATAGGATAAAAAAATGAAACGTAATGATAAAATTATTGGCATTGTGGGAGCGGTTCTTTTCCTGTTTTCCCTGGTATTGTACTCAATTGAGAATATCTGGGGAACATTCAATTGGATCACTCTGTTTTTAGGCGTAGCCGGTATTGGTTATTTTGTATTTATTTATTATAAAAATCGCGAAAAAGGTATTTCCAAAAGAAGTATCCAGTATGGATCCAACGTTCTGGTGCAGGTGGTAATTGTTATTGGTATTATGGGGTTTCTGGCTTTCATTACCACCAGGCAGAATTTTCGTAGTGACTGGACGGCGAATAAATTATACAGCCTGGCCGATCAAACCGAAAAGATTTTGGATGGTCTGGATAAAGAAGTTCGGGTAACTGCATTTTACAAAGGCGGTGAGCAAAGGGGAGCAAAGGATCTGTTATATGAATACACCTACCGGTCCGGTAATTTTAAATATGACGTTGTTGATCCTGACAGAAAACCTCAGATTGCAAGGCAATACCAGGTGACAAAATATAATACTGTCATTGTCGAATCCGGTTTAAAGCGGGAAACGATTGATGTGTTAACGGAAGCAAATCTGACCAATGCAATTATGAAAGTAACCCGGGAACAGGATAAAATGATCTGTTTTTTAACCGGCCACGGGGAAAAATCGATCACAGATGAAGGTAAAAATGGATACTCTTTGGCAGCAGCAACGATAAAAAAAGAGAACCATCTTGTTAAAGAAATGAATCTTGTCCAAAAAATTGGTGCAAACCAGGGTGTTCCCGATTCATGCACGGTTCTGGCCGTTTTAAGTCCTAAGGGTAACTTCTTCCCCGGTGAGTTAGACAGTATCAGCGCTTACCTTGACAGAGGGGGTAAAATGCTCCTTCTGCTGGATCCTGATCACAAGCCGGATATAGTTGATTTTGTTGAGCAATATGGGGTAAAAGTAGGAAATGATATAGTCGTCGACGCCAGTGGTGTGGGCCAGCTGTTTGGCGCGGGACCGGGGATGCCACTGGTAACTTCCTATGATCAAAACATCCCGATTACCAAAGGATTTAATATTATGACCATCTATCCCCTGACTTCTTCTGTTACACCGATGGAGGATAAAAAGGGATATGATATCAAAGAGATTATAAAAACAAGTAACAATAGTTGGGGAGAGGTGGACTTTCCCGGAGAAGTAAGCTTTAATGAAGACAAAGATCTGCCGGGCCCGGTCTCGATCGCTGTATTAGTTGAAAAGAAGGTCGGGGATAAAAAAACCAGTCTGGTTATTTTTGGTGATTCGGATTTTTCCAGCAATGGTTACTTCCAAAATGAAGGAAACGCAAATATCTTTCTCAACACAATAAACTATCTTGCCGAAGAAGAAGATTTGATCTCGATCCGTCCGAAAGAGTTTGATGACCGACGGGTGACATTAACCCAGGCAGATCTTAGTATACTTTTCTATCTAATAGTCATTGCTATACCCTTACTGGTTGTGATCACCGGTGTCGTGTTATATATCCGGAGAGGAAGATAGTTAAAAGGGATAATCTCACTTCATGCAGATTAAGTTATAAGAGAATGATATGCTATCAAGTGCATTTATTTTTTGACGGGATATCAGAATTAACAGGATTAAAAAGAATGGAGTTTTGGAGTACTGGAGTATTGCTATATAAATTAGCATTACAATACTCCATCACTCCAATACTCCAACAAAAGATCCTGTTGGCCTGTCTAAAATAAAATTATTTTTGTATCAGGTGTAACAAACTATAAATGTCTTAAAGAGGTAAGAATGAATATAGTCAAAACTCTTGTTTTATTTGTAATCTTTGCACTTCTCGCTGCTTATGTCTACTTCTATGAAATTCATGGCGGGAAGGAGCGAGAATTAGCGGAGCAGGCTGCACAGAGAATTATTTCTTTCGAGAATGACAGTGTAAAAATTATTGAAATCAGAAGCATTTTTAACCGGTTTTATTTTGAACGTACGGATGATACCTGGCGGATAAAAAAACCTATTGAAACCGGTGCCGACAAGGCGACGATTGACGGATTACTGAATAGCATAAGAAATATGAAAATGGTGCGAAATTTTACGATCAGGGATGGCGAGCAGAAAGACTATGGTCTGGTCGGCCGTTCGTCTCTGGTTATATTTCAATTTAATAATGGTAAAAGAGATTCAGTACGTTTTGGTGATGATACTCCGGTAGGGGGTAATGTATTTGTCTCAAAGGGTGATACCCTGGTTTACACGGTAGCTTCTTATGATAAAAATAGTGTAACCAAGAATTTATTCGATTGGCGTGACAAGTCCCTTGCTAAAGTGGAACAGTCGGAAGTTAAAGAGTTTAAATTGAAGAATTCTAAGGGATTATTTCATTTTGTAAAAGAGGGCAGTGATTGGCTGATTAAAAAGCCAAGAGAAACACGGGCGGAAAATTCCAGGGTGGATGGTGTATTACGAAAATTCGAATCTGGCAAAACAAAATCGATCGTCAGCGAGAATTTGGATAATCCTGATGAATTTAATTTAGCCAGACCGGCTTACCAGATTGATTTTTATTTAGGTGAGGGTAAGGCGCATAAAAGTGTTATTTTATCTCGATTGAATAATAATGTTTCAAATGTAAAAGAAGATAGCCGGCCGCAGGTGATGACTGTGGATTCACTTTTTATCCGCGATATTGATAAGTCCTTTTTTGATTTCCGGGATAAAAAGATCTCTGAATTTGATAAAAATATTGCCGATAGCGTTATCGTAACCCAGGGAGATTCAATCTTGTATTTTGTAAAAGATACAAGTGATACCTGGTTGTTAGGAGGCGAAATTAAAGTTAAAGATTGGAAAATGAATGCGCTTTTAACCACGGTGAATAATCTGAAAGCAAAGAAATTTATAATGGAAAATGTTTCTTCTACAGATAAATATGGGCTTAATCGCCCGGAACGAAAGGTAGAGATTTATCATCGAGGTAAAAAGATACAATCCCTGCTTGTTAGCAAACATAATGATAAAAAAGTCGCTTTTAGTCCGGGATCGCAAAAAGTTGTAGAAATTGAGGACAGTTCCTTCAATAATCTGGAAGTCAAGGTTGATGACTTTATTGACACAAGTATCAAAACAGCTGAGGAAATTAGTTGATGTTTCGTTTTGCTGATCCGGAATATCTCTATCTTTTAGCGCTCGTTCCCTTGCTTGTCTACTGGTACTGGAAAAGACGGGCTAAAGGTAGTGGAAAAATCCGGTTTTCGGATATACATATTATTAAGCGTGTCGGAAAAACGGCAAAACAACGATTACGGCATAGTCTGTTTCTCCTTCGTTTATTGTTTATATCGTTGATAATCATTGCATTTGCACGACCGCAATCAGGAAGTCAAATGCGTGAAACTACAACGGAGGGTGTGGATATCATCCTCGCCCTGGATGTTTCCTCCAGTATGCTCGCTGAAGATTTTAAACCCAAAAATCGCCTGGTAGCGGCAAAAAAAGTCGCTGAAGAGTTTATTCAGGGAAGACAAAATGACCGCCTGGGTCTGGTGATTTTTGCCGGCGAGAGTTTTACGCAATGTCCCCTGACCCTGGATTATGGTGTCCTTATGACCCTTCTGCAGGATATTAAAGTGGCTGATCAGGACTGGGACGGTACTGCCATTGGTATGGGGATCATCAATGCCGTTAACCGGTTAAGGGACAGCAAAGCGAAGAGTAAAGTAATTATACTCTTAACCGATGGTGTGAATAACCGGGGAGAAGTTGATCCGATAACCGCCTCCAATATCGCGGCTGCAATCGATGTAAAAATTTATACCATTGGTGCCGGATCTCATGGAACGGCATTATATCCGGTTAATGACCCTTTACTGGGAAAACGGTTTGTGCCGATGCCGGTGGAAATTGATGAGGATGTTCTTAAACAGATCGCAGCAAATACAAAAGGACGCTATTTCCGTGCCACAGATACAAAAAAATTGTCAGGAATTTACGCGGAAATTGGTGAACTGGAAAAAACTAAGATCGAAGTAAAAGAGTTCACCCGGTACGATGAATATTTTCACTATTTTTTAATAATTGGTCTGGGACTTTTTATTCTGGAAATGATCTTAAAAAATTCTATATTTCGAAAATTACCGTAAAGAACTTTTGTTTGTTCACAACGTATATTTTATATGTGTGATACATTTTTTAATAACAAATTATGAGTGTCCGGTTTAAATAGTCAGATAAAAAAACTCATCCCAAAACCCCTTCTCTTGATATGAGAAGGGGCTAAATGATGGTAAAGAAAGTCCCTCTCTTTTCAAGAGAGGTCACGCCGGTAGGCGGATCCGCCCTCTGGCGGAGATTTAGGGTGAGTTCTTAAATCAAGTCGATCTCTGAGGATATTCATTCAAATCCTTAAATTTATAAGTATTTTATACGATAACAAATTTTAAACCGGACCTCCATGATAACAAATAACAAATGACAGATGATATATGAAAAATGACAAATAACAAATTCCAAATATCAAATAATTTCCAAATTCAAATTCCCAAAATTTTGCTATTAATATATCATCATTTTGGGAATTGGTAATTAGTATTTATTTGGAATTTGAAATTTGTTGATTGTGATTTTATATAGGTTGGCTAAAATTTGTAGTTGGTCAAAGGGGTTATGGAAGTATTAAAATTTGAAAATCCTGATTTGCTTCATCTGCTCTGGGGTGTGATTTTCTGGATCATATTCTTTGTCTGGACCGTGAAATACAAAAGGTATTTGCTGAAACGATTTGGTAATCTTGAGATTTTACAGAAATTGATGCGGACTTATAGTCCTCAACGAAGAAATCTGAAATACGTGCTTATCATTTTCAGTTACATATTTTTTGTTATTGCACTTGCCAATCCACAGATAGGTAAAAGGTTGGAGGAATTTACCAGGAAAGGTGTGGATATCATCATCGCCCTTGATGTTTCAACCAGTATGCTGGCAGAGGATGTAAAGCCCAATCGCCTGGAAAAAGCCAAACATGAAATTGGACAATTAATCGATCTGCTGGAGGGAGATCGCATCGGACTTATTGCCTTTGCCGGAATCGCTCATGTACAGTGTCCCCTGACACTGGATTACAGTGCAGCGAAACTATTCCTGAATATTATGGATACGGATATTATCCCTCAACCCGGTACAGCCGTCGGAGAAGCGATAAAAAAAGCAATCCCTGCTTTTAATAGCGAGGACAGAAAACACAAGGTGCTAATATTGATTACTGATGGGGAAAGTCACGAATCAGACCCTTTAAAAATAGCAAAGGAAGCAGAGAAAGAGGGGATAATTATTTATACGGTTGGTATCGGATCAGCACAGGGTGTACCCATCCCTGTCTATACCAAAAGTGGTAATAAGACAGGATTTAAAAAGGACAGACAGGGGAATATTGTTACGACAAAACTGGATGTGGTGACATTGCAGAAAATAGCCTACCAAACGGGTGGAAAATATTTTCTGGCCTCCAGTGGAGGAGCAGAATTAGATCAGATTTATGAAGAAATTTCTGCTATGGAGAAAAAAGAGCTGACTTCGAAGCGATTTTCTCAATATGAAGATCGGTTTCAGATTTTTCTAATCCTTGGATTGATATTAATTGTATTGGAATTTCTGATCCCTGAAAAAAAACATCTAAAAAGAGAATGGCGAGGACGGTTCGTATGAGAAATAATTTCATTGCGATCCTTGTGGATAAAATGTTTGGATTAATAAGACCTCAACATGGTTTTACACTTATAGCGATTGTAATTCTATTAATTGTGCAAGGTACTTCTCTGTTCAGTCAGAGCATCCGAAGCAAAGTTAATGACGGTAATTCTTATTATCATGAGGAGAAATATGAAGAGGCACTTAATAATTATCAAGATGCTTTGCTTGATGATCCCAAGCATGATATAACCACTTTTAATCAGGGTGATGCTTTATATAAACTTGAAAAGTATGAAAAAGCGACCGAGGCTTATCAGAAGGTAATTAGTAGTAGCAATCTGATGTTGGACAGCAAGGCCCACTTCAATATTGGAAATGTCTATTTCAAAGAGGACAAACTCCAGGAAAGTATCGAATCTTATATCCGGGCATTGGATTTAAATCCTGATGATCAGGATGCTAAATATAATCTTGAGCTGGCCAGAGCAAAATTAAAAGAAATGGCTGATAAACAGCAACAACAACCTCAGCAAAGTGGACAGCAGCAACAGGGTGAACAACAGCAGCAACAGGGTGAAGGCGACGAAAATGAGGAAGGTGAAGAGGAACAGCAGTCCCAGGCTCAGCAGCAGGATGAGCAACCTGTCGGTGAAGAGCAGGGAGAAGAGGAACAGCAGAGTGAGGCCCTGGAAGAATCCAAAGATAAGATGACAAAAGAAGATGCAGAAAGAATCCTCGATGCCTTAAAAAATGATGAACAGGATACACAAAAATTACGAAAACCGGCACGCTCAAGGAAACGAAACGTAGATAAAGATTGGTAAATGGGCAATGTATCAAACCAGCCAAAGTCGAATATATCTTTTTATTTTATTTTTAATTTCCATCACGCGGTTGTCGTTTTCTGCTGATATATCGCTGAATGCTACGGTGGACAAAAATCAGGTTGGTGTTAACGATCGATTTTTGTATACGATTGAAGTGACGGGAACAAGTACAAATCTACCTAAACCTATATTTCCCTCTTTTGAAGGTTTTACAATTTTGTCCGGTCCGAATACATCCACAAATATTCAGCTCGGTACTGGTGGTGTAAGAGCTTCAAATCGTTACTCATTTTATCTCAGACCGCAGAGAGAAGGAAAATTTAATATTACACCGGCCACGCTCGAAGTTGATGACGAGACTCTTTCATCAAATAGTATTCAGATAACGGTCGTAAAAAGCACCGTGTCCGCCCAACCTCAAGAACAAACTCCAAAGAGCAAAAAAGATGAAGATTTACTCGGCAAAAATTTATATTTAAAAACGTTTATTGATAAAAAATCTGTCTACCAGAACCAGCAAATTCTCGTCGAATACAAGTTATATTTCAGGGTTGATGTTCGCAGTTATAATATTGAAAAGATTCCTGCAAATCCTGGCTTTTGGATGGAAGAGTTCAAATTACCTTCACAACCCCGGATCAGTAATGAAATTATTAATGGTGTAACTTACCGGGTAGCAACTCTGCGTAAAGTAGCCCTATTTCCAACACGCAGCGGTGAACTGACGATTGAGCCCATGACGATCTCATTGGATGCAGTGGTAAAGACAAAACGACGCTCCCGCAGTATTTTTGACGACTTTTTTAATGATCCTTTTGGAAGGACAGTCAAAAAAACTGTTATTAGCCAAACTTTGAAAATTAATGTTAAACCACTGCCTAAAACGGGACGCCCAAGGGATTTTGAAGGCGTGGTTGGAAGGTATAGCATTTCACTAAAAGCGGATAAAACTGAATTAAAAGCAAACGAGGCCGTTTCAGTTCAATTGTCAATCAAGGGCGATGGAAATGTAAAACTTATAAGGCCGCCCAAAATAGATCTGCCCGCCGATATGGAAATCTATGATCCAAAGGAAAAAACCAATATAACCAGAGATAATAATAAAATTAGCGGGAGTAAGGTCGTTGAATATGTACTTGTCCCGAGATTCAAGGGTGAGTATACGATTGAGCCAGTCCCCTTTAGTTATTTTGATCCAATAAAAAACAAATATGTCACAGTAAAAACGGACCCCATATCTTTATCAATATTGAAGGGAGATGTCCCGACATCAGGTCTTATTGCCGGATCCAGTTTAAGTAAACAGGAAGTGGAACTATTGGGTGAAGATATCCGGTATATTAAGGAAAATGCCGAATTTTACCCTATTGGGCGTAAACTGTATAAGGAATGGTTGTATTTATTTGGTTATCTCCTTCCGGTCTTTGGATTAGTATTGGCCTGGCGATACAGCATGTACCGGAATCAATTACGAGGTAACGTCGGAATGGCACGCCGGCGGAAGGCTGGAAGAATTGCTTCCAAGCACCTGACAAGGGCACGACAGACCCTTAAGTCCGATGACAGAGAACAATTCTATCGGGCAACAACACAGGCCTTACAGGGTTTTGTCAGCGACCGGCTAAATCTCCAGACATCAGATTTTAGTATTGTAAATGTCGAAAAAGATTTACTGAAAGTCAATGTTGGTAATGATGAAATTGAAGAATATCTGGCCTGTTTGCAGGAGAGTGATTTCCGGCGTTATTCTGGTAGTGGCAGTGAAGCCGGAGAGTTGAAATCGTTTTACGAACGGGTTCGAAAAATCCTCACCCGTCTAGAAAAGTATATTTAACTTATTTAATTTACCACGGAATGACACGGAAATACACGGATATATTTGGCGGTGTATATTATATATCGCAATAAGGTACAGGTGTATAGAGGTATAGGGTATAAGGTATAAGGAAAACGGATACTTGATGCTTGATTTGAGATATTAGATATTGGATGGTAAAGATCTGTACCCCTTAGAAAAGGGGGACCAAGGGGGTTGTTTTATATTGAAAGAGAATAATGTTACAGGTATGGTATTGAAGATCGTACAGCAGATGATACTTATTCTAATTATTTTGGGTGCATCAAAC
>SDBT01008514.1_pt1 | contig 16744 bp, 24 predicted proteins | sample 2277101 | NCBI WGS metagenome assembly SDBT01 (sample SAMN10404973, study PRJNA504765) | marine sediment metagenome | isolation source: marine sediment core GS10_PC15, 103 cmbsf | place: Arctic Ocean: Southern Knipovich Ridge | collected 2010
CGGGCACGATTTTAGGAATCGGAAAAATCGGTAAGGCAAGATTTGGCTTCGGCTTGTGCATCATATCGCCCTGGATGCGTAAAGCAGTCAATATTGAAGAGTATAAATTTCCATCCGATGCAACAATTAGAGCGAGATTGCATAAAAAATGACGCACACTGCACTTTTTACTTGCTATTAATGTACTTTTACCTTAAGTTGACAACATGACAGAAACTACTAAAATGACCGGGTTATACAGTATTGGATATGGTGGACTTGTCCAGCGCACATTCCTCAAATTAATGCAGGAGTATCATATAGAAATCCTGATTGATTGCCGGGTCTCCCCGTTTTGCAAACATGCACCTGAATTTAACGGTAATGCAATAAGTGGCTGGCTATCCACAGTTGCGACGGAATACCAGTATAACGGTAAAAAGCTTGGTGGCTTCTATCAGACCATTGAAGAAATCGATATCTCCTTACTGGCGATGTTATCTGAAGACAGGCGCATATGTGTTATGTGTTGTGAACGGGATCCGCGAGAATGTCATCGGTCACAAGAAATCGGACGTATGGCACTGGCGATACATAATATTGATACACATCATATTGTACCGTATGTGGAAAAGGTGAAAACTGAGCAATACTTTGAGCGTGTATTGCGTTCCAAGATTGAATTAGAATCACAGTTAGTCATTGAGCGCAATGCTATTGCAATGCAGACGACGATGTTTCAATGAAAGGACGGATAAAATACCAGTCACAATGATAAATAAAGAAGCTCGCCTGAAAGCATCTTATCGAATTGGGTTAGGTGTTGGAGCACAAGATGCAAGGCACGGCATTGAAAGTGTTGGTGCTACGGAACGGTATAATCAGTTGGTACGTGATGGCATGGAGTATAACTCTGAGCGACGTGCTGAATTCTGTCGTGGATATGACGAAGGTGTAGAATTTGAGAAGTATAAGCCATAGAAGTGCGGTTACAATCCCACCACGAGAGTAACCGACTCAAGCGCCGGTGCAGATACAGCAAAGTAGGAGCTATCACCATGATTTTATGCCACCGAAACGCTCTGCACTGGCACTGCCTTTGATTTCAGTCCAATAGTTATTGTTGACTAAGCGATGAGCGGGACAACTTATTATAGCCAGTATAGTATTAACGAGGCGATAATGCTCAGGAGTCTTCACTTCCAATAGTTCATATGTTCTGCGGTATTGGTAAGTGCCTGTGCAAAGGCTTCTGGGCAATCGTCGAACAGGAAATGAAATGCTAATTGATTGTATTTATCTATTGTGTTTAATTGTTCTTCTTTCTACATCTAAAAAGTTTGCTAATTTTGGTGTAGAAGAACCTACGACTAAATTTAAACCCAGACCTGATGACTGGGATAAGTATATTATGAGGGATCGTCCAACTTGAAGGACAGCCGACTTCATACTTGTTGATTGGCCGAATCAAGGTTCGAATACTTGTCCCTCAGCGAACCGGAAAGCCATTACCAGATGTAAGTGTAATGGACGCCGACCCGATTTATAGGAGTAATATATAATGGGAATAGAACTATTTTACGTTAGAAATATTACTGCTATTTGTAAATGTGGCAGAAGAACAGAAGCAACTTATTCTTCCAATGAAGAAGAACCGAATGCTGGTATTAAAGCATTAGAAGGGCAGACATTTCCATGGACTTTTGATGCAATTGACCCGGATAACGTAATTGCAACTTGTCCGGATTGCGTGAAGAAAAAATAGCGTTATAATACTACTCACCACTAAAAAAAGGAGTTCAAAAATGCGAATTACAGCATTCATTACCATCATATTACTGGCTTTCATCGCATTACCCATACCAGTACAAGCGCAGTATCCAGATGTTATGGCCATCAACCGCAAATGGGGCTTCTCAGTGAACACCTCAGTAGCGGCTGCGTTGATTGAAGCTGGTACACAAAAAGGCACAGTGGATGTAAGTTATGATCCTGCAATAGGAACGTCCTTAATGTTACATCGCTCATTTCAAGGGCGCCGTTGGCTATCAATAGGTATTGGAATATATATTTCTAAATCAAGTACAGTTGAAAATACCAAATCACTCGGATATATCACACTTAACCTTGAGTTCTTGGAACGACTATCACTTGGATTTACGCGCAATGGTGTATTTATTGGCGGTAAAGTGTTCAGTTGGAGTTAACCTAAAACGATACGGGTACCTGGAGCAACACTAACAGTAATGGAACTCTTTGATATTATTTCAGCAATCGACATTGAACCGTACTACTCAGACGAGTACGGCGTGATATACAATGCCGACTGCCTGGACGTGATGAAACAAATGCCGGACGGGTGTGTGGACTTGGTGGTGACTGATCCTCCGTATAATGAAGTAAATCAATCGTCTAACGGATTAAGAAATTTAGATAAGGGCAAAGCTGACTCCCTACCAGTTGATTTAGATGGAACGGTTTTACACTTTTTAAGGTGTTGCAGTCAAAGCCTATACATCTTTTGTGGTGATAAACAGATATCGAGAATACGAATATTGTTTGAAAGTGTTGGATTAACTTTGCGCTGTGGATATTGGGAAAAAGATAATCCATCGCCAATGAATGGTAAGCATATTTATCTTTCTGCTTGTGAAAATGTTATCTGGGGGAAATATGCGGGTGCAGTATTTAATGGATTCTGTCTAAAACCTATTTGGCACGCTCCAGTTGTTACCAATCAAATACACCCAACACAAAAACCACTTTCAATTATATCCGATATGGTTTGTGTGGGCTCTAACGAAGGAGCTATAGTATTTGACCCCTTCATGGGCTCCGGTACCACCTGCGTTGCCGCTCAACGTCTCAACCGCAAATTCATCGGCATAGAAATCAACAAACAATACTGCGAGATAGCCGTGAAACGCCTTGCACAACGGGAGTTATTCACATGACCGACACAATCGCTAAATCACCATCACCATCCACCATTCACGAAGCCAATACCCTCATCCAAACCCAGATCACCATTATACAACGCGAACTCGATACCCTTGCACTTCTGGAACATGAACGTGCACAATTACTCCTCAATACTGCACCTGATACCCTAATCACAGCGTTAAAACTGCACTCTATTACATCAAACTGGCATAATCGCTATCATCCACCACGCTAACTTTAATATTAACACGGATATACCCCAATGAAAGAAACACTACGACACGCTGAAGCCTTCGATTATTACTATTCGCTATCCGATAAGCGTTCACTCATTAAAGTTGCTGAACACACCGGCTGCGCATTGCGTACAATCTCTAATTGGTCAAAGCAACACACCTGGCGATCACGTGTACAACAACGCGATATCGATAACTCTCGTCGCCTAGAAAAGAAGACCGATAACCACATCATCAATGCTCGTGCCATGTATCGTGAGCAAATCGGCAACACGATGAAACTCGTGAAAGCGGCCCTTGCTACGGCTATTGAAGAATTAACAAATAAGACACTCAAGGTTAAATCAATGGCTGATATCACCTCACTCGTTGGCTCATACGATAAACTTGTACGGCTCGATTTAGATAAACTTGGCGATCCAGATACCGGTAGAGAATTCAATGTAACATTTCGCGTGGTACGCACATCAGAACGTGGTGATGATCCGGCATTACAGATAAAGCAAATCTCAGCAAGTAGTGTACCGATTGAACAGGAAAGTGAGGTTGAAAATGTGTGATACTTTTGGATATGCTCTCAGAAAAAGCAAGCCTACTACAGATGGTAAGCACGCAACTATAGTTCGTCCCGTGGCCCAGAGTATAATGAATGAGTAATTTTATTACAGACATAGAAAGACGACCACAGTTCCATCTTCACAATAGGCGAACTGTTCGGATGTCAGATAAAACATTTAAGGAAATAAGTACTGATATAAAAATTGTCAACTCTGATACTATGCCGATAACGGGTCTTATTGTGATAATAGATGAAGCTATACCTTACGGAAGTTTTAAGGTAGAATGAATGTCTTTACAAGAAATCGAAGTCAATGAAAAGATATGGCAACATCTTGCCGAAAACGCGCACAAGCGATTCTTTCCGATATACGGTGGTGCTGGTTCGGGCAAGTCACACACCATAGCGCAGAAGTGGATTGAAACCTTCTATTCTGAACCATACAAACTATTCCTCGTTACGCGCAAGTCCTACACATCACTCCGTATTACCGCTTACGCCCTCATAAAGGAATTACTTTACAAGTACGATCTACCATTCCATGAGAATAAAGGCGATTCTATCATTACCGCCAATGGTAATCGTATGCTATTTCGCGGCTTTGACGATCCGGAGAAAATTAAATCCTTTGAAGCTAACTACGTCTGGATGGAAGAAGCGACCGATTTCAGCGTAGAAGACTTCATGCAGCTTAACCTCCGCTTACGTCGTCGCAATCCTACACATCCGAATTGCATATATATGACGTTCAACCCGGTTGACGAATACTCATGGCTCAACGAACGTTTCTTTATCCGCGGTGACCCTATGGCAGCAGTACTCCATACCACATATAAGGACAACCTGCGCTTCCTTGATGACTATTACATTGCCGAATTGGAGCGCCTTGCTGAGTTGGACGAAACGTTTCATAAGATTTACACACTCGGTGAATGGGCCACGGTTAAAAACCTCATATATTCCAATTAGTTCTTAGATAGCGAATTCGACTATCTCACACACCCATTCAGTACAGAAGCCTTCGGTATTGACTGGGGATATGTCGCACCATTCACAATGACACATGCAGGCTGGGATGTTGATATAGAGAAGAACGACGTATACTTAACTGAGTGCGTATATGAATCCGGCCTATTGCCAAACGATATGGTTATACGTGTCAAAGGCGAAGTCAATAAACTCCCGGAACATCGACGCTCACTACCATTATACTGTGATCCATCAGAACCGGATATGATTCAATTGCTAAAGGATGCAGGCCTCAACGCTATCCCAGCGATGAATGAAGTATGGCTTGGCATCATGGCGGTAAAGCAAAAAAAGTTGCATGTTGACCGTTATAGTGTTAACTTGCCGAAAGAGTTCCGGTCATATAAATGGAAAGAAGTACAAGGACGAGTATTAGACGAACCGGTTAAATTATTTGACCATTCAATGGACGGTGTACGTTACGATATTTATACGCATGAAGTGCTTCGTGGAACACGCACCCGAGGCGAGGTTATCAAAGCCAAACCACAACGAAGATCAGCATACGTATAAGGATACCGTACCGTGACTAAATCAAACAAGTCGTCTGTAATTACTGAGCAATTAATACTTCCTGCGACATCACCTGTTAGAAAATTCCAAGAAGCACAAGCGCAAGCATCCGCACCTACTAGTAGTTTACCTTCACTGAAAGTCAGTGATCGTGATACGGTATTCGCCGCAGTTGGTACAATACACCCAGGCCGCTTACTTGCAATAATCCGGCAGAATGAGCAGGGTTACATCCGCGAAATGCAGAACCTCTACATGGAGATTCTCGAACGTGATCCCCATATAGCATCGGTAATGCAAACGCGCGAAATGGCTGTATCTGGTATGGAGTGGCAAATTACGCCGGCCAGTGATGATGATCTTGACATTGCAGTTGCGATATTCGTTTCTGATATGTTCAAAGGCATTGAGGAATCATTTGATGATATGGTAGAACATTCACTCACTGCGATTGGTCGCGGATTCGCCGTTACAGAAATTAACTGGAATATCGATACAGACGTTCGTATCGAATCGTTCACCACCCTCCAGCAACAGCGGTTTACTTTTGCCGATTCACACGACCCGCGTTTGATTACTGATAATAATTTCGTGACCGGTATTGAGTTACCGCCAAATAAATTCGTAGAGCACAAACAGCGTAGCTCGTCTGGTTTAACAAATCGAGCAGGTGTGCTTCGTACTGTAGCGTTTTTGTATATGCTCAAGGGTTTCTCATTAGCCGATTGGGGTATTTATCTCGAAGTATTTGGTATGCCGATACGTTTGGGTAAGTATCCTGTTGCTGCAACACCAGAAGACAAAGAAGTCTTGAAACAAGCTTTGATATTGCTTGGCACAGATGCAGCTGCCGTAATACCTGATGGCATGGAGGTCGAAATGCTAACGCGCAAGTTTGCGTCCACAGGACAAGAATATCAGACTTTTATGGATTGGTGTGATAATCAAATCAGTAAGGTGGTGCTCGGACAAACTCTCACCACTGAGAACACCGGTTCCACCGGTTCAATGGCAATGGCGAAAGTACACGATAAGGTAAAGCAATCTCTCACGGTTGCAGACGTAAAAGCATTAGAGAAAACGTTACGTCGTGATACTATACGTCCCATCACCTTATTCAATTTCGGCCCAACTGTAATACCGCCGAAGGTAAAATTCGCACATCGATCCGAACCCGATCTCACATTAGAAGTAGAAAAAGACGTGAAGTTGTTCATGCCAGCACCAGACGGTTTGAATCTTCCCGTGGCAAAGTCGCATGTTTACGAAAAGTATGGAGTTCCAGTACCGGAAGACGATGAGAATCTGCTCGAAGTAGGTGCCTCACCGGTATTATCTGATTCACAAGTACCAGATGGAGAGTTCAAAGCACCACGCAACTCATTGGAAAGGTTACAGCAATTCCGAGCTATCCTTGCCGTCCAACAGTCATAGAGTGCAAGCATATACTCGACCGAACATTTGATGATGCAGCTATTGAAGCGTCCGGTAAGTATGCACAACTGTTTGTCGAAATAGAAAATGAGATTCGTGCAGTGCAGTCCTATGAGGATGCTATCACGAATTTATCGCGTATGAAATTCGACTTGAATTTTATACACGATATCGGTATGTTCGTCAATCGGCATTTACAATCTGCATTTGAGATAGGCCGAAGTATAGTAAATCCAGATGTACAGGTAGCGCGGTTCAAATTCGATATAGCATTTGATTTGTTCCCTGCAAATGAAATTGAATTTCTTACTACACAGGCCTTTTCAGTTGCACATATTACATCTGAAGATTTAATTGAACAGATACGAGGTGAATTAATACAGGCACGTAAGTTTGGTATCAGTTATAAAATGTTTGTGGCTGACCTGGATGCTGTATTTCTGCGGTCTGGTTACGCTACATTACAACCGTTTCATTTAGAAACGGTATTCATACAGAATTTAACAAATGCATTTCAAGCTGGTAAGTTTGGCGAACTATCTCAACCGGAAGTACAAGAAGCCTTTCCATTCTGGCAGTATATAACGCTTGACGATGGACATGTGAGGCCGACACATCAAGCAATGAATGGATTTGTTGCAAAGGCAGGGGATCCGATATGGCAAACATGGTACCCACCGAATGGATATCGTTGTCGGTGTGATGTGGAAGTATTAACAGCCGAGGAAGCTGCAGAGTTGGATATACAGGATGTGCAGCCGTCAGGCTTCCCAGTGGAAGAGCAAGGAATTAGTAAGGTACCAGCAGGAGCACGGCCCGATAAGGGGTTTGACCGTGCGCCAAGTAAGAGTATGGGGCTGGAGGCACCTATTGAGCGTAAACTTATTGAAGCACCTAAAAATATAAATACTACTTCTATTCCTCAGTCTAAACCAGATAATTTTAAGCGTGGGCATATAAATAAAGTCTTTAAAAGAGATTCAGATATAGCTGATTTATTGCAAGATGATGCCAAGAGAGTTGGAAAAGATTTATCAGATAGAGAGGCCGCTTTACAAGTTAAAGCAGTACAAGATTATATGAGGGATGATTCGCTTGATATGAGAAAGGCTCAACATTTAGAATTGATTGGTAAAGTAGCTGATGTTACTAAATTTGATAGAAATCTGGGAATAGAAGTAGAAAACTTTATATCTAATTCTCCTGCATATAAAGGTGACTATATTGGCCGGGGAATATCTTTGGATTTAAAAAATTCAAGTCAAAAGAAATTATTAAATCAATTGGAAAATTCTAAAAAGGGTGATATTTATTTTGATGGCGGTACAACGAGTTGGTCAAGTGAACAAGACGTAATTAAAAGATATGGGAATCTCGCTGAATCTTTTGAAGAGAAGAATTCAGCTACAATAATTTTTCAATCTCGTGATATGACATCACGAAGTACATCAGTATCACATGTTTCTAATCATACCGATGATGCCGAAATACTCGTTTCTAAGGTTGTAAAATGGAAAATAATTAAGACAAAAGTAATTAATTATAATAATGGCGGCAAAGCAATACTTGTAGATGTTTTTCCGATAGAGGATTAATTATGCCAAATAAACCAAGAAGTCAGAAAGAGATAGACGCACGCAACGCCTCAAACCTTGAAGGCTTTAAGGTATACTCACCCGAGGGCAAGCTCAAATTCATCCACATCGACGGCAAGACCCACGTAGCCGAACCCAGCAAGGAGAAGAAATAGATGCCAATGCGCGTACCCATAAATCCAGATGAAGGTTTTGAGACAGCACCATCACCACGTATGGGATTGCAATAAGGATAGTACAGCATGAATATACCAAAAAATATACGACTTGGCGGCGAAGTAATCATTGTAAGAATTTTCGATTTTACAGATACAGAGAATTTACCAATTGATATACCAAAATATCTTGATGTTGACAAAGTATCACGTAAATTGGAAAGATTTTATGGTTATTGGGAGCCAAATTTAAACCAAATATGGATCAATAGTTTTTGGCCTGATGAAGTACAACTTAACACTTTTTATCATGAACTTATTCACGCTTTTTTTGAATTTGTAAATGAAGGTTCTGATATGGGAAGATTATTATCAGAAGAACAACATTGTCATCTCGTTCAACTTGTGCGAGCTTTTATATATGATAATAAATTTAATCCACTGTTGAAGGATGAATTATAATGGCAATGCGCGTACCCATTAACCCAGACACTGGCAAGCCCGTCCAACCCGACAAAGGCTGGGGAGTCACGCCGCGCAATCTCGGACACCAATTAGAGAAGTGGACTTTATCAAAAGTTTCCTTGCGAAAGACGAAAAATAGATATAAATTGCCGTTATGGAAGAACCGGCGTGCATATCCGGTACGCATTGATAAAACTCGTGAGCTTGAACAGTTATGGGAAGTGATGCATGATTATCCAGATGAAGTTTGGGGCATGTTCCAGAATGGGAAACCAATCATGTCATTTATGAAGAAATTCCGCAATGAAATTACAGAAGAAGTGTTTGTTGCGAAAATGTGTGGTACGAAACCGAACGAGCATACGATACGGCGCGTGAATCGTCCGTCTGATGAGCGTATCGGTTTTCCTATTTTTATTGGTGAGTAAACTATATATAGTATGATGTGATTGGATTGATCGTCCGATTACATCTGTTGTACGACATTTAAAGACGGCTGTTAGGAGCCTAACCTCCTTGCGGTCGTCTTTTTTTGTTGCATCTGAATTCTGAATTGGAGAAGAACCAATGGCTAAATCAAGAGATTTTGACGATATCAATCCACATCATTTACGCGAACTTGGAATTGCCGTTGATATCAGTGATATATACGCAGACCCAACCGGTAAGGTACCATCTGAAATCCACATCGTACCAAAAGGTAAGTGGAAGCATCCAGTGCATGGTGAAATTGTAATTGACGATAAGCGCATTCGCCAAATGCAGGAAAACTTCAGCGTTGAACATAACGATCTAATGGTTGACTATGAACATCAATCCACTGGGACCGGTACTGCGCCGGCCGCTGGTTGGATTACCGAACTCTTCACAAAAGCATCGGGTTTATATGCCCGAGTCAAATGGAATAAAAAAGCGTCGGACTTTCTTCAGGCGCGTGAATACCGATACATTTCGCCTGCTATTCGTATGCAAGCAACGTCGAAAAAGACAGGTAGAAAGATCGGAGCACGCTTACAGTCCGTTGCATTAGTTAACACACCGTTTTTCGATGGCATGCAGCCACTCGTTGCTTCGGAAAATGGTATAGATGGCGTGTCGATATTCGGCGCGTTCGAACAGGAGAATCCACAAATGTTAGAACAAATCAGAAAGATGTTAGGACTGTCGGATGATGCAACCGACGAACAGTGTTTCGCTGAATTAAAGAACTGGCAAAAGAAATCTGACGATGATAAGGCACCTGACTTAACCGGCTTGTATTCAGAGTTCGGTTTAGAAGGTGATGAAGCAACGTTGGAGAGTCTTACCAAGTCCGTTAAATCTTTCAAGGCTGAGATGAAGGAAGCCGAAGAAGATGCAAAAAAAACGGATAAGGACAAAGACAAATTTGTTCCATTGCATCAGTTCACAGAAGTCAAAGCACAACTCGGCGCTGTGCTGCAAGAACGCAAAGCGGAAAAGGCAGACGCAGAAGTGGATGTAGCATTCCGTGAAGGCAAAATGCTGAAAACGCAAATTGAATGGTATACAAAACTGGCCACTGATTCACTAGTATCATTCAAAGCGTGGGCCGACAGTGCTCCAAGACTCGTCGACAAGAAAACTGTTGCAGGTGGTGGTGCTGGTGATGATGCACCGACTGACAACGCAACGAACAAGATGCACAAGCAGATCAAGGAAAAAATGGTACAGTTTAAGGATAAAACATACGGCGAATGTTTTGATATCGTATGTGCCGATCAACCTGAACTCGCCGACCTTGTTCTTGAAGAGTCCAGAACAATTGATACATAAACAAATATTCACCTGAACGATTGTTCATTGATAAATAGATAAATATTTATGTGGACGCCGCTGGACTTCTGTTCACTAAACAGGAGAATTCGAAATGGCAGTAGAACTTCGAGGGACGGACATAAGTTACTTGGCGGGTGAAGGTCTCGCGTCAAGTCAATATTTGTTTGTTCGTAAGGATGCCACCACCGGAAAGATTATGCTGTTGGATTCAGCTACAGATGTCGTGCTGGGAATCCTTCAGAATGATCCTGCATTGGGTGAAGCTGCTCAAGTCCGGATTGATGGCGTTAGTAAATTAGTCGCGAATGCGGCTTTGGCAATCAACAAGTACGTCGTACCGGAATTTGTCAGTGCATCTGACGCTGGTAAAGGCGGTCTTGTAATTGCTGATCACCGTCTCATTCGTGGTAAGGTATTACTTGCCGCAGGTGCAGAAGATGATCTTGCTACAGTACAACTCATTCCAGATCAAAACCGCAGTATGAATGTACTCGGCGGTCAGACCACCAAATCATCGCAACTTGTTACCGCTGGAGTAGAAACTTACTTAGCTGCTGATATGATCGGTGGATTTATTTTGCGTGATCCCACCGGCGGTTCCCGTGCAGACAAGTTTGATTCGGCAGTCAATATTATTGCTGCTATGACACAAGCAGGAATTGGACAATCCTTTGAATTGATTGTTCAAAATGATGCAGATGCAGCCGAAACCATCACCATGTCAGCTAACACCGGGCTTACTTTAACTGGTATAATGACCATTGCGGAAAATAATTCCAAACGGTTTTTAATAGCGGTTTTGAGTAGCACGACAGTCGAAGTCACAAGCATGGGTACGTTCACGTCATCGACGTAATGAACGGCTTACTATAGGAAAGGATAGTATATTATGTCACAGCCAACAGTAAATGCCGTTCACCAAAATGCAGTATTGACCAACCTCAGTATAGCATACCGGAATCGAACATTCATCGCTGGCGATATTTTTCCAGATGTACCCGTCAGCAAACAGTCGGATATTTACTACGAATTCCTTCGTGCGCCTTGGTATCGTCGTGATGCTTCAGTTCGCGCTCCGGGAACTCGTGCGTTTCGTTCCGGCTACAAAACCACCACCGATACATACCGAACAGTAGAGCACGCTCTTGCCAAGGAAATTCCTGACGAAGAACGCGATAATGCTGATTCGGTTTTATCACCTGACCGTGATACGACTGATTTCCTCACAAATCAGATTATGCTTGAAAAAGAAGCACTGGTTGCCGAGCAAATCAATACACAAGCCAACTGGACGTTGACAGAAGATGTTGCGGCTGGCTGGATTTCCAATGATACGGTTGGCACGAATTCGTTTCTGGATGACATCGAAGCCGGTAAAATTACCATTCGAAATGCGTCGGGTGTCGAACCCAATATACTGGTAATGGATGATATCACCCTGAAGAATCTGAAACTCGATGCAACCATTCTCGATAAAATCAAGTACACTGAACGCGGTGTTGTTACAGCAGACTTGATTGCATCGATGATTGGTATGCGTGTCATCATCGGTAAAGCCGTCATCTCAACCGACGAAGAAACCGTTGCCGGAACCGAGTTCACAGCGCAAGACCTCTGGGCGTACAACTATACAACGACAACCGCATTAGCGGGTATGGCGTTTATGGCATTCGTACCACCAGCGCCTGCACTGAAAACTCCGTCAGCCGGTTACACGTTCCGTTGGAAGGACCGGGTTACAAAACGCTGGCGAGAAGAGGATATTCATTCGGATGTTATCGAAGTCAGCGAGAATTACGTAGTTAAACTGGTCGGTTCGGCAACGTGTGGTTTATCCTTCTGGGATACTATATTGTCAACAGATTAATTAATTACATGATACATGATACATGATAATTAGAAGGAGCTTTTTTGTGGCATATTCAACGAAAGCGAATATGATCTCACGGATCGGTGGCAAGGTACTTGACCAATTGGTTGATGATACCGGCAGTGATTCCGAGACTGAGAAAGACGCTCGAATTGATGATGCGATTACAGACGCAGATGCAATGATTGATTCGTTTCTTGGTAAGCTTTACGCCGTACCGCTTACCTCGACACCGACAGTCATTATACGTGCATCTGTTTATCTCGCATTGTGGAATCTTGCTTCACGTCGCTGGGATGTCACGGAAGCTCCTTCTACTATCAAAACGAATTATGACGCAACGATTGCATGGCTTACGTCTGTTGCGGCTGGAGCTGTTACGCTAAGTGATCCACCGCCATTAGCTAACACAGACGAAACCGCATCAACGTCTGTTACTTCAACATCGCGTAGATTAACACGTGATAATCTGGAGCCGTTAGTATAAATGGCTCGTAACGATATACATCAGTTAAATCGCAAGTTCGCTCAGATGGAAAAGCAACTCCTGAACTTGCAAGCGCCGAATAAATTAGTTGGCATTTTATTAGAGCGTTCTGTCCGTCGCAATTTTCGAGCCGGTGGCCGGCCCAGAAAATGGCCTATATCATTACGAGTACTTTCAGGCCATAAGACTTTAATTAAGACGCGTCGACTCATGCTATCGGTTCATGCACATGCCATGAAAAATAAGCTCACACTTAGCACGAATGTACCATATGCACGAATCCACCAAGAAGGCTTTGATGGCATTGTTAATGTTGCAGCGCGGTCAAGTTTGAAAACGAAGCGAACTCGAAGTGCATTCTCATATGACTTACACATGCCAAAGCGAAAATTTCTCATGTGGCAAGATGAAGATATACGACCGATTGAACGAATTTATACGCGTCATATCATGAAACCATTTACGAGTACAGCATGAGTAATATATCTACAAAAGAAGATGTGATTATTCTTGCCCTGCAAAACCAGCTCACGTATGTTGATGAAGATAAAATAATTACATACGCATCAGAAGCGATTGACGCACTTGATTCTCATGCGGCGCAATTACCATTAATATTGGTACAGTACACTGGTAAGCTCGCCACTATCGATTCGGAAAATGAATCAGTAAACAGCAAATGGAAAGATTTCTTGTTTAACGTACACTGTATCAATAAGAATCTACGAGGTAGTAAAGCAGCGCAACGTGAACAACACGGCTTGTATGATATGATTGACGATGTAGAAATAGCGCTGGATGGCAACCGGTTAGCACTTGACGCATGTTTAGATATCGATGTACTGGATGATGCGTTTTCCGGTTTTGCCGATACTAAAGAATCAATACTGGTATATACAGTCCGCTTATCATGGACATTTTTAGTCGCTATATAATGATATATAACGAGGTGTACAATGGCAGGTTTTGCAGTTGCGAATAGAAAGTTTGGTGCCGGTGAAGTGTTGATTGCTGAACATAATTCAGCGGGGGTGCATCAGTACGGGCCGGACTTTGCGCCGGATGCCAGTGTAGCATCGGCTGATTCGGTAGTGGCGGCTGTAGCAAATGCGTTTGATGGAGACACATCCACATCTTGGATATCGAGTTCAACGGATTTTCCTCATTGGTTAAAAATCGATATGGGCGTGGGCGTGAGTAAGATAGCCCGCCGGGTAAGAATCTGGTCGGAGGCTGTATCTACAGCACTGGGTGGTTCTGGGAATGAGGTAATTATACAGGGTAGCCAAGATAATTCTAATTGGGAAGACTTGATTTCATTGACTGTTGAAACCGATATATTCACAAATCTTGCAGCATACCAAGAATTTTTCTTTGACAATTTTATCGGATACCGTTATTATCGATTATACCTCGAAGGGCCACAGGCTGCGGCGGCGGGGATAATAAGAGAGTGGCAGATGTACGAAGTACTGAATGAGATCGGCCCGGACTTTCTCACTGGCAATGCTACAATGACGGCAACGAATGAAGTCACGGGTGATGCCGATAATGCGATTGATGACAATCCTGCTGTTTCGTGGGCAACTGATGATACCACTGAACCTCAATGGATTAAAGCCGATATGGGCGCAAGTGTCACTAAGGTTGCGATTCGTGGACGACTCAAGACAACTGGCGCAGATAATAGTCTTGGGGGCACCGGTGATACAGTAGTATTGGCGGGCAGTAATAATAACTCCGATTGGACAACACTCACAACGCTGGTAGTTGGTACCGATTTAATAGCCAGTACATTTAATAGTTTCACATTTACTAATACCACAGCATATCGTTATTTCCGTTGGTATATGGCAGGGCCATTTGTAACACCAGCATCATTATTTGAACTTGAACTCTTCGAGCAACAATCCGTCGGCGAGATTCCCTTCTCCCTCTCCTACTCCACCGACGACATGCTCGCCGTTACTGACACACTCGGCGAATTCGGTCTCGGAGCAAACGGTATCATCGTAGAAGTTTCAACGAACATCACACCGGACGAAATCGAATCAGAAATGTCACCAGTACAGAACATTATTTCCGGGCAATTCGGACTATTAAAATGCCGTATGAACATGGGTAACGTAACTAAACTTGCAATTGCATGTGGTCTGACCGCCGCTATCACCGAAGAAGATGTACTCGGTGCAACCGCAGACGCAAGCACAATAATATACGGCGCTCATCCACCGGTTTCATTATCCTTAGTACTCAAAATACCGAATGTACACAATGCATCGTTTTTCGATTTCGTGTACATACCAAATGCGAAGTTATCGAAACCGCCAACACTGGTATTCAAGCGTGACGCTATTTTGCAATCAGACGTGGAATTTACTATTATGGCATCCATACAAGACGCAATGAGAACGAATAATATCGGCGCACTCGCAAAAGTCTATCATCAGACATCTACATAAAGCATTCACATAAAGGAGACTTATCATGGCAGGATTCACAATAGCAGATCGAAAATTTGGTGATGGATTCACCATTTGGAAAGCGCACGATGCTGGCGGTACTCCGTATTTCGGTGAAATCGACCTCACGGAAATACTCGCAGAGACTGGTGATTTAGGCGGTACAGCCGTCGAAGGTGCTACACTCGCAATGGAAACCGACCTTGTGATGGATGAAATTTCACAAGAAATGTCAGCCGTTAACATGTTTGTCGGTGGTGGCCGTGGTACGTTCACTGTTACAATGTCTATGGGCGGTGCAACGAAATTAGCCCTGGCCGCTGGACTCACAGCCGCAACATCAGAATCCGACGTACTGGCATCTGGTGATGATGCGGATACGGTCATCATTGGTGCCCGTCAGCCGACTAAATTAACCCTCTTGCACAAAGTTGCCAACATCCACCAAACATCAAACGCATTTAGCGATTACGTCTACATGCCTCGTGCAATGGTTGACCCGAAAATCAAACTTGTGTTCAGCCGGGCAGGTATCCGGCAAGCGGAAGTTACATTTCACTTAATGGCATCACAGCAGGACGGTTCCACTGGTACACCGACATCAACAGAAATGCAAATGGCATTTGGTGGTGGTGGAATTGCTAAGATATTCATTCAGACATCCACTTAATAGTAATGCTTAACAAAAGGACGCATTATCATGGCAGAGATAACACAAATAGCTGAAAAGAAGTTGGCAGAGGAAAACGCATTCAAAGAATTGGTAATTGATGCAGAGAAGTATACCGTTGATATTGACGGTTCGAAGTACAAAGTCGGCGCATTGACCCTGGAACGCATGGACGACCTCACCACCGTGCTTAATGAGATTGTTGATTTTGATGTTTTGCAAAAAGACCCAGATTCGCTCTCATTACAGCAGGTGGTTATGTCAGCAATAAAGAAGAAGATGTGGGCCAAGTTACTTAGTGTCATTCTCATTAATACCGCTGATGCTGGTTATACTGTTCTTGCGAACCGTGATACGGAAGACTTTGAATGCTTCTCCGCAGATATTCAGAAACTCACAGTCGATGAGGCGGTGGGCATCTTGCGTTATTTTTTCGTATTAAATCGCAGTTGGATTTCGTCTTCGGTGAGCTTTTTGGTTTCGATAATGATGCAGGTATCGAACTCGATGATGAGTACCGAGAAGTCAAAAGTCAGTACACCGGTAAGCC
>SDBT01008515.1_pt1 | contig 16743 bp, 18 predicted proteins | sample 2277101 | NCBI WGS metagenome assembly SDBT01 (sample SAMN10404973, study PRJNA504765) | marine sediment metagenome | isolation source: marine sediment core GS10_PC15, 103 cmbsf | place: Arctic Ocean: Southern Knipovich Ridge | collected 2010
CCTTGGATGCGTGGCCGTCCTCGGGCTGGTGAGCATGGCGGTCCGCTGCATCGCTGGCCGGTCCGGTCCCCCCGCAGCGCCCCAGGCTGCCGCCCGGCCGCAGGACGTGTCTGGCGGCCCGTCCAAGCCCGGCTACGAGGAGTGGATGGCCGAGGCAGACCAGCGGGCAGCCGATGGCTATGGGGAGGCGGCAGCGGCACTGTACCGTATGGCGGCTACCGAGGGTGACACGGACAGTCCGGCGACGCTGCTGGCACTCCACAAGCTGAGCAGGGCGCTGGCCGGTGCGCATCGCTACAGCGACGCCCTGGCGACGTCTCAATCGCTGTGCGCACTGAGCCGCCCCGGCGACCGGCTCTGGAAGAACGCCGCGATCACCTCCATCAGCGTGCTGGGCCAGCAGGGGAACTGGCCCGAGTTCCTCCGCCACGTTCATCTGTTGCGGGCGAATACCGGACGCTACGCCGACGAGGCTGCGCTGAACCGATGGTTGGCCTACTGCTCCGCGATGGCCAAGGTCCGTCGGGCACTGGAGCAGGCCGACCAGGGCGGCGCCATCTTCGAGATGCGGCCGCCCGTCCTGGGCGTGGCCATACTCCCGGGCCGGCCGATGGTCGTGGAGGACATCAGGCCCGGGTCCCGCGGCTACGGCGACGGCACCCTCGATGTGAGCTATCAGGACGGCGAGCTGCGCGTGGTGGCGGACGGCGTGCCCCTGCGCCAGGTCCTGGCGGCATTGCACAGGGCGGCGGACCTGGCCGTGCCGCAAGAGGGCGTGCTGAACCGCCCGGTCAGCGCCCACATGACGACGATCTACCCGGAGGGTGCGCTTGAGACCATCCTGGGCGCCGTCGGGCTGGCCGTCGGCCGGGGCAGCGACGGCGAGACCGTTGCGGTGGTGGCGGCGGACCTGCCTGAGCGGGGAGCCGGGGCCTTCGACAGCGCCATTTGGGGCCTCCAGGAGTTCCTGATTCTCCACCCGGAGTCCGCTCGGGTGCCCGAGGCCTACTACGCCCTCGGCCACCTGTGCATTGTGCAGGGGCAGACGGCGATGGGCCTCGACCAGTTGGACACGCTCGGCCGCCAGTGGCCGCAGTCGCCCTGGGCGGTGCAGGGGCACTACCTGGCCGGAAGGACTCGCTGCGAACAGGCCGACTGGGCCCGGGCGCGCGAAGACCTGCTGGTCGTGATAGACAGTGCCGCCGACCACCCGCTCAAGGACAGCGCTTACCTGTGGGTGGGCCGGTGCGAGATGAACATGGGCGAGTACTTCGCCGCATCCATCAGCTTGAGCAAGATCCTGGGGTCCGGGCCGGACGCTGAGCCGCCCCCCGGCCTGTTCTATGACATCGCCTACTGCCTGGAGAAGTCGGGCCAGTCGCCGCTGGAAGCCGAGCGGCGATACCTCGAGATCCGCGCACGCTTCGCCGACAGCCAGGAGGCCCAGGGCGCCGACTACCGACTGGCGCGCATGGCGTTCGACGAGGGCAAGCACCGCGAGGCCATCAGGCGCTACGAGTTCTACCTGACGAAGTGGCCGCTGGACACCCAGTGCAGCCGGCAGGTCTGCATCGACCTGTTGACCTGCTACCGAGAGACGGGCGACGACTTCCGGGCCGTGATGCTGGCCGGCATCATGTGTTCGCACATGTCCGCCGAGCCGGAGTACGAGGAGGCCCTCCCCGAGATGCTGGCCGCCTGTCGCCGGGCGGGGCTCGAGCACGTGGGCCTGGACATCGTCAAGCGTTCCGTCGCGGAGGAACACGGCGACGCCTGGCAGCGCGTGCTGCAGGTGTCGCGGGCCGAGCTGCTGACCGACCTGGGTCGCCTTTCGGAGGCCGCCGCCGTCATCGAGCTGCCGGAGCAGGGGGCCGCGGACCCGGAGTTGCTCGGTCGGATCAGGCTGGTGAGGGCCAGGCTTCTGGCCGCCGAGGGACAGCCCGACGAGGCGCTTGCTCTCTGCCGCCAGGTGGTCGACGACTGCCGGGCAGAGGACACGTTGGCCGGCGCCCTGAGGCTGGTCGGCGACCACTTCGAGAGCAGGGGCGAGTTCACCAAGGCCGCCCTGGCGTACTCAGGCAAGTACCCACCGGACGAAGGAGTGACCCCATGAGCCGCCGCGCGTTGACACTGCTTGGCGCCCTGCTGTTGGCTGCCGCGTGCGCCACGGCCCTGTCCGCGCCGACCGCCGAAGACCGGCGGACCCCGGCGCAGAGACTGGCCGACCTCTACAGCAGTCCGATCGCTGACCCTATGCGCGGCCGTCTCTACGGCAAGGTGGCGGCGCTGCTCGATGCCGCGCGCCAGTTGCCGGACCGGATCGAGTTGCCGGAGACCGAGGCGCCCGCGCCCGACCCGGAGCCGCAGTCGCCGGCCGAGCCCGATCCGGTGCCCGAGCCGACGGTGGCCGAGCAGGCAGCGACCGCTGAGCCGGCCGCCGCTGTCAAACCCGGACCCGAGCCTGAGCCCCCGGTCCCCGGGGAGGACTGGCGCGTCGTGTCTGGCGAGCCGGTCGTGGCCGACGAAGACCTGGCCCACGCACACTTCCGGGCCGGCTTCTACCGCCGGGCCGCCTCGCTCTACGGCCGCCTGAGCAAGGCGGACCCGGAGGACGCACACCTGATGGTGATGCTGGCGCTGAGCGAACGCAACGCCGGAGATGCCGCTGCGGCCCGGGATGTGCTGGATCAACTCCGCAGCGCCGATGAAGACCCCGACACATGGGCGGCCTGGTTCGACCACATGGTGGAGTTGGGAACGCCGGAGGAGGAATCACAATGAGAACACTGACGCAGCAACTGGTCGATGCTTACCGCCGAGAGGAAGCCGTCTACCGGCTGATCAATGAGCTTGTGACCGAACAGCTCCACGTGCTGGCGCACTCTCCCGACGCGCGCGCCGTGCTGGCGCTGTGCGAACGGATCGAGGGCCTCATGGCCCAGATCGGCGACATCGAGGAGGCCATCGAACCGGCGAAGGTCCGCTGGGAGGATCGCCGGGAGGATCCCGACGGCGAACTCCACCAGGTCCTGACCTCCATCGAGGCGCTCATCCATCACGTATCGCAGGCCCAACAGCAGGTGCAGGACGGCCTGTTGAGCCAGATGGAGCAGCAGAAGGAGCGCACCGAGAGCGCCCGCCGGAGCATCAACGCCAACCGTGCCCGTCAGCTCTACCGGGCAGGCTGAGGAAGAGCCGCATGGCCATCATCGAAGTTCAGACGGCCGAGACCGAGGACGACGTCCAGGCGTTGCGTGAGGCGTTCGCTCGGTTCTCCGAACAGACCGCCCAACTGGAGCGGGCATACCGCGACCTGGAAGCCCGGGCCGCCCGCATCAACCTGGAGCTGGAAGAGAGCAACCGCGAACTCGAACGCACCGTGCAGGAACTCGACGGCGCCAACAACCTCATGCGCAGCATCTTGGGCAGCATACCCAACGCCGTCGTCGTCACCGACCTGGACGGGTGCATCACCCTGTTCAACCCCGCCGCCGAGGACCTATGGCAGACGACGAAGCAGGACGCCATCGGCCGACACTACGGTGACGTGATGGCCCACCACGAGGCGCTCCTGGCCGATGTGCTGGCTGGTGGCTCCCGCCGCGAGGCGCTCCGGCGGCGGCTGGGCGGGCCGGAGGCCCGGGTCATATCCAGCACCGCCTGCCTGGTCAGCAACTCGGCGGGACGGCCTGTCGGCGCCATCCAGGTCGACCGGGACATCACGCGCCTGTGCAACCTGGAGTCACAACTCCTGCAGGAGGAGAAGCTGGCCGGCCTGGGCAGGACGGCGGCCGGCCTGGCCCACGAGATCCGAAAGCCCCTCAACGGGATCAAAGGCTTTGCCAGCATCCTGGAGCGCAGGATGGCGTGCACTGACGCCGACCGGCGCTTCATCGGCAACATCATGAGCGCCGCCGACCGCCTGAACGACATGCTGGGCCGCTTGCTGGACTACGCCAAGCCGGACGCTCTGGAACTGACGATCTGCGACCTGCGCGCTGAGGCGGAGGAGGTGGCCGAGTTCGTCCACGCCGAGTCCCCCGACCATCCGCACGTCGTCACCGTGGCGATACCCGACGCGGCAAGGGCCATCGTCGCCGACCGCGCCAGGATAAAGCAGGTCCTGCTGAACCTGGTCAAGAACGGGGTCGAGGCCCTGGACGGCCGGGGCGGCGTGAGCATCCGTGCGGACGCCGTGCAAAGCGACGGCAAGCCCGCGGTGCGCGTGAGCGTGATCGACACGGGCACCGGCATCGCCCCGGACTCCCTGGGGCGCATCTTCGAGCCCTTTTATACGGACAAGCCCGGCGGCAGTGGGCTCGGGCTGGCCATCGTCAGCCGGATACTGAGGCAGCACGGCACGGAACTGCAGGCCGACAGCGCCCTCGGGGCCGGCACGACGATGTCGTTCACGCTTCCCTGCGCCGACACAACGGAGGAGAGATGATACGGAAGGTCCTCATCGCCGACGACGAGAGCATGGACAGGCAGCTCATGCAGGACGTGCTGCTGACCATAGACGACAGCCTGGACGTCACGACCGCCAGCGACGGTCAGGAAGCCTGCGACCTGCTGCGGCAGGACTTCTACGACCTGGTCTTCACCGACCTGCGGATGCCCCAGGGGTCCGGGCTCGATGTGCTGGCCGCGGCGCGGTCCGGCGAGCGACCCGTGGACGTGGTGATCGTGACCGGTCACGACGACGTGCCGACCGCCGTGGAGGCCATGCGCAACGGCAGCTACGACTACCTGCTCAAGCCCATCTGTGTCGACCAGGTGGAACTGCTGATGGGCAGGCTCCGCGAGCACACGCGCCTGCTGCAGGAGAACGAGTACCTGCACTCGGAACTGGCGGCGGCCCGCGGCATGGGCGACATCGTTGGCGAGAGTCCTGCCATCATGGACGTGTGTGCGAAGGCACGGCACGTGGCGGCGGCCGACGCAACCGTGCTGCTGCAGGGCGAGAGCGGCACGGGCAAGGAGCTGGTCTCGCGCCTGATCCACAAGTCGAGCCCCCGCTGCAAGGGCCCCTTCGTCCGGGTCAACTGCGCGGCGCTCTCCGAGTCGATCCTGGAGAGCGAGCTGTTCGGACACGAGAAGGGCGCCTTCACCGGTGCGTACACGTCGAAGCTGGGCCGGTTCGAACTGGCCGACGGCGGCACGCTGCTGCTGGACGAGATCACCGAGACTTCCGAGAAGCTGCAGGCCGAGCTGCTGCGCGTCATCGAGGCGAAGGAGTTCGAGCGCGTAGGCGGCACGCGGACCGTGCGGGTGGACGTGCGCCTGATAGCCACCACCAACCGTGACCTGACCAAGCAGGTAGCCGAGGGCAAGTTCCGCGAGGACCTGTTCTTCCGCCTCAACGTCGTGCCGCTAGTGGTGCCACCGTTGCGCGACCGCGAGGGCGACGTCGATCTGCTCTGCGCGCACTTCATCGACCGGTTCGCCAAGCGAATGGGCAGGCCCGAGCTCCAGATCGACCCTGAGGCGATGGCCGTGCTGCGGCGCCATCCCTGGCCGGGCAACGTGCGTGAGTTGGAGAACCTGATGCACCGGCTGGCCATCATGGTGGACGCGACTGTCATCACCGCCGCCGACTTGCCCCTGCCCCTGACGGTCGGCGCCGGTCCCCTGGCGCGGGGCCGGTTCATGAGCAGCCGGCTGGAGGACGTAGAGCGCGAACTGATCCTGGACGTGCTGCAGCAGGTGAATGGAAACCGAACGCGCGCCGCCGAGAGGTTGGATATCTCAACGAGGACGATCCGCAACAAGCTGCGGAGATACCGGGAAGAAGGCAGCCTGAGGGAAAAGTGTGCCTGACCACCGGAAGCCTGTTCCCTCCTCGGCGCCCGTCTCAGCGACCGCGGGACCCACTTCGTTCGGTGGGGCCCTCCGAGTCCCATCAGCGCCCCCGTTGCGGGTGCCCCAGGATCCGGGCTTTGGCACCATGTTTGCTTCTTAGTGAGGCTGATCGAGTCCACACGTGAGGGGAGGTACAGGCGGGATGGGATTGCTGGATTCCCAGATGCTCATCGATCTACTGGGGGCCGGTCACCGGCGCCACACGCTGATCGCCAACAACCTGGCGAATATCGACACGCCCGGCTACAAGGCGGCGCGGCTGCGCTTTACCCGCCAACTGGAGACCGTCCTCGATGAGCGCGGCCGGATGCGTCCGGACACGCACATCCAGACCGAGGTCTACCATCCCATGTTCGCAGACGCCGGGGCGGACGGCAACGACGTGACGCTGGCACGCGAGATGCTCGAGTTGGGAAAGAACACCTTGCAGATGAAACTCTACCTGGCCGCCCTGGGGTCGCGCATTCAGCGGCTGAAGACTGCCATCGAGGGACGATAGCGCTGTGACAACCAACGGTCCGTTCAAGACGATGGCCATATCGGCCTCCGGCCTGCACGCTGAGTGGATCCGCATGCAGGTGGTGGCCGGCAACGTTGCGAACGCGGAGACCACGCAGACGCCGGAGGGCGGCCCCTACCGCAAGCGGCACGTCGTCTTCAGCACCGTCATGGACGGAATGAGCGGCGTCACCTTGAGCGGGATCCTCCCGTCCACCGAGGCACCCCGGCGGGTCCACCGGCCCGGTCATCCGGACGCGGACGCGGCGGGCTACGTCAACATGCCCAACGTGGACGTTCCCCTGGAGATGGTCGACCTGCTGACTGCCAGCCGCGCTTACGAAGCCAACCTGTCCGCGATGCGCAAGTTCCGCGAAATCGTCACCGAAACCATCAAGCTGCTGAGGTAGAGGCCGTGCAACCAGGCCCGATCAACCCGAACTCCTCCGGCGCGCACATCGGCTCTCCGCAACGGGTCCGGCCTGCGTCCGGCGGCGACGGCGCCACCTTCAAGGACACCCTGACGGACTACCTCGGGGAGGTCAACGCGCTGCAGGACAGGGCGGACATGGCCGTTCGCGACCTGGCCGTCGGGCGCGCCGAGAACGTCCACGATGTCATCGTTGCCATCAGCGAAGCCGACCTGAGCTTCCGCCTGATGATGCAGATGAGGAACAAACTCGTCGAAGCCTACCGAGAGATCATGAGGCTACAGGTCTAAGCAATGGGACTGATGGAAGTGTTCGGCAAGCAATACGGCGAGGTGTGGCAGAGGCTCTCCGCCGGCCACAAGGTGCTCCTGATCCTGCTGTTGGCCCTCACGGTCGGGGCCACGGTCGCAGTTGTACGGTGGGGCAGTGAGCCGGACTATAAGGTGCTGGCCACCGACATGGCGCCTAGCGAGAGCGCCGAGCTGGCCGCTGCCGTTGAGGACGCCGGCATTCAGACGCGCATATCCGAAGACGGCACTGCCGTCCTGGTCCCCTCGGCCAAGCTGAGCGAGGCGCGGATGGCGGCCGCCGGCAAGGGGCTGACGGGCAGTACGCGGCTCGGATTCGAATCCTTCCGCGATCCCAAGATCGGCATGACCCCCTTCGCGGAGCGGATCAACTACCTGGCGGCCCTGCAGAACGAACTGGCCACGACCATCGCGTCGCTGGACTCCGTCTCGCACGCACGCGTCCATCTGGTAGTGCCGGAGCGCGCCTTGTTCAGGAGCGATCAGCAGAACGGCAGCGCGTCCGTTGTGGTTACCACCAGCGCGGGGCGCCGCCTTTCCGGGGATCAGGCTGCGGCCATCGCCAACCTGGTGGCATCGGCGGCCGACGGAATCGCCCCGGAGGACGTCACCATCACGGACGGCCGGGGCAACGTGATCTTCGGCGGCAGCCGGGACCGCGCGCAGATGGCCGCCGGCGACCAGTTCGCCTACCGTCAGCGCATGGAGTCGTACCTGGCCGACAAGGCCGAGACCATGTTGGCGAAGGTGCTGGGTGAGGGGCGGTCCGAGGTGCGGGTCAGTGCCGAGGTGGCCTTCGAGGACAGCAAGAAGACCGAGACGACGTACGACGCCGACAACGCCGTGCCCGTGACCGAGCGACTCGAGAGCACGAAGACGACCGGGTCGAGCACTATGGTCGGCGGCGTGGTCGGCGCCAGCGGGGCGGCAGGGAGCCCTTCCGGTGCGCCGGGGCAACGGGGGACCCCCAGCTCGCAGGAGAGCAAGACTGAGAACATCGACACCACGTACCTGGTGGGTGAATCGATCAAGGAGACCGTGGACCGCGGGGCGACAGTCACCCGGATCACGGCCGCTGTCTTCATCGACAGCGTCGCCCTTCAGGAGGCGATTACGGGCACAAGCGCCACAGGCGCCACCCCGGTCACGCTGGCCGACATCACGCAGCTCATTAAGGATGCCATCGGGATCGACGAGAATCGCGGCGACTCGCTGCGGATCGTCGAGGCCAGCTTCCGTCCGGCGACGGAGGAGACACTGGTCGAGGAGCCTGGCATGCCTGACTGGGTCATGACGACCGGCCAGTACTTTGCCGTCGGCGCCCTGGGGCTCGTGCTGCTGTTCGTGGCCAAGCGGGCGCTGAAGAACATCGAGTCCGCCGCCCCGCGTCGCGTAATAGTGCCGGAGGTGATGGGCGCGGAGGGCCAGGCGGGGCTGCCGGTCGGCGCCGGCCAGGGAGAACTGATGCAGCGCGAGATTGCCAAGTTCGTTGACAGCAGCCCGGAGGCGGCCGGCCGTGTCCTGGAGAGCTGGGTAATGGGTGAGGACTAGAGACAAGAAATGCCCACGCAACTGACAGGAGCTCAGCAGGCCGCCATGCTGGTGATGGCCCTGGACGAAGACCAGGCGGCCTCCCTCCTGAAGCACATGAGCGATAACTCCCTGGCCAAGCTGCGGCGCGCGGCGCAGAGCCTGGACGTGGCGGAACTCGGCGTTGAGGAGAAGGTCGAGGCCATGCGAGGGTTCATGACTAAGCGGAGCAAGGGCAACGCCTTCCTGGGCGACCCCGACGACAGGTTCCGCAAGGCACTGGCAAAAGCCAAGGGCGAGGCGGGGCTGCGCCGGATTTATGCAGAGGACGAGGACGGCGAGCCGTCCGAAGGTGGCGGCATGGCGCCATCGGCTTTCCTGCGGAGCCTGCCCGATGAGCAGTTCGCCTCCGCCCTGGCCCAAGAGAGCCCCAGGTGCGCCGCCGTGATCCTGGCCGAAGTGCCCGGATCCAAGGCGGGACGCGTGTTGAGCCTGATGGACGAAGAGGCCCGCGAGCCCGTAGTTGGCCGGATGCTGGCGACCGAGAAGGTCGCAGCCGAGATCGCAGCGGACGTGGTGGCGGGCTTTCAGCGGAAGCTGGAGGAGTCGGGCGCCAGTGACGGGGTCAACCCCGAGGAGAGACGCGCCCAGGAGCTCGCCGGCATTATTTCGGCCCTGGACAAGGGGGCGCAGGACAGGGTCCTGGGCCAGGTCGCCGAACGCGACCCCGAACTGGCCGACCGCGTGGAGCGACTGATGTTCGCGTTCTCGGACCTGCCGAAGGTCAACGACAGGTCCATGCAGGAACTGGCGCGCGGCGTCGATCCGACACAGCTCGCCCTGGCCCTAAAGGGTGCCCCCGCGGCGATCCGCAGCTACTTCCTGGACCACATGTCCGAACGGGCCCGCGAGAGAGTGACCGAGGAGAGCGAGATGGCCGGCCGCGTGCCGATGTCCACGGTGGAACTCGCGCGGGAGGAGGTCATGAAGGTCGCCCGCCAGATGTACCGGGACGGCGACCTGGTCCTACAGATGAAGGACGAGCAGTATGTCGAGTAGACGGGCAACCCTGACCTTCAACCAGGCGCTGCGAGGCGTGGCAGCCGACGCTCCGTCCCCAGAGGGCGGCGCGGGAGTGCCGAAGGGGCTGCGGTCCGCCAAGCGCGAACTCGGCCGCAAAGAGGCCGAACTGGCCGGTCGAGAGGCCGCGCTGGCAGCCAAGGAGGCCGCGTTGGAGGAACAGATGGGCCGCCTTGCCGCGCTGATCGGCGCCATGGGCCAGCAGAAAGCGGAGATGCTTGCCGGCGCCGAGGAGGAGATCGTCTCCTTCAGCCTGACTATCAGCGAGAAAGTGCTCCAGCACGAGATCGAGAACGGCCGCTACAAGATGGCGGCCATCGTCGAGTCCGCGCTGCAGGCCGTGCGCGACCGGGGCGCCCTGGTCATCAGGGTCAACCCGCGCGACCACCAGGCAGTCGTGGACGCCATAGGGCGGATTGAGACGACGTTCGGGGCGGACAGGATCACTGCCGTGGCCGACGAGGCGGTGGCGCCGGCGTCGTGCTGTGTGGAGGCGGACTCGGGACGGGTCCTCTCCGACGTGTCCGAACGGCTCCGGCGAATCGAGCAGGCCCTGTTGAGCAGAGGCGAGGGCGCAGATGGCCTTTGATCTGAGCCGATACCAGGCAAGGGTAGCCGACGTGGACTGCATGTCCTACGAGGGCGAGATCACCCGCGTCACCGGCGCTGTCATCGAGGCCAGGAGCCCGGCGATCGGGCTGGGGCAGGTCTGCAGGATCTACCCGCGCACCGGCGGGCGCAAACGGTCGGTCCGGGCGGAGGTCATCGGGTTCCGCGAGAGCACCACCATCCTGATGCCGCTGCAGAAGCTGAACGGTGTGCAGGCCGGGGACAAGATCGTCTCCGTGCCGACGGACCTGAGGGTCGGCCTGGGCATGAGCCTGCTGGGCCGCGTCCTGGACGGGCTGGGCCGGCCGATGGACGACAAGGGCCCCATCTCCTGCTCTGACAGCGCAGTCATCGACGCGGAGGCCCCCCACCCCTTGAGGCGTCCCCCGATCGAGGACGTCTTCTCGACCGGCGTGCGGGCCATAGACATTCCCCTGACGCTGGGCAAGGGGCAGCGCGTCGGCATCTTCGCCGGCAGCGGCGTGGGCAAGAGCACGCTGCTTGCCGAGATAGCGCGCAATTCGCAGGCGGAGGCGAACGTCATCGCCCTGATCGGCGAACGGGGCAGGGAGGTCAGGCACTTCATCCGTGGCGCGTTGGGCTCCGAGGGGCTCAGCAAGTCGGTCCTGATCGTCGCCACGGCGGACTCGTCGCCCCTGCTCAAGGTCAAGGCCGCCTACACGTCCACCACCATAGCCGAGTACCTGAGGGACTGCGGGCTGGACGTGCTCTACATGATGGACTCCCTGACCCGAGTGGCCAACGCTCAGCGTGAGGTGGGCCTGGCCGCCGGCGAGCCGCCGACCACGCGCGGGTACCCGCCGTCGGCCTTCTCCATGCTGCCCGCCCTGACTGAGCGGCTGGGCAACTCGGGCCGGGGCAGCATCACGGGCATCTACACCGTGCTGGTGGACAGGGATGACTTCACCGAGCCGGTGGCCGACGCCGTTCGATCCACGCTGGACGGCCACATCGCCCTGGCCCGGCAACTGGCCGACCGCGGCCACTACCCGGCCGTGGACGTGCTGGGCAGCGTGAGCCGGGTGATGAGGTCGGTCGTCTCGTCCGACCACCTCGACACGGCCCGCAGGCTCAAGGCTATCGTGAGCACCTACACTGAGGCCGAGGACCTGATAAAGATCGGCGCCTACACCAAGGGCAGCAGCCCGTCCATCGACGCTGCCATCGACCTGATGCCCGAGGTGAATGCCTTCCTGTGCCAACAGATCGGCGAGATCGAGTCCCGCCCCGACGCCCTGAGAAAGCTGAAGACGATAACGGAGCGCTGGACCTTCTGAGAGCCGCGCTTGATACGAACCGACACCTAACTGCGGAGCAAGCTGTGAGCGCTGGGACCTTCGATTTTCCATACCAGAGCATCCTCGACGTCAAGGAGCGGCAGCGCCAAGGGCTGCAGATCGAACTGGCCCAACTGGAGAGCGCCGTCATGGAGCACGAGGTGAACTGCCGGCGCTGGGAGGAGACGAGGAACGACATGCTGGCGCTGATGCGCCGCGCCCGGGAGGCCGGCGACCTGCGCGAGAACGCCAGGGGGGCCCAGTACCTGCAACACGTGAACGGCCGAATCCGGCGATGGGCGCAGAAGGCACAGTCTGCCCGCGAACAGCGAGACAGCACCCGCAACGACCTAAGGGGCCTGGCCCAGTCCTGCAAGGTGCTGGAGAACTACCGCGACAGATTGGCGGCAGAGCATTCGGCCGCCGCGGAGAAGGCGGAAGAGCGCGCCCAGGACGTGCGCGCCATTCAGGAGTCATTTCGCGCTGAGGATGCAGCATGAAGAAGGCAGCCATTATTGCCGGCTTCGTCGCGACCGCCGTGGCGGCCCTCATCGGCGGATTCGTCGTGATGGTCCGTATGCGCGGGGGCATCAGCGCCGAGAGCGGGCTGTGCCGGTTCCCTCTGGTGGGGGGCCTGCTGGCTGCTGCTCCTGCGGACACGGACGAGGATGCGCTGGAGCTGGGCGAGATCGTCCCTCAGTTGGCTGACGACCGCCAGGTCCCGTTCCTGCGGTTCGGTCCCGAGGCCGAGTTGGAGCGCCTGATCGACCAGCTCAAGGTGGAGCGGGCCGAGATCCACACGGCCATGCGCAAGCAGAAGCGGCGATCGCGCGAGTTGGACGCCTGGGAGCGCCAGCTCGTTGAGGAGAGGGAAGCGCTGCGCGAGCGCTTCGGCAAGGAGAAGGCCGAGTTGGGCTCGCTGAAGGAGGAACTGGCCCGTCTCGACGCGGCGCTGTCGACGCGCGAGATCCTCATCGTCCAGGCCGAGGCGAGCAACCTGGACCAGATCGCCAAGATCTACGCCAAGATGGAGCCTGTCCAGGCGGCGGCGGTCCTGGCTCAGATGTACTCGTCGGGCGAGGAGGAGCTGGTGGTCAAGGTAGTGCACCTGATGCAGGACCGCAGCGCCGCCAAGGTCCTGGAAGCCATGACCGACCCCCTCCTGAGCGCGCAGATCACCGAGAAATTGAGGACCGTCCGCCAAGACGAGTCGAAGGGAGCCTGAGCGATGGACATTGCCACCATGGTGGGGGCCGTTGCCGGCCTCGTGCTTATCATCGGGGCCATCTTTATCGGCGGCGGGGCCGGGGCCTTCTTCAACGTGCCGGCCATGCTGATCACTGTGGGAGGGACCGTCTCTGCGACGCTGGTCCACTTCCCTCTGAACGAGGTGCTCCGGATATTCTCCATCGTCAAGCGCACCTTCGCCGTGAACATCCCCCCGGCCGAGAAGGTGATCTCCGATATGACCGGATTCGCCCGCACGGCGCGGCGCGACGGCGTGCTCGCGCTCGAGGAGCAGGTCAAGGGCCTGGCGGACCCGTTCCTGGAGAAGGGCCTCCAGTTGATCGTTGACGGCACGGAGAGCGAGCAGATCCGCGAGGTGATGTCTATCGAGCTGAATTCCGTGCAGCGCAGCAACAAGCTGGGCAGCAGCATCCTGGCCTTCATGGGCGATGCGGCGCCGGCCTTTGGCATGATCGGCACCCTGATCGGCCTGGTGCAGATGCTCCGGCAGATGGAGGACCCGTCGATGATCGGGCTCGGCATGGCCACGGCCCTGCTGACGACCTTCTACGGCGCCCTGCTGGCCAACCTGTTCTTCATCCCTCTGGCCGGCAAACTCCGAACGCGCAGCAGAGAGGAGAACACCATCCGCCTGATGATGATCGAGGGGCTCCAGGGCGTCCAGGCGGGGGTCAATCCCAGTGTCATCGAAGATCGGCTCATGTCCTACATGACTCCCGCACAGCGAGAGGGCCTGAAGTAGCCATGTCCCCGGTGTTCATCGAAGAACCAGATCCGCCGATGGGCGGCGCGCCCAAGTGGATGCTCACTTACGGCGATGTGATCACGCTGCTTGTGACCTTCTTCGTGCTGCTGCTGACGTTCTCGACGCCGGATGACGAGGACTTCCAGCAACTCGCCAAGGGGATGCTGAAGGGCCATCAGCGATCCGGTGTATCCGGCGCCAAGGCCGACCACGCCAACCTCGTGGCGGTCGAGCGCACGCTGGACTCCGGCAGACTCGACGTGCGGGGCTCTGAATCCCCCGCGCTGGACGAGGGCAGCCCACTGAGCGCGTTGAAGTACTACTGCCCGGAGGTGGACATCTCGACGCTTCCTGACCTGTCTGACGCCATCGTCGTGCGCATTCCGCTGGTGGAGTTGTTCGGCACGGACGCGGAACTGGACCGCAACGGGCGTGAAGCCCTGGACCATGTCGTGCGGATGATGCGGGCCCGGCCCAGCAGTGTGGTCGTTAGGGCAAAGGCCGGCGCCGCAGTCTTGCCGGCCGAACGCGGCGTCAGATCGGTGTTGCTGGCGGCGAAGGTCGTCGAGTACCTGCAGCACGAGGCCGGTTCGGCCAGCGACGACGTCGGGCTGAGCGACAACGTGGCCCTGGCCGGTTCGCCCCTGGGCGAGGGCCAGTGCGAGATCATTGTGTTGGAGGTCTGAGAGATCGCCGCTATCGCGCCACCGCCCGCCGAGGAGGCCGAAGGCTCCGCAGGTGCGCCACGCTACCTGGTGGCCTACTGCTCCATCATGACCCTGTTGCTGGCCTTCTTCATCATCCTGCAGGCCCTGGCCCCGGAGCAGAGCGAAGGCCTCTTCCACAAGGGCAAGGGTTCTTTCGTCCGGGCGCTTAACACGTTCGGGCTCGGCGGGATCTGGGACGGGCGGGGCGGCCTTGTCCATGGCGAGGTCGGCGTACGCTACAAATCGGCGGAGGGCCAGGACCTACCCCCGCGCACGCGTCGCATCGACCCCGGCACCGAGGATGCGCAACAGGCAGTGCGCGACCTGGACGACCAGTTCGGAGTCGACAAGCTCAAAGGCGCGACCGGCTACAGAATCGCGCTGCCCAGTCCCCTTTCCTACGACCGGGACGGCTCGCCGATCGGTCCTGAGGAAGAGCGGTTCCTGAAGAAGCTGGCCTTGCGTCTGGCGCGGGTGGTGGTGGCCCGCGGCGCCGTGGTGCGCGTCTCGGTGGACCTGCCGGCCGGTGACGCCGTCGACACCGGCGCCGTCAGCGCCGCACTGTCCGCGGCTCAGGAGGTGCGCGACGCCCTCATCCAGGGCATGAGACCATCTGCTCGGGCCGTGGCCGAGCGGAAGCTGTATTCGTTCGTCCATTACGTGGCGGCAGCATCGCCGCCGGCCGACGGGGCCCTGGGTAGGCTCAGGATCGACATCCTCCTGACCAGACCCGATCTACGCGAACCCATCCAAGCAAGGGACAGCGCACAGTGAGACCACCCAAGCGGCATAACCGAAGAGCTGGACTGGGCCGGATCGCATTCATCATCGGCGGAGCGGCGGTGCTGGTGGCCCTGGCCGCCGGCGTGGTGGCCGCCTATGCTCTGACGCCGTCCGAAGAGGCAGCAGACGCCAGAGCCGACGCGGCCGCCGCCGGGCAGGAAGTCGACCCGGAGTGCGAGTTCGTTTCTTTCGGGAGCGTGCAGGTCAACCTTTCGGGCGCGCGCATGACCCGATACATGCACGTGGCCCTAACGCTCAAGGTGTCCAAGGACTCCGCCGACGAGGTGCGAAAGCGAGTGGAGGAAACCGAGAGGGCCATCTTTACCAACTGGCTCATCACGTTCCTGTCCGACAAGCAACTGGAAGACGTCGACGGCGCCGCTGCCATCAGGGCCCTGCAGCGGGAGATCCTGGACGGCTTCAACACGATCCTGGCGGCCAGTGGCGAGGACAGAATCGACGCCATCCTGTTTGAGGAGTTCAACGTCCAGTGACCCCTGGCGAGGACAGAAAACTGACGGAAGACGAAGTGGACGTCCTGCTGAGGGCGACCGAAGAGGACGAGGAAGATGCGCCTGTCGCCTCGCCCGGGTCCTCAGAGCCATTAGAGCCCTCAGGGCCCTCAGGGCCCGCAGAGCCGGTGCGCAGGATCAACGCCTACGACTTCCAGCAGCCCAACCGTTTCAGCAAGGCCGAGCTGGAGGAACTGCGCGTGCTCAACGAGGATCTGATTCGCGATGCCGCAGAGGACGCCGGGCTGCTGCTGCGCACAAACGTTAAGGTGCAACTGGTCAGCATGGACCAGATGAAGTGGGAGAACCTGCTGGAGGAAGTGGACGAGTCGAGTGTAGCGCTCACTTTCTCCATGCCGCCGTTCACCTATCAGGGCCTGCTCACCGTGGACCGCACCTTTGCCATCGCCTGCCTGGACACCATGATGGGAGGCGGCGGCGAGCCGCCCGACGTCGAGGCCGAACTGACCGAGTTGGACATGCAGACCTTCCGTCGGTTCGCGCGCGTGTTCACGGATCCCCTGCCGGCGGTCTGGGGGGACATAGGAGAGTTCCTGGTCGAGATGGGCGAGCGGGTGACCGACCTTGAGGGCCTGGACGCGTTCACTCCCGAGGACGACCTGTTCCAGTTGTCCTTCCTGGTCCAGAGCCCCGTCGCGTCCGGCCAGGTCCACCTGTCGTTGCCTTTCGAAGCCGTCCGGCTCCTGCCGCGGCAGGGCAACGAGGCCGATGGCGATCAGGCGGGGGGCTCGCATCCAGACGCTGCCTCTGCCGCGTACCCGAGCTTGGCGCGGGCAAACGTCGACCTGTCCGTCGTCCTGGGCATGGCAGACATCAAGGTCTCGGACCTCGTGGCAGTTGCCCCCGGGGACGTCATAGTCCTGGACACGTGCGTGGGCGATGCGCTGACCGTGCGCGTGAACGCCAAGGCCAAGCTCCGGGGGCTCCCCGGTCTGGTTAATGGAAAACTGGCAGTGAAGATGATAACGGAGGGCTGATCGACATGGCTGAAGAAGGCAGTGTGAGCGGCGAAGCCGCAACGGAAGACAGGATCGAGGTGCAGGGAGCCGAGTTCGGCGAGCTTGTCGAGGAGCCGCGGGGAGGGGGCCTGAGCCTGGACCTGGTCCTCGAC
>SDBT01008516.1_pt1 | contig 16742 bp, 19 predicted proteins | sample 2277101 | NCBI WGS metagenome assembly SDBT01 (sample SAMN10404973, study PRJNA504765) | marine sediment metagenome | isolation source: marine sediment core GS10_PC15, 103 cmbsf | place: Arctic Ocean: Southern Knipovich Ridge | collected 2010
ACTACCGCTGACTTTGATAAGAAGAACCAGCCCCTCAATGATAATATGGGCGACTTTACCCAGCCCTTTGATATATGGGACTTTGACAAGAAGCCGTGGGAGGCTGCAAGCAGGACGCCGGGATGGTATGCCTTGTGGGATAATCTGAGCCTCCAACAGATTGACAGGAACTACGGTGAGGACATTCAGACTATCAACCGGCCCCCAATGATAGCCCTCAATACTATGGCGGGCCGTATCCGGTTGGGGCCAGAAGGTGAAATGCTGGTAACAGACGCCGAATACGACAGACCCCCCAAGCCTATAGATCGTGTTGCAGGGATTCAGTTCAGCAGAGACTTGATGGAATTAAAGATCGAATCCCTTAAAAGATGGTTCATGGTGGATTTCTTCTTGAAGTTCAGCGAGTTAATTAAGACAAACAAGCAACCCGTTTCGGCAGCCCAGATATGGCAAATGGCAGGCGAGCAGGCCACTATGCTCAGTCCGGCAATTGAATCGCACAGTAGCTATCTTGAAATAGCCGATGCCCGCATGATCGATATCGAACAGAGGGCGGGTCGCGGTCCGTTTAATCCCCTGGAAATGGCGAACATCACCGATATCATACAAAGCGCTTTGGGTGAAATAGTCAAGGATGTCAATGTCCGACCCGTATTTATCGGGCCTCTTGCGCAGGGCCAGAAGATCAGTCAGGCTCTTGGTCCCATCCGTGCGGCAATGGAAGAAGCGGCTGAGATTATTGCGATATTTCCTGAGGCGAGGCATAAATACCGACCGAGTGTTATCATTGACAAGATCAACGAGGCCGTTGACTTCCCTCAGGATGCAGTCGTACCGGAAGATGAGTATGAGGATATTCTTGCGGCTGAGAACGCTGCACTTATCCAGCAGCAGCAGGCTCAGCAGGCTCTTGAAATGGCAAAGGCCGCGCCCAGTGTGAGCGGGCCGGTAGATGAAACGAGTATTTTGGCAGGAGCGGGGACGTAATGGCTAATTTCCACAGACTCAGGGCGAGAGTGACTACTAAGCGGCAACAGCGGCGAAGGGCGGCATTTCGTAAGGTGAGAAGAAAAAGGACAGCAGGATGAGCACCCTTGACCAGATACATAAACTGATGAACGAACTTGTTGGAGAGTCCTGTGAGCAAAGGACAATGCCTGAGTATCTGGAGCTTATAGAAAAAGGCGAAGAATGGGTAAAGAATATGAGAAAGTTTTTTAGTGGAGATCAGAAATGAATTGGCATAAGGTTAAAGTAGTGGTGGCGCTTGTGGTTGGATTAATTCCACTTGCCTTGTGTATGACAGGGGCTGCATGGATTGGTTTGTTCTTGTGTTTATGGGCAAGGGAGCAAATGACTATAACGCACGGAACAGAATCCGAGGATTGCGAGAATACAGATTTTAACATTCTAAACTTAGGGACAAATGACGCAGGAGAATAAATAATGACACTACATGCACATACAAGTAAACAGAAAAAGAAAATCAGGGCTAAGAGGAAAACTACTCGGCGGAAGAAATAATTGTATGGGAAACAATTTGAATAAGTCTGATTCTAACCATAATTGGCGATTTTACACAACTGAAGATGACTTGCATTATTGGGGTTGTGATAGTTGTGGTATAACGGAAGCAGAGTTTAGAGGGAGCCTGTGTCAGTGTACGAGCTTCTGGCGGTACTTCGCATGGTTCAGGAATTTTAGGACGAAGGTTAGAAGAAAGGCAAGTAATTTGTGGTGGGCAATAAAAACATGACCAGAGGTAAAGGAATTGTAAGGCTGTACATGACCGGTGGCGCGAACATGCTCGCCTACCGGCTGGGCAGAATCTTTACCAAGATCGAAACAGAAGAACAGAGGATACTGCACAATGACGTACTCGCCGAAGTGCTTGACATTATCAATACGAACGACAAACTTGAGGCAGGGGAGTTGTTCAAAGCGGAAAGTGATTTGCTGAAATTCCTTGCCGATTGGGTTTTATATAAGAAGATCGACAGGCGTAAAAGACTCCTGTTTAGACTGGCTGAATGGGTATTGCAATTAGGGAGTTTGAAGGCATGACTGAAAACGGTGTATCGAAAAAGGTGTTTGTTGTGACTTTGAGTATAACGGCAATTGCTCAGATGGCGGCGAATACGCAAGAGAAAATGCCCTATGCGATTGTGATTGGTGTGATTGCTGTTGTGTACTGGGCAGTACAGGGATATATAGATTGGAGCAAAGATGGCAAAAAAGAATAAATCTCAGTTACGTGAGTGCGGCAATTGTGTGTTTTCAAATCCCATACTCAGTCCCACTTTCAAGGGAGAGGATATTGAGTGCCGCAGACTGCCTCCCACGCAGGACGCATCCATGCACAGAACAGACCCCCATCCTCACCCCGTAGTGCGGACAGACGGATGGTGTGGCGAATATAAACCTCAATATCAACCTAAGCCGGAGAAAGAAGATGGCAAAGACAAAGAAGGAACTACAAAGGACTAAGGGCGTCCCCACAGAACTCTATAACCGTGCCCGGAAGCAAATCGGTATAAGTCGTGAGAAGATCGCATCGTTTGACGACGCTGCTGCGCTCAAGGCTTATTGTGACAAGATATCGCCACAGACCAATCCAGACGGCAGGCCGAAAAGAGGCGTAGTTCCCAAGATGGAGCCCTCAGAAGAGGTAATGCCCGACAAGTTCGAGATCGATTCAAAGATGGAGGTCAATGTCGCCCGCAACCGGAACCAGTTCGACGATGCGAAGTTGCAGGCCGAACTAATGCGCATCAACCGTACTTACGGTCGGCAGGAACCTGTACGGATAGTTAGGGACTCGAACATGAAACCAGAACAGGGCAAGAACCAGCACCACCAGAATACCCGGTTGCTTGTTACGCACTTCACAATTTTTATGAAATAAGGTAGGTAAATTATGGAAGTTTTATCCGAAGAATCATGTAAGACCGGCAGTATTGTTGAGAGGATAGTAAAGACAGCTATTCATCGAAGACTTGATGCGGCAAAGGTCGAGAAGATTGTTGTATCGGAGTCGCTGTGGCCGGAATGTGTTATGAAGGGCGGCCCTATAGTTCACAAGCGAGGTGAAAACGACCCGCAGATATTTATTGGTGATTTTAAGGCGGAGCCAGGCAACATTGTAGAAGATTTTGAAGTTATTATGAAATAAGGTAAATTGAATCGAAAGGATAAAGATTATGGGTACGGAACGATTAGACAAATTGGTTGGGCATTGTATTCTTGATATAACTGCGTGTTGTAGTGTTATCGATAGATGCATAGTGGTTGACAATACGAAAGTCAGAGAGATCGGTGAAAAATTAGTGGCGGATATCACGGCATTGTACAATAATGAGGTGTTCGATATCGAAAAGAAGATGGAAGAACTGTACGAAAACTGCAAAAATGAAGGCACAAAGCTCGACATTTTAATGAGCTTGCACAGCTTAGCAGGTGCCTTTGAAAAAGCGAAAGGACAAATATTATGAGTGAATGGTCAGCAGAAATTCAACACGATACAATCACAGTCGATAATCGTGCGGCGTTTGACACGTTTGGGGATAAATACGATACCCCGCAACAGGCCGCTGTGGCGGGGTTTCATGCAGCGACAAAAATAGGCGCACCAAGACTCCCGGAGTCAATGGACGAGTTCAAGGACGACAGTTCAAGGGGCGACTTTACTGCAAAGATGAATAATCTCCTTGGCATCACACACGCCAAAAGCATTGAAGACCTTGCCGACCTCAACCTCAAGGACGGGGCCGGTGAAGGTTTTCAGATGGACGAAAGACTTGTGCCAGCTTTCAAGCAGTTCGTGATTGACAATAAGGTGGGCAAGGGACTTGCACAGAAATTGGTCGGTTTGCATAACAAAATAATCGGCGAGAACAACGCAGCTTATAAAGAACAGCTTGAGACAGATGACAAACAAACGGCTTCTGACAGACTTGCCAAAGTGAAGGCTTGCGATGACACTCTTATTGCACATACCGATTTTGGCACTGCCGAGAAGCTGAAAGAATCGGACATACTACTCCACAAGGCCCTGCTGAACAATGTGGATATAACCGCTGAGGAAGCGGGGGGCTTGTCGGAGTTCATGCGTGACGGCGAACCATCGACTAATCCGGTACTGCGAAGGGTCATGTTGAAACTGTTGGCACCCCTGGCAGCCGAGAGTGGAATGCACGGGCCAGGTGGTGGAAATACCCCAGAGGCACCAGTAGACCCCGATGAGGGTTCTCCGTCCCATCACGCGGCAGGGTGGAGTACACCTGAACAAGTGGCAGCCTACAATGCAAGAAATAAATAGTAAAGCACCCGCCAAATAAAAGGAATGCGTAATGAGGACAATAGAAATAACGAGTGGTTGCGTGAGGATTAAACATCCCACATACTGTGATGATGGGACACTATTGATATGCTCTTATGATAAAAAGAGAGATTGCCAACCTTCTTGTATATCGTTTGATATGGCTGACGATGGTCTTTGTCATTGTCGCAGGGAAGGCGACGGAGTGGTGATTGGGAAAAGAAAACACTATTAGCACCCGCATAGGCGGATACTGCTCTTTTATAAAAATCGAGATACTGTAGCCATTGGCTGCACCTTGCGACTGTCGGAAAGACGACAAGCATTATGCAATGCTGATTTTGCAAGGTAGAAGCCCGTTTATAAGACGGACACCTTCTCCCGAAATAATTGTTTAAGTTAATTGAAAATTATTTTAGGAGATTCACCAATGGCAACGAGATCATCTTTGACCATAGGCAACATTTTCGATGTACTGAAAGTGAAATTGCCCAATGGTTCGGCAATTGATGGGATACTAAATGCGCTTTCCGAGCGCGACGACTTCATGCGGATGGTCCCCGCATTCCCCTGTAACAACGGTCTTACGCATCACGGCGTAAGGACAGTAAGCCTCCCTACTGGCTACGTCGTGGATTTGGGCGGTAGCTGGAAAGCTTCCAAGTCCGTGCGAGAGCCGTTCGTCGAGGACCTGTTTACAATGCGGTCCACTTATCAGGCACCCGTGGACACGTTTCAGGCCGAGAAGCCAGAGGTAGGCAAGGCACTTCTCAGGGCAGAGAAAATCGACCACGTTATGATGCTCAACCAGTCTTTGAGCAATGTGATGCTCAATGGTTCGAGCACAACCACAAGCCAGAGCCTTACAACGGGCACTAATCAGAGCCTTATCGTGGGTATCGCAGAGCGCGACCCCTATTTGACTATTGATAACAAGTTCACATTCGATGTGGGTGGTTCGGGCACGAATCTGAGAAGTTGCTGGATGATGAAGCCCGGCATCGACACACTCCACATGCTGTACAACGCCAACCATCCAACCCTTGGTATAAGCCAAGAGGATATGGGTCGGCAGTTCATTCAGGGACTCGGTAGCAGCGACGATGAACACAGGTGGGATATCGTGATTGAGTTCATGTTGCAAAAGGGTATATTTATCCGTGACCAGCGGGCACTCAAGAGAATTTGTAATGTGCCGGTAGCCCCGACCGATGTTCCCGGTGCCAACCTCATCGAGCAGATCATCAATGCGAGTATTATCAATGCTCCCACTGGTGGAACGTTACAGGTTGAGGCAGAAGGCAGGGTAACGGACACACCCGCACCGTGGCTCTTGATGTGCGATGAGCGACTGTACGCCAAGCTCGTCATTGAGGCCAATAACAAACTCATGGTCTATACTTCCGATAAGAACATCTACCGGACCATGCTGCCCATGATCGGCACCAATATCATCATCATGCGGTGGGATGCGCTTAATCGTGACCTTACAGATGGTGAGGCCCCTTTATCGTAAATTAGAATGAAAGTTTTTATTAGGAGATTGTAAGATGATACTTGCAGCTTTAGGTTTATTGTCGGTTCCATCCGACTCAAGTGCGCCCAATTTAGGGCAGGACATTACCGCATCTGACGAAGATTGCGGAAACGTGATACAGTTGCCCGCTGTTGATTACGCGGGTTTCTCGGATTTGTGGTGGGTTGTCGATACCGCTGTTATTGCGGCGGGCGATAGCGCTGACATATTCGAGTTCCAACTGGTAATGGCGCAGACGGAAACACCTCTCGCCACATTCAAGACCATTGCGAAAGTGGACATCACCAGCATAGCCGATCTCAGGCTGGCGACAGTGGGTAGGCATATTGTCGCCCTGAACGTTGGCAAGATGATTGTCAATATGCTGGACACGGACGCATCCGATTATGTCTATATCGGGCAGAAGAACACGATTACGTCGGGTGGAACTATTTCCATCCAGGCGGCATTATCGCCAACGGAACCGCGAACGGAACCTCACAGGCAGGTAACTGTCTCTAATGTGGGTACTCCGAGCCAGGCATCGGTAAAATCGGGATTCTAAGAAACAAATTGTTATTGAGGGCGGTCGGGCTTTTGAAAATCCTTTCGACCGGCTGCCTTCTTTTTTTATCTTAAGGAGCAAAACGAAATGAAAAAGTGGATTATCTTAATCATAGGTATTCTGTGTCTTGGCGCAGCTATTGCCGATACGCTTACCTACGGACCTACGAACTATGTGCGAAACAGGCAGAGTATGTTGTCTGGTAGCGTTACCCGTGACCCTTTGTGGCTGTTTATGAATGAGGTGGACGGTACGTTCGGAGGCACAGAGAGTATTGATTTTCTCCTGTTCAGCCAGGCAACCGAACCGGGAACGCCCGCAGCAGGCCAGTTCTACTTCGACACAGCTTCAAATACGATGAAGTTTGCCAATAACAGTGCATCCTTTGTGGCATTAGCGTCGGCATCGGGTAATAGTCTGGATCAGTCGTATGACGCAGGCGTTGCTATCACAGTTGACAATGGGGCTGTTGCGCTGACTGCCACGAATGCGGCGAACAACGTAGCCTTTGCAATCGCACAATCTGATACCGGAACGTCTAAAGCCATGACAATCACCAATGCAGGCAGTGGTAACTCCATCGATATTCAGGGCTCGTCCGGTTTCGATATTCAGGGTACGAGTGATTCGTGGAGCATATCCGTTGCGGGTATCTTCGACGGTGAAGCTCTTACCGGTGTGACGCATTCTCAGCTTATAGAGTTCAATGCAAATAATCAGATAAGTTTTACCGATAACAGTAAAGACCTGATTATGAACTTTGGCGCAGCGGGTACGGCGGTTGAATGGATCAGTACGGGCGCAAGTATTGATGAGATGTCTTTCGGCACAGTTGACGATCTGACTAAGATTGCTAATATCACATTCGACGCAGGTGAAGCCAGTATTATCACGCAAGCCGGTTCCGGTGACGCCGATGATCTGACTATTCGCCAGACAGGTACGGCGGACGTTAGTCTCATTCTTTCGAGTGCCGGTTCGATTACCGACGCGCTGAGTCTTATCACTACCGACGTAGTTGGTGTTATCAAGATTTCATCTTCGGATATTCTCGATATCGATGCAGTTGACAATATCAATATCGACACCTCTGCTGGCGCGATGGTTCTTACCTCCATTGGTGGCGATATTACGCTTGATGCTTCTGACAGTTCGATAGTGATTCGAGGTACAGAAGAATCTGCCACCGCTATTGTTATCGACGCTGACGGTACTGTTGGCGGCATCACCCTTGATTACGGCACAGGTAACTTTGTTGTAACAGGGACGGGTGTAAGTGCCGATTTCACCCTTGATGCCGACTTGATTAGCATTGACGGTACAGGTGCGTCTAATATCACATTCACGAATGGCGCAGATGAAGATGTGACGATTTCAACCGCTGGTGCTGCCGATCACAGTCTTATTATTACCACTACTGGAACCGCTGCCGATTCTTTGCAGATTACAACTACGGCGGGTGGTATGGATATCACCAACGGCGGTGCGTCCGGCGAAGACCTTGACATTGATGGTGTTCTGTCAGCGGTGACGATTAACTCCGATGAAGCTACGACGGACGCGATTGATATTTCTGCATCTGCCGGTGGTATCACAATGGCGAGTACCGCAGTGGCGTCTGCATGGACGCATGTGGCTACGGGAACGGATGATAATCTGACCTTATCTGTTACCGGCGCAACGGCAAGCAGCTTGGTATTGTCATCCTCTGGCACGGGAGCCGATGCTATCGATATTAACGCAACTGCCGGAGGTATTGATATCGATATTTCCGGTGGCGTTGCTACTGAGGATTTTGCTGTAACAACGGATACTTCGATTACGTTTATCGCAACCGAAGCAGTAGCAGATCAGTTTTCAGTAGACGCGCAAGGCACCGTAATCGGTGATGCAATCAGTCTCGACACCACTGATGGTGGAATAATGCTTGACGCTGATGGTGGTAGTAACGGTGATATCGAACTCAATGCCGCTTCTGATATATCACTTGTCGCTGCGGGCATTATCACCTTCACAGGTGCAATGTATCCGGCTGGAATCATAACAGAAACTATCTCTGCGAATGACACTATGGATACGGCTGCTGACGTAGGCACTCTAATTCTTGTTGATACAGCCGCTGTTGTAATTCTGCTTCCAGGGGTTGCGACTGGTCTTGAGTATTGGGTTATGAATATTGGTGCTGACGGTACTGAGATTCATGTAGACACCAACGCCAGCGACAAGATTCTTGGCGGGTGCGGATTCACTGCTCTTGATGACGGTGATAGAATCACCAATACAGGTGCCACAGCCAATAAAGGTGACTATGTAAGACTTCGCTATGGAACAGCGGTTGGTTGGTACATCGTTGAAATGAATGGTATCTGGGCTGATGGTGGTTAATACGACGATTTAACGGGGTGGACTCCGGTTCACCCTGTATTTTTAAGGAGTACAAAATGAAAAAGATATTTATAGGTTTGATGATTCTGTGCATGGTTCCGCTGTGTTTGGGGCAGCGCACTTCCAAATCTCTGACAGACGTTCCTCAAATCGACGGCAGTGTTTTGCACACAATTCAATCAGGATGGGCGATTGCTGAGAGTGAGAATTCAGGGGACACTCAGACGGACGCCCTTGGTGTTGCCGAGTTGACAAAAGTGAGGCTCGATGCGGTAATTGCGGCAAACGCCTCGAATGAGGAGTTTATTTCGTATTTTCTGATTCCTGCTAAATGGAATGGTATGAGATTCCGTGCCGTAGGAATATCAGATAACGGAACTGTAATCCACCAAATCTATTTCGGCAGGTTGGGCGACGATGTTGATTGCGAGTTTACTTATGTCGGGCAGTTGTCATGGGTTATTGGCCAACAGAAAAGTATTTACGACCAGATCACCTTCACTTCGGGTGGTACAGTTGTGCCCAGAGTAGATGATATCGTGACGGGTAACACGAGCGGCAAAACGGCGACTATTGTTGCGCTTTCAGACCTGTCGAGTGGTACATGGGCTGCTGGTACAGCTGCCGGTACTATTACCTACAAATCAGCATCAGGCACGTTTGGTAGTGGCGAAACAATATCTATCAGACGCGGCACTACGAATATCACTTTGGATGGATTCACTCATGCTGGGAGCGACTTGATTGATTTTGAACTCGCGCACGAATGTACCACTACTGCTAAATCATGGAATTCGGCGTGGACTACTATTTCGCCAAGCGGTGAAATGGTCGCAGAGGCCAAAATCGATGTGTTGGGTTCTGATATCATGGTTATCGTAAGCACCGCAACTGTTAGCGCAGATGCCAAACTGTTAGTTACGGGGTACTAATATGCCTTCTGAAACTGATATTGCGAATTACGCAGTTGGAAAACTCGGTGGTGCGGGTGAAGACCTTAACGGCGTTGCCATGATTCCCAGCATTGACGATCCGGGCAAAACTGCATCATGGTTGAAACTATTCTTGCCCCGCGCCAGAAGAAGGGTAATAATAGACCTTGCTTTCAAAGAGAGCCCGTTTCGGTCTACCATACGATTCAAAGACCTTGGCAGTGAGATTGATTCGGATGCTACGCCTGAAATTGGAGAGTATCAACACGCCTTCCCTCTGCCGGGCGATTCACTGTTAGTTGTACGCCAGTTCTATGAATCGCAGATACGCACCCGCGCAAGAACAGGTACGACAATCGTAGAAGTCCATTGGGAGGAAGTAGCCAACAAAGACGGTACGGGCAAAATACTCCTGACTGACTTGTTGACTAACCTGGACGGAACAAGTGCCTTCATCGAGTATGTGATCGATATCGTGGATACAAAGGCGTTCAGTGAAGAAATGATCGAATGTATCGCTACACTTCTGGCGTCATTGGCCGCGCCTGTTATCGGCAGCGACCGGGAAACGGCTGTGGAGCTACTCATTGAGTATAAGCAGGTTGCTGTACCCGCGGCACAAGCGGCGAACCAGAAGGGCTTTAATGACTCGACGAAAGCTGTACCCGACTTTTCAGGTGGTAGATCGACTACGGGTTTTCTGCCCGCTGTTAATGTGGGGTTGGGAACTTACATCACGGCGACCGGTGACAGGCGTGAGATTCATCCATAGGAAAGGTGTATTATGAAAAAGTTAATAATTCTAATAATTCTTCTTCTCTCAATACCAGCAATGGCAACGGTTTCGACAGGCGAATCGATAAGGCAGTATTTCAGTCCCGGCGCAGCCACTACGACATTCACTTTCACTCAGCCATGTAATTCCTCCAGTGATATTCTGGTTTTCAAGCAACTTGAAAGTTCGGGCCTACAGACCCTTTTGGTCGAGGATACGGATTATACGATTGCACCAACAGGAGGCGATTACCTCAATGGTGGAGTTGTGACTATCAGCCCTGCTCTTGGGACTACTTACCAGGTTATTGTCGTTCGTGAAATCAGGAAGTCTCAGGGGACTGCGCAAGGGGCAATAACGCCGACCTCTATTGTGGACGCGCTCGACAAACTTACCCGAACAGTGCAAGACCTTGAGGATAGGAACGACAGGTCATGGCACTTACAGGAGTCGGACGCAGCGTCTTTTGATATGGAGATACCGGGCCTTGACGACAGGGCAGGGACTTTCCCGTTTTTTAATGATCTTGGTGTTCTCACCTATGTTGCTGATTTGGTAACAAACTCAGAGACAGCAAGTGCTTTTGGTCTGTCAATAATGCAGTCCGCAAGCGCGGCCGCTGCGAGAGTTCTTCTGGTACTGGACACAACGGACGCGGTGGAGTTTGCAGGCATTACGGGAACTACGGGAACATTCTCAGGTGCGATAACCACCGATGGTATAACAATTGGATCGAACGAATTTGTCGTAACTGATGACGGTAGTGGTGATACTACAATTGCGGGAACGCTTGACGTGACAGGTGACTCTACATTGGTATTAGCATCTGCCTCTACGGCAACTACGCAAGCAGCGAGTGATGACGATACGAGTATTGCTACCACTGCGCACGTTAAGGATTACGTTCCGCCCGCTGCTGTAATAAAAGGCTGGGTCCGGTTCGACGGGACCGGCGTACCGGCCATTGACGATAGCTATAATGTATCGGGGACTATCACGGATGACGGTACGGGTAAATACACTATTACGTGGGATACGGATTTCGCCGATACCAACTATTGTATCGTGGGAACTGCTAATGGGGATACCGGTGTACCAAAGACCGTTATTATAAGTGGTATCGCAGCGGGTACAACTTCAATTTACGTTTTGGATGTAGATGGTGCTAATATTGACGCCACTATTATTTGCGTAATGGTGATGGGAACGCAATGATTAAACGTCTAATACTAATATTCTTATTACCGGCAGTGAATGTATGGGGTTACTCAGTCCCAATAACGTCTTTCAATAGTGGGCAGGTCTCTCCTTTATTGGAGGCCCGTGGTGATTTTGCAAAATACAGTTCATCGAGCCGATTACTTGAAAATATGCTCGTTACTTCTCAGGGGCCGGTACTAAAGAGGCCGGGCACGAAGTATATCGCCAGCGCAAAAGAGGGAAGTCCCCGGCTCATACCCTTTGAGCATTCGACGGACGATGCTTATGTGCTTGAAGTGGGTAACGAGTATATGCGGTTTTATCGTGATGGTGCCCAGATACTTACCGAAACTGACGGATCCCCTGTAGAGATTTCAACTGTCTATGCAACGGGTGGATTCTTTGATATTCAATATGCACAGACAGATGACTCAATGTACCTTGTCGATGGAACAAACCGGCCACAGATATTAACGAGGGCGGACCATGACGATTGGACTATTACAGATGTGGTATTCGAGACAGGCCCATTTCTCACAGAGAACGATACGGACATAACAATCACACCCTCTGCGGCTACCGGGTTCATCACCCTGACTGCATCGGGTGATACTTTCGATAGCGGTCATGTTGGGTCGCTCTGGCAGATTAATCAGATACGCAGCACTTCCCAGATAGACGGCACTTTCACGGCAAACATAAACGGACCTTCCCTTTCCACACCGTTTTTCACAGGAGGATACGGGTTCACTACTTCCGGCATTTGGGTGGGTACTGTTACACTCCAGAGGTCAACCGATGCCGGGATTTCATGGCGGGCGGCCCTTACCCCTTTGGTTAATACGAACTTCGATAACCCCGGAGAGTTTGAGGAAGATGGAGCGATTTATCGCGTAGTAATGAGTAATCATTCGACGGGTACATGCACTTACGCAATCACAATCACCGATAATCTGAACAGGGGTGTTGTCACGGTTACGAGTTTCACGAGTGCCACTGTGGTGGATGCTAGGGTTATTAACGATCTTGTCGATACGACCGCTACAGCAAAATGGCGGGAGGGTTCATGGTCGGATTTCAGGGGTTGGCCCACGTCGGTAGCTTTCCATCAACAGAGGCTTGTATTTGCCGGTTCACTGTCTAATCCCCAGACGCTATGGTTCGGCAAGCAAGACCCCGACGATTATGCCAATTTCCGTGAAGGGACTTTAGATACATCGTCTTTCACGGCCGCGCTGGAGGGCCAGAATCCAATCAGGTGGCTCCTGAGTCAAGACTACCTACTGATAGGGTCAAGTGGGTCATGCGGCAAGTACGGCGAGCAGGGCGGGGCTATTACGCCTACAACGCCCGCTTATCAGGAGCAGACTAAATTCGGCGCAGCGGCGATACCGGCGATATTAGGTGGTGACGCAGTTCTATATGTGGAGAGAGGATCGAGGACTATTCGAGAGTTTGGGTACTCACTGCAATATGATAAGTATCTTGCACCTCCGCTGACTATTTTCTCACCTGAGATTACGGAGAGCGGCATTAAGAATGTAGCGTTCCAGTTGCGCCCAAACCCTGTTCTGTGGTGTGTTCTTAACGATGGCGAAATATCCACACTGACATACGACAGGGCGCAGGAGGTTCTGGCGTGGAGCAAGCAGGTTACAGACGGTGACTTCGAGAGTATTACTGTGATTTCCAGTGGTGAGGATGAAGATGAAGTATGGGTATCGGTAAAGAGAGAGATTGACGGCTCCGATGTCAGGTATATTGAACAGTTCCAGCCGCAGGATTGGGGTTCCGATCAGGCCGATGCGTGGTTTGTTGACGCGGGTGCTACGCTGGATTTGGGTGCGGTGGTTACTGTTACAGACGTAACAGATGCGGACCCCGGCGTAGTAACGGCGGCGGCGCATGGTTTCAGCAACGGCGATCAAGTCACGTTTGAATCAGTTGTGGGTATGATTGAATTGAATGGACGGGTCTATACTGTTTCATCAAAGGCAACCAATACCTTTGAACTAAAAGACTCTACGGGAGCGCATGACTACGATACAAGTGACTTCACTGAATATATCTCAGGCGGTACAGTTCAACAAGTGGAGAATGCTTTCGGGGGATTGAGTTATCTTGAAGGCGAGACGGTAGCAGTTTACGCCGATGGGACAGTGCAGGAAACCGAATTGGTGTCGGCGGGAATTACAGTAATAGACGTGTTCTCAAATGTGACGACAATAGGACTGCCATTTACGTCAAGACTCGAAACACTGCCCCTGAGAATCGATCCGCAGGATATGACTCTCAACAAGAGAATTGAAGCGGTGTATATTGATTTCTATAAGACCGCTAACTGTAAATACGCCAGCCGCCCCAGCGACGAACTTACTACAATCAATTTCTGGGAGGGTGCAACTGTTAATGCTTACCAGGATTTATACACAAGCGTTGTCAGGCCCAAGAAATTCCTGTTCGTACATGCCAAGATGATGAAGGCGACCGTTTACCTTGAAGATGCAAACCCTTCACCTTTGGGCGTTCGTTCGATTACCCCTGAAATTAATGCGAGATAATAGTATGACACTTAATACATATAGGAATAACATCAAGCCAGTGCTCTTCGGCGTAGCCTTTGTGGTGATGATAATGCTGTGCTTGGTGGCCACAGGAGCATGTTTGGGTTCTAATTCGTGGCAGTTGCCCGGATTCTACAGCGTGATTTGCCGCCTTACGGGCCTCGTATCTATCTGGGTGTTTTTCGTGATACCTTTGAATAACCAGTTTGAATTTATTTGTTTTCTGGTACATTCTGGTTTGTTGTATTGCGTAGGGGGTTTGTGTGTATCGATAACGAGTAGCCTTCCCCTTGGTACTATTCTCATAGCGGGCGCGAGCTATTTTTCCTTCTTCGCTCTCAGCGTAAGATCTTACGGTTTTACGACAGCAGTCTTTGCACTGTTTTCGGTAGCCGTCTTTAGCTGTATCTCGTTTGTAAAATTCCGTAAATGGCTTCGTTTCCTTGCATTGCGAACAAGTCTTTGTTACAGTTGGCTCAGGCATGGTTTTTTCCTTTTCAAAAAACTGTGTTTAGAGCCGTTACAGGCCCAATACCTGTGCGGCTCATCTTATAATAGCACCCGGAGGGATTATGTCAAATGAATTCTCCTAACCATATTACAAATCGACATATTCCAGATGATGTTTTAGTAATCGAACGCAATGGCAGGATATTCCTTGCGCATCCTTTCAGGCGGTACGACGTGGCCGCGATACTCGGTCAGGGTTTTGGTACAGTCATGCAGATACAAGGTACTCTGGCAGAGGGTGAAGAAGCCGAAAGACTTGCGCAGGAAAGAGCGGCTATTGATATCAGGAACGCTGAGGCCGTGCGTGAAGCTGCGGAAGAAGAAGCTGTAATCAGGGGCGAAAGAGGCCGGAGGATACTTGCCACCCAGAAAGCACAGGCTGCTGCTGGCGGTATTCGCATTAACGTAGGGAGTCCACTGGTAATCGCAGCCGAAACCCGTGCAGCTATAGCAAAGGACACGGGATTTAGCTTACAGAGGGCAAGGGTGGAATCGGAAGCGTTAAGAGAAAGTGCCCGTATCGAAAAAGAAATTGGCAGGGCCGCGAAGAGGAAGGCGAAGTTTCAGGCAATCAGTCAGGGCATCAGGGGTTTTGGCAGTATAGCCCTGCGATCCAGAGAAGGGGGTGGGGCATAAAAAGAATCATAACCATTTTAGTCCTACTTACTTCGCCATGCTTGGCATACTGGCAGATATCCGAAGGTGTGCCGAGTGTCTTCAGCGCGGACGGTACTCAGGAATGGCGGTTGTGGATGGGTGGCGATAAGGCGGAGCTTCTGTTCAACAATTCCAGCGGTGTACTATTTGACGATGCGAGGCAGAGTGTGATTGTAGGCAAATTCACACCCGGCGCAGCACAGGAGGCGGTATCGACGTTTGGGTATTTCGCGGGGCAGGGTCATTCTGTTGGAACATTATCTGCATTTGGCGCATTCGCCGGACAGTACAACAGGGACATCGACGGCTCGCATTTTGGGTATTTGACAGGTCGGTATAATCTTGGCTCTGCACATTCAGCATTTGGTGTACAGGCTGGCTTCGCTAACGAAGGCGACTCCAATACAGCATTGGGAGCGTATTCGTTTAATACGTTCAGTCCGGATGCAGGCTCGGCGGCAACAGTTCAAAGCGTAGATACTGCAAATAATCAGATAACTACAGTAGGCGCGCATGGTTTCAGTGGAGGTGGCGGGAGTGGCGACTTTATAAACTTGCTGGCTTCAACGGATGATACATTGCCAACGGGTATGACCATCTTATTCCCGCAGCAATGGGAGATTATAAACGCGACGGTACTTGAGTTGCTTGTAGCTGACATTACTGACACTGGCACTGGTACGCACACCCTGACGCCGCGCGTAACGCCATTCATCACAAACTCCACTGCAATAGGCGTAAACGCCGAACCGGACGCCTCTAATCAGGTTGTTCTTGGTAACGCGAATGTGACTGAGGTGAAAACCGCTGGCTCACTCACAGCGCCGTCTGCAACTTTCGATTCGCTCACTATCGATAACTCAGGTGGAACCGATGCTGTTATTACGATGGACGGAACAACTGGCAATGCGGGATCAATTACCTACGAAAGTGATAACGTGAAGTTTATTATCGACCAGGATATGACGATTGGACAGGGTGAGGCCGGGAGGGTTTCGTTGGCAAACAGCAGACGTGCGCAAGCTGGAACTTTTCCGATACCGAATGACGGCGTGATTGACGAACAGGACAGAAGGGTGTACGCCCATTTCCCCGGTACTTATGAAAGTGGTACTGGCCTGAATTATACTTTGACTTTCGACGGCGAATCAAATGACGGTATCTTGACGTGGATGGAGGATGAGGATTATCTTTTGTTCAATGATGACATTGTCATGAGTCAGAGCCTCACCGTTGACACGGACACACTGGTTGTGGATGCGGTGAATCATAGGGTGGGGATAGGGACGGCGACGCCAGGGACTACGTTAGAGATAC
>SDBT01008517.1_pt1 | contig 16742 bp, 19 predicted proteins | sample 2277101 | NCBI WGS metagenome assembly SDBT01 (sample SAMN10404973, study PRJNA504765) | marine sediment metagenome | isolation source: marine sediment core GS10_PC15, 103 cmbsf | place: Arctic Ocean: Southern Knipovich Ridge | collected 2010
TCGTGGCCGATTATTTCAATTAGTTTTTCCCGGTTGATATCTAACACCATAGCCGCTGACGCCAAGAGACAGCCCCAAGGTGCGTGGTTATTTTGCAAGTTCATTTTTTACCTCAAGGTGGGTTTCATCTAATTCAGTGAAAGAATCGACTGCCTTACGTAAAGTATCAGGTACCCCTGACGCTATAACTACCACGTGGACATTCTTATCCTTAAGATAGGTTACCAGGGGAAGAAGCAGTGCATTAGAACTACCTAACACTACGACGTCTAGGCTGTTATCAACTACTGCCCGGATCACATCCATTGCTAGCATGATATTCCAATCACACTTCTTAATCGTCCGTTCTCCAAAGCTATACACACGTGGAGGCTTGAACTTAGTAGTAAAACCTAGCTTATCTAAGTAGTTTGAAAAACCACTTGACTCACCACGCATACCATAAGCTACCATATCACTGATTTCAAAATCTTCACAGTACTCAAGGTACAACTCAAATCGCACCTTCCCACCTTGGCCAAAATTTCGTTGTACCTTATGGTATAGATCACTAGTGTCGACGAAAATTCCTACCTTAGTCATAATTAACCCGTTTCTTCGTTAAAGAATAGTAATGATTCGCGTCTTGAATTTTCCGCAGAATCGGACACATGTATCACATTTCGCATAATAGGCGTAGAACCGAAGTCACCGCGAATAGTTCCGGGTGTGGCCTTTACGCTATCCGTACCGCCGACTAGTTTTTGGGCGATTTCATGTGATCGTTCCCCACCAAATACTATACCAATCAATTCGCCAGTCAGCATAAAATCCTGGACTCTTTCGTAAACACCGTCGGGTAAGTGGGAGTAATGTTCACGGCACCAAGTCGCACTTTTACGCCTTACTTCGATTCGTTCAATATACAGTTCCTTGTCCTCAAATCGGGTAATGATTTTACCCACTAATCCTCGAAGAATAGCATCGGGTTTCATAATTACGAATACGCTCATGGCCTGCTCCTCATAGCTAAGAATGCTTCATAGTCGATTATAAAATCTTCGGTATCGGGATATACTGGTCCGGGTAATCTGTCGCCGTAGTGCTCCTCGTCTGGTATAGCCGTGACTCTAATACCCGTAGGAATTATAATAGTTCGGGCACTACCCGTAACTTCTAATTTGTGCAACAGTGTCAATAGATTTCTTCGACTTAGTGTGATGATCATCATTTCAGTCCTCCGCCATGCCGGTCATGTATTTCCAAAGATTGGAAGGTTCCCATAAACGCTTATAGTTAGCTTCGTTGGCGGCCGTTAAAATGTAGATTGGAACGCCGTGAGCTTGAAACTTAGGGAACTCAGAATGCTGTGCCGCGGTGAAAGAATAGGACTCAGGATTCTTAACTTCAATGAACTTGATACCATATTTCTTATGGCAAGCTAGTAGGTCAGGGATGCCCCACTGGTACATTGTACCTGTCATTACCTTCACATACCATTCTCTAGCTTCTAGATATTTTATAATTTTCTGCTGGATTTTATACTCAGGCCCCTTTACCCCTTTAATCTTCGGGAGTCTACGTTGTTCTTTTCTTTTCGTAGCGAGCAACTCAGCACGTCTTTGGATACGTTCGCGATTGACTTTATGTTTATCTGCGGGTGTGAGCCTATTAGGTGGGGCCATACCGAGCTTCATAGCTGCTACATTGACAGCTATAGCTGCTTCCAGTTCAGATGGGTGTACCCCGAGACTAACTTTACCCGCATCACCTTTGATCGACGCTTGATAATTTTCGTATCTTTTGTCGTAATAGACTCCGGTGAACCGGGAAATACTATCGGATCGAGTTTTTGTGTTTCTTCTCATTGTTGCCTCCTAACTAGATCTATTAAGCAGGCAGTTAGTTGAACTGAAGCAATTGCTCCCACGATCTCCCACGGAATCATCACTACGCCGTCAACTTAGCCAGGGCTATGAGCGAAATTGCCATCGTCAAATGTATATTACTACCATCTTCTTCCAAAGTCAAATCAAGTAGTTCTTTCGCTCTTCTGATATAGTAGTCACGATTTCCAACATCGATAATCGCCTTCAATGATCCAGGATCTCTCGGTGTGAATACACTTTCTCTCAATGTTTCTTGAATTCGTCGCTTAGTTATTTTCATGGTGTCCTTTGATTTTAAGTTATTTAACTCCAATTACTCATATCGTGATAACCTTTGGTCTCATCGCCGGAGTTAAGAAGGGCGACACCAACAAGCAACACTATCACAAATACGCACGGTAGCCAGAAAACTGAAATTAGGGTAGGTATAGCATCGCCCTCGGCGTGTATCGAAACCAGTCCAGTAAGAAAACTGACAGAGGCGCCAATCAGACCTACAATTATCAGAACAAACCCAATCGCCATTTTAATTATTTTCATGATCTTTCTCCCTGTCTCTATTAAATAGTGGCGGCCTGTTATTCTTCCAACGCTTTTTCAATTTAGAACCGGCAAGTAGAAGCATGTCTGTTTCAACCAATCCTGTAATATCAAGCATTGCGTAATTCTTCCAAGTCTCTTCGGGCAGCAGTGCTCTAACAATTATATACCGACGATATTCTTCACTGAGTTTCAAATCATGTAGCCAATCGAAAGCCTTATTGAGTGAACTAATCTGAAATTTCTTCTTCCGTATGTTGATCTGTTGCGGCGGAACGCCTGACATCAATAGTGTCGAACGCACCCCTTCCAGTAGACTTTGCAGCGATTCTGAGCTTGTTTTGGCTGTCAAATTTAACTCCCTTCTCTTCAATGGCTTGAATAATTGTAACTTTCGACATTCTACTGTAGTTCTTTACTTGGTGTGTAGACGCAATATGGCGCAGTGTAACCATATTTAATTGATCTAATGCCCCTTGCGCCAAAACATCCGACACCCAGAATCTGAGTGCTACGGGTGATATTTGCTTAATGTAAATTAGTGCGATAACTCTATGTGCGTCCGAGGCTTGATTCCAGGCTTCAGAAAATGATTCTGATTGCACTAACCTGTCTTGGCTTCGGCAGTCAAGTAACATCTGATGGTGCTGTACTTGAATCTGACCTATTTGTCTGCCCATGACTTCTCCTCCGAGTTCCATTCGATTTCAATTAAAGGTATTCTGTGCCTAAAAGACTCTACGGTATTATGTACTACTTCCTCGATATTGTGTACATTTTCTTTTCGTGTTACAACGTGGATCTCGTCATGTACATTGATAGTTCTAACAACCCAAGGAACGGCACCATTAGGTTGAATATCCCAAATCCGGCGTTGAACCGACTTAGTTATTTGAGCGCCAGTACTTTGTATTTGATGGTTAGCCGCTTGACGCATGTTTTGAGCTTGGATATTAAAAGCAGAAGCAAACAACGCTGACTGAACCGCGCCCGATGCAGTCTGCATTCTATCCCTACGACGTACTTTGATTCTAACATCTTTCCACGCTTTAGGTGGTGCATTAGCCAGCTCAAAAAGAGCCTTACAAATCTTATTTTCTAAGGTAAAATATCTACGGAAACCGAGTAATGACTCCATGTAGTCCGCCGGCTCGTGCCATTCGACAGCACTACCGATACCGCCAGGTTGCCGCATTGAACAGAATTTTTCTTCTATATTTTTTCTTGCTTTTGCAATCCCAGGGTACCGCTCCATGAACCCTCGACTAGCCTTCTCTGCTACTTCAAGATCTATGCCTAGTCGATCAGATATAGTATGTTCATTGCCGCCATAGAGTTGACTGAATATGCCTCTCTTACCGTCAGTATAATGGTCTGTAGTTTTCTTACTGGCCATAATATCAGCATAAGGGATATCGAAAATCTGCTCAGCAAATAGCCCATGAATACTCTTACCTGCTTTTAGGTCTTCTCTGAGTTTATCATCATTATAGATAGCTTCAGCTAGAACAATTTCAAAGGAAACAAAGTCACCGCCGCAAAGAATCTCACCGCTAGCAAAATCGGCTAAGGGGAAACATGATCTTACCCCAGCGTCTGATTTAACACCTTGTGGATTCAGTTTATCCGTGCCCGACATTCTGGAGCTTAAAGTTCCGATAACCTTAAATGAAGGGTGGAATCTACCGGCTAAGATAAGTTTGTCATATAGCTCCACTTCTTTTGCTGCACGCCTTGATTCAAGTATTTCTCTAGCCCGTAACGCAGCCGGGTGCGGCGACCCCTCTTCGGTTAACCAACCTTTACTCCAATCCCACTTACCATTTTCATCGATCTTACCGCCTATTGATTCTAATATCGTCGCCGCTGTACCATCTTTCAGAGCCAATTGCTCTTGGATGTTCATAACTTCGAAAAGATACTTCTTAGCTACGGCCGGACTAGTTGGTACGCTGCCAACTGTGACCATAGCCGACTTACGCCGCCCTTTTAGTTTATCCGAATCAATATCAAACCCACGCCACCGCGACGATGCAACCATGCAGGCCAATTCCGAATCATCGTCGCCCGGCTCAGGACACCCGAAATGGTGCCATAATTGCCTAGTATAATCTACGTCATCACCGCCGTATTTCCGAGCTAATTCGTTATGTGCCCAGTGACTAATGTGCTGAGCTATCACCGCAGGCCATGCCTTATTCCATTTTCCCGGCTTACCGACAGCTAAGGCGAAAGGCGCGTAACCTAGTTCCTTGGGTCTCCAGGCAGGATCGACTTCAATGTCAGTGAATTTGAGTATAAAATCTTCTTTTACCCCGAGGGCATGTTGTGCGAGGACTTTCAACGCACCGCTAGGGTGAAACTTCAATACTATATTTTTGAAATCGGGGTCGACTTCACCATCGATTTCAATATCTTTGATCTGCCAATTCGGAGCGTGTTTGTCTTGTCGCTTAGAGAAGTAAATGCCATCTAGTTCTATGCGTTTCTCTAATTCACTACGCACTGCCTCACACAATCGCGTAGGAATCCTCTTTACCCGGATCGCCGATCTTTGCATTAAGGATTGGTACGGACCTTTCCGGGCATGGAGCATTATATCACAAGCTCTCTTCGGCTTGATGCAAATATCTAGGAATCTAGCCCTCTCTTCACATGCCGCCATTTCGTCGATATGATCTTCGGGTGTCGCATCAGGATTATTAAACTCAGTAAATGTAGTGTAGCATTTACTAAGTTGGAAGTGATCAAAGGCAAGATTAAAGCCGCAAACATCTTGGCCCATCATCCACTCAATTAACTCTAATGTTTCCCCTATCGGCTCCCGCCACAGATCCCAGAGCTTAATATCGCCATCGTCGACCGCGTACTGCAAGAGTACGGGCATACCGTAGAAGCCGCATGTTTCTGTGTCATACGTTAGCATGTTTCGTACTCGTCCAATAAGTTTGACCAATACTTGTAGTCGTGTGGGTGTTGCAACTTAGTACCTAACATACATGGCACTGGGTTATCTACCTCGTGTAGAAATACTGCGGCCCCAATAAATGTTCTGTATCCCGATTTGTCTTGCCAAACTCTTTCTTTTTTATAGTCAACGAGTTCACCCGACTGGTCTCGAAACTCGTAACCTTCTCTTAGGGCATAGACGCCCTTGACTACTTCATCTACTGAAATTCCATTGCCCTTGGATTTCGACATTTTAGTAAGGTTGGTCATTATCTATATCCTCTTCGGTGTAGAACAGTCCAATTCGACAAGTGGAAAGTGTTTAGCCATTATTTGTCAACTCCCTTACTTCGTCCAATAAGATTTCAAAATCACGAACCGCTATATCGACTGCATCTTTATCAAACTTAACAGGATTAGAGTTCCCTGGAATTGGACGCATTAAAGCGATCAACTTGTTGAATCTTTTATAGCATCTACGCACTAAGATATGGGCTTGTTCGGTTTTATCCACTATTTAACCCTTTCAAAATACTTACGTATGGATTCATCACTCTACTCCTTTAATAGGAATTTTATACTCAATATCTTTAGTCTTCGCCTCACGCTTAATATCAATGTACAATTCAGCCGTATTTATATCCCCATTAGCCCAAGCTAAAGATCGCGTGTATAGACCATACCCGATAGTTTCGCCTATGTGTGCCATCATGTCTCGGACTACGTTGACAGGCTGCCTACGCTTCCTGAAAGGATTATCCTGTGGCTTTTTGCTAACTGAAATACCTTTTTCACCGCGAAGCTTTGCTGTCTTAATCTGTTTAACCGCCTCAAACTGTTGCTCTATTGAATCAAGACTATATATTTCTTTAAGTTGATACTGATTTATAATCCCAGCGGCCACTTCATTCTGAATCGGTTGCGGGAGATCCAAAAGATTATATCTGACCTGAACCCATGACGTACTGACGCCAAGTTCTATACCGACTTGCCGTCGGTTCAAACCCAACTTACGAAGGTGATTGATCGCGTTAGCTTCTTGAACGATATTCAAATCTTGGCGCTTAAGATTTTCGCCAAGGTTAATCAGCTTTGCACGCACTTCAGACAGGCCCACTTTTATCATGGCAGGAATAGTCCCCTTCTTTAGAATCTTAAACGCCGCGAATCTCCTGTGGCCTGCAACGATTCTATAATCATAATCCTCTTTCGGTAAATCCAAAACATCACAGATAGGTTGAACTGCGATCGGAGATTGAAGTCCAGTCTTCTCAATATCTTTGACTAGATCGAAAACATCCAATGGAACGATTTGTCCCCGACAATTAAAAATAGGGTCGGAGTATATTACGTCCAGTGGAATTTCAACAACGCTGTATTGGTCCAATATATTGTAGACCATGTGTTTAGGTTCACACTTAGGACATACGCCATCGACTATTGGTCCGAAGCATCTATTACAAAACATTATGTTACCTCTTGAGTTCTAGAACCAATTTATGTCCTTCTGTTATTTCGGTACCATGTCGACGCTGTATTAGTATGGCGTCCGAAAATAATTCTAATAGGTTGGCCGAATCCTCGTCCCTGGGTATAATGAATAAACTATCGTCCGATTGAACAACATCCACATTCGCTTTTGGGTATGTACGAAGCATTTATCCCTCCTCCGGTGTGAGGTGGATACTATATCGATCTCCGCCAAGATGCTCGCGATCCGTTTTGAGCTTCATATTCAACCTCCAAGTGATTCCCTTCTCTTTGTTAACCCCAAACATCCACTGAGACGGTTCGCTGAAAACTGACAAGCTGTTAAATGCATACGGGTCGCAAGCCACCCATGCCCCGTTGATGATTGTTTCACCATCGAGTACGGCCAAGGTGGTAGCTTGGTGGAAGTGGCCGAAGATATAGTAACCAACCTTCTGGTGTTGGGCCGCACTCAACGCGGTAAGACGTTGAGTCTTTCGGCTGATTCCGTACCACGGGATACCGGCCCACCCCTTTACGTCGTCTCCGTGGGAAATATGGAAACCATGCCCTTCGATGTCAACGCAAACAGAGAACGAGTCGGGGATACTAAACTCAACATTACTCAAGTTAGCGGAGTGTAGCTTGGCGGTCTCTGCAATGAGATAGTCCCAATTATTCCAAGCTCCGTGGTAGTCTTTTTTCGTAGTTCGTCTGCCGTGGTTACCGGGGACGTACACGACTTTAACATTCTTGAAGTAGGGGGCAAGGTCGCGAAACATAAGGCTATGCATCTGGCCAACAGCCAGGCAGTTTCTGAAACTATTGCGATACATGGAGTGGTCAACCGCCCCGTGGATCTCGCCTGACGTATGATCACCGTGCGCGATTATCCAGAGAGTGTCAAACTGGTAGTTGTGCAGTGTGCGTTGAGTAAACTTAATAACGGTATCGACGTATCGCTCAGCACGTCTTAGAACGATCGGGAAATTGTACCGCTCGATATTGCCAACCTGGTGCGGCAATACAATCTGATCAGCATGCTCGTCGCTAAGTAAAGCGACGACCGATTCACAGATAGCGTCAGGCCGTGGCTTGATTTTAATAGCGCTCGGAAGCGGACTGATAGGCGTAATCGCTTGTTCAAGTTCGTCCACCAATGCTTCAAACACGCTATTCTTACGTTGTGCCGCCTTATAGGCTCTTTTGCACCGATGCATTTCGTCCTGAAGCGCAATGTTCTTAGCTTCAAGCCGCAAGACTCTAGTGTCCGTCGGGTCCGATGGATCAGCCTTTACTTTGGCCACTAGACCCAGAGTTTTGTATATTTTACTAACTGTTTTCGGACTACACTTCAATGCCAAAACGGTCTGTTTTTGTGATGCTCCGCTTTTCAATGATGTTATAATCGCGTCCCGTTTTTCATCGCTAAGTCTATTAGCTGCCATTATTTGTCTCCTAATACCCGTTGGAGTTCGCCCATTGTAAGGGCTTGTAGTGCTCGCTTCTTCTGTAAGTTATCGAGTATCAATTCATCAGTAGGTAGATGTATCAGATCGATGATAGTACACCCCCTATTCACATCCATACCTATACGGTGGCAGCGATCCTCTGACTGTATCCTGCTTTCCGCATTGAAGTCATTAGAATAATAGATAACTACCGGAGATGCTGTTAAAGTCAAACCTATACCGCCGGCCGCCGGCTGCCCTATGAACGCAACTCGTGAGTGGTGTTTATGGCCATTCTGAAACACTTCTAATGGGTCATCGTAGGTATGTTTCCAACCCCGACCGTCTACTTTAATAGTTTCCCAGCCGTTATCCTGGCAAATCGATTCACACCGATCTATGGAACCAGTGAAGCCGCCAAAGATTACTACTCTACCTACTTCTCCGTACTCATCTAGCAGAGCAGCCAAGGCTCCCTCTTTAGGCGTATCGACTTGGATTGCTTTCCGGGTGTACACAGGACGTACCCCGGTGCCGCCGCAACCATCGCAGGGAGCCATTTCGCCTTCGGTCAATGGATCAGGCAGCATCTTCTCGCCCTTACAGACCTTACACGTTTCCTCGCCGGTCTTCTCTTCGTGATATTGAAATCCGTCGCTTAATTCTCGAATTAAGGTGATACCAGTGATCGTTGATTTCGCTGTCTGTAAAAGCGTCTTGGCAAGGTTAGTAGTCTGAACAGTAGGCTTGAGTATGATTTTCCTATAGTGTTTATCTGGTAAATCCAAACAGTCCTTTTTCAACTTGACCATAACCAGACCCCCCATCCGTTCATATAGATAGCTGACTTCATTGATACTTTTCTTGAAGTCATGGCTATTTTCGTTTAATATATGTACAGTTTCCAATTCCCCGCACTCGGCACACTTGTTTTCGTCGTCCAACCAGGAGTGTAATTTGGGAAAAGAAGTGCCTGTGCCCATATAATCTTCTTGGGTAATTACGGCGAGCCGCTTCTGAAATTTAGCTTTGGTTCCTTCTTTAAGGAACCCGGGACAAGCTACTTCACATTGTCCCCACCAATCAACAGGAGCCTTCGGAGCAGGCGCACCGCTCATTAGAATTATATACCCATTGTAGCCGTATAGTTCCCGGATAGCGTCAGCAATGATTCTAGCCGCTTGGGATCTTTGAGCCGTAGGATTCTTGACTCTCGCTGATTCATCGAAGATTATTCCCTTAGGGATTTCAGCATCATCAAGCTGTTCGTTATCTTTCACCCATTTAACGAGTCGCTCATACGTCATCATTTCGGGTATGACTTTAGAATGCCACAGTCGGAACTCTCTTTCGACTGCCTTTAACGCACTCTTAGGTGCAATATACCACCAATCACTCGTACCCGATTGCTCCATAACTTCAATGGCCGATAATGTCTTACCGCAATTATGTACGACTATGCCGTTAGCAATAAAATTACGATGGGGGTCACCGCACACAATATCATAAACGGCCGCTACGCCGTCATTTTGGACGCTCACAACCTCGTCTTTCTTTGGCATAAATTGTACGATTGCGCCATTGTATGAGTTAACGCCATTTTGCATATTTATAAAATTAACTTTACCGTGTAATTTCTGATGATCTTTCACCAACAATAATTTAAGATTTTCAATACGATTGTCGTCCCGGATATTATTTACATGGTGCACACATTCGTTCGGTTGTAAATGCCGCCCAATGTGTTTTTCCATGACTAAAATATGTTCATACACCCCACCGGTAGTCCACCGAGGATGTTTATTTTTCAGTCCACCTACACGTACATATCCGTCCTTATCCTTCCATTGTCCGTTAGTCAAAACTATATCCCCAGGAGTCAAGTCCTCGACCGGGATAAATTTACCACTATCTATACGAACTTCATGGTCGGAAGTGAGTCGCAATGTTTTTCCTGATTTTAACGTCAATTTTACTACAGGCTTAACGCCCTTGTACATAACATTACTCACAAGATTACGCCGTAATACGCCGTCACACAGGGAACGTATATACGTAGGAATAGCGGCGTCCCAACATTTTTGACCTCTCTTAGCGTAGAAAACTGACGCTTGAAATTTATAGAAAAGGTCTTCAAGTTTGATCTTAAAACCTCTACCTGCGCGACTACAGTGAACAATAGCGGCCCCGTCAACGCAGCCCATTTCGCCCGCGATGATGCAATGATGCCGGGATAGAGCGAAATCAGATAGCTCACGCTGATGATCGTAGAGGGGGCGCTCGTATTCGTTTACTATGATTTCCATATCATAGTGCGAGTAGGGGTTATCACCCTGTAGGTAATCAAGCTGGAACTTATTTCTGGAAGAATTGGCTATGCTCCACACTTTTAGAGGCGGAGTATCGAATCCATGCCACTTAGCGCCTTCCATGGATTTAATCTCGGCGATGATAGCTTTGTTGTATCGGAACACAACAAAGATGCGATCGTCGCGATAATCTAACGTAACAGGGTATAGGTATTTACCTATCTTGATTTTGATTTGTTTTTTCATACTCTACCCGGCCGTTCTTGGTATACTAAGGTTCGTTCTGCTATTAGTTTGTATTCTATAATATCTCTACTGACTACATAAGAGAAATCCTTCTTTTCAAAAGGATCAAAAGGGAGGGTTTCTTGAAATACAAATATGATTCGACTCTACTTATTTCAACATACCAAGGATCGCCTGATATTGGAATCATTGTTGCTATCATTCCAATTGTCCAATCAGTATCCTGTGACCTGTACTGTAGTTCAAAAGTCTTTCCCCTGAAATAGCTGCGGCATAACCCGATATAGCTTGTTTTTCTGTATCCCCTATTCCTTGTAGGAATACAATGCCCGCATAACACTCTACACTCGTATTATTAAAATGGGCGTGAAATAGAAATTTCCCCGGTTCCAAGAGGAGAGACTCACGTATCACAACCATTGTCAAATTGTGTTTTTCAGCAAATCTCTCTATCGACATTCTCTCCTGATCTTGGTGTATGATTTTCATTTCTTGTACTCCAGTAAATAGACTTGATCGCCTGTTTGTTTTGCCCTGTAATCTGCCCATACGCTTTGCAGCCCGAGACTCTGGAAGAAATCATAACAGTAACTAAATGCCCATTTCGCTTCCGCCGTAGATCCACCAGACAGTATATTTATGATGGCGTTTTTCCACTGTAGAAGAGTACCTGATACTACCCCTACCCTACCACCTTCTATACGCGACGTTGTGATTTTCAAATCAGTCTGCTCCATTATAGTAAAAAACAAACTAGATTTTCCGTGCATTAAAAAGCCAAAATGCAAATGATTAAGAATATCATTTGCATTTTGGAGTCTTTTCAATGGATTCTTGATTCCTCTGGTTCTAAACTCACTTACAGTAGATATAAAACGAGAGTAGTCTGTTAGCTTAAAACCATATGAATCAATGGAAGAAGTGGGAGACTGGCCAGTCAGCTCTGCGATGTCCTTTACAAGTTCGGCCCAGTCGAAACTGGACCCAGTTAGTGGTTTCACACCGGTCTGACTGGCCTGTTCTCCCATATTTTCATCGAGCCCTTTTATCGGTGTCGGCGGAATCATCCGCCACTTCAACATCGGACTTCGGAGGGTTAGAAAACTTAGCCCACTCTTCCCTGAGTTTATCCTCAGGAGGAGCTTTCATCGGGGCCGAACACGGAAACACCAAGGGAGCATGCCACTTATATTTAGAAGCCGGTGGGTCGATAAGATGGCACTTTAACGTAGCAGCTTTGCCTACTAGTGGCACTACTTTCTTGGCTTCCCGTCGGGCTGTTTTACTACTCATGTAGTAAGTAGCAAAAACATCCTGTTCCGGTAGATATACGAGAAACTCCGGGCCAAACATGCAGCCGGAATCACGTGATCCTGATCGAGCTTTAATATCAGCAAAGATTTCACTCTTAGAGTTGAAATCGATGATAAGTGCATCGCCGCTAGTATCCAAAGCCTTGGCACGCCATCCAATGATAACGAGATCAACCTCTTCACCCAGGTCTGTAATATCATCATCATGAACAAAGCCATAATGTGCAGCAGGGATACGGCCCTCAGCAACTGCGTCCGACTTCGATCCAAATAGTTGTAGTCGTCCAAGGTAATTGCCCGACTTTACAATATCATCGAAAGTCTCCGCCAATGCTCCGCTAGTGATATCAGATGGTACTAGTTGGTTTTCTTCAGTCATGATTGATTTTCTTCTGGGTTTCGGTTGTGTTCATTTCTTATTGATTCAATTGCGGGCATTAACAAATCTTGTGCTACATCGAAACCGGGGCCAGTATCCAGTGAGAAGGCACTTTTAATTCCCCCTTTGCTGACAACCATAACAGGTCTCTCTTTGAGCTGAACTAATTCGATTTTAACATCATTGTCAATAGCCCATTTCAGTATGTTGTTCATGTTGTGACCTTAAAAACTACACAATGCGGGAGGGCCTTTGTTCCGTCCCACACCGGAATGACCGGGGCATTCGTTTACGCCGACCCTAGCCGCATTGGGTAGATGGATTACTACATACCGGCCGCTTTGGCAGCGGCGTCGGCCTTGGCCCGAGCCTCGTCTGCCTTTTTGATTTCACGCTCAGCAGATCGCTTGGCTTTCGCCTCTTTATTCGCGGCCTTACGCTCTGAGTCCACCGTAGTACGAACTTCGACACTGACGGGGTCGATTTGCAAAGCCCACTTGACTCCAAGATCAAACCCAGCAGCGGCAGTATCCGCATTGCAGCGAGAACACAATTCTGGCCCAACGACGGATGTGTCGATTTCCTCAGACAACACAGCCATCTTTCGGATCTTGGGATTCGCCACAAAGACAGTGGGCTCAGACTTGCGGCCTTCACGGAGAGCGTCCCTGATTTCCTTTACACGACCAAGGACAAGCGGGACGAATTCTTCTGCGCTTGTGTTAATGGCCTGATCGATGTAATCAATCTGCTCTCCCGGCGGCAACTTAGCCAACTGAACAGCATTGGTGACATTGATTTCACCTTCATCGACTAGCTTCTGGATGGCGGGATCCAACTTGAGAAGACTGAGCCGTTGATTGATCCACGACGGACTCTTGGCTACCTTCGCTGCCAACTCAACAAGAGTGAGAAGAGGATTAGCGCCCAAGATACGGAACAACTGCTTGGTGTACTCGATGGGACGCGTTTCAATCTTATGGACATTAGCCATAATCTGGGCTTCCAATGCCTGTGCGTCATTGAGACTCACGATATGAATCGGAATCGTTTTGATTCCAATATCACGAGCTGCCGAGAAACGATGCAAACCATCGAGAAGTTCGTAGTACGTAACTTCCGTACTATCTTCGCCCTCAGCGCCGGGGACCATTTCCGTCCGCTCACGCACATTTACTGGATTCAACAAACCAACAGCGCTAATAGAATCACGCAAACCAACATACACTTCACTTTCGCGATTGACGGCCCGCAATGCGACGGGATTCTCTCGAATTTCACTCAACAAAATCTCTTTTACTTCTGACATTTCAAATGTCTCCTAGGAGTAAATGATTGTAAAGTCATACCCACGGTTGATAATAAATCAGAGTCACAAAATCAAATCAGTATCATGTCCGTAGAATACAACTCACTACAAACTATATTAAGTATTATTGTCCAGTTTTTCTATTTTATTTATTCTTTTTTCAATTACGCGCTCATAGTATACTGTAGCCAATTGGCTATGTTACAACTCTTGTTTAGGGGGTATCTATAAGCGCTTGCGGGCCAACGAGTTACAGATTATAGGATATACGTCTTTTATTTTACTGTATGCAAATAAAAGAAAGAGTTGTTTATATAGTAGGGTATGACAAGACGTAAGTATTATATTTTGTCAACCCCTTGCTGCGCAGTAACTTACGAAAATATGGGAAAATAAAAACAATAACTGGCTAAAAATACTTAATATAGGTTGACTATCGGTATATAGACCACGAATTTTATTGCTCCGTTTTCCGATATGATTTTACGGAAGCAATAAAATCAATGGTTAAAATCAATGTTACGTTCCGATGCAGTTAAAATCTTTCTGACCAAATCAACTTGGTCAGACCTTTCGTCCTTGTATAGTCCGGGGATGGAAGTTCAAATAAACGTCGCCCAAGATGGGGGTGATCGTATCTCTACTGAGGGATACCAGGGACGTACCTGGCATTCCTATTCTGATGGTATACAAGAGTGGTACTCTTTTCGTATACCCAAAAAAGCATTCTCTGTACCAGAAGACAATGATTTTGAAATCAATTACGATATATCAGTTCACGCTGAAGGTATCGGCCTCACCGGGTGGAATTTCAAGCGCAAAGTATCTTGCTGGGTTGGTTTTGATTTTGACACCATTGCTGGCCATTCTTGCAATGATCTGTCTGACGCCGAACTCCAAGAAGTTCGCGAAACAGCCTGCGACATTCCTTGGGTAACTGTCCGGAAATCTACCTCCGGCAGCGGGCTACATCTATATGTATTCTTGCCCGACGTGCCTACCGTCAACCACAATGAGCATGCCGCTTTGGCTAGGTCAATTCTCGGTAAAATGTCCGCTATTACCGGATTCGATTTTGCGAGCAAAGTTGATTGCTGCGGCGGGGTAATGTGGTTTTGGCATCGTAAGAAAACAGACGCCAACGAAGGTCTTAAACTATTAGATAAAGGCGAAGTACTCACTGATATTCCTATCAATTGGCGTGATCACATAGGTGTAGTTAGTGGTAAACGTCATAAGACCAAGCCCGGTTTTATTGCTGAAACTGAAGAAAGTATATTCGATCAATTAACTGGACAACGATCGATTGTAAAACTAGACAAACAACATCGGAAGCTTACTACTTTTCTAACTAAAATCAAAGCGGCCTGGTGGTGGGACCAAGATCATCATATGCTCGTATGTCACACTTTTGATCTTAAACAGGCACATACAGCGTTAGAACTTAGAGGCGTCTTCGACACAATAGCCACAGGCAAAGAGCAAGGAAGTGACCATAATTGTTACCTATTCGCTTTAGATCGGCCAGAGGGATCGTGGGTAGTCCGCCGATATTCTCCGGGAATCCAAGAGACCGCCGCTTGGAATCAAGACGCTAGTGGTTGGACTTTTTGTTACTTCAACCGCGACCCGTCTATCGACATCGCCGCTAGGGCTCACGGAGGCATGGAAGACGAGAAGGGAGGCTTTGTATTCCACGACGGAGAGTCCGCAGTAAAAGCAGCTAAGATGCTTGGTGCCCATACGGAATCTCCCGACTGGATCAAAGGCAGATCGGCTCTACTGAAACAGCATAAAGATGGCCGTTTGATTGTGCATATCAAACGGGAGCCTAACGATAAATACGACGAAGTGCCAGGATGGCGGGAGGACAAGGGACAATGGAAGCGCCTATTTGATGTTAAACTCCAGCAGCCCGGCGAGTCGAAGGCAATGGACTTCGACGATCTAATTCGCCACGTTATCACGTCGAGTGGGGACGATTACGGGTGGGTGATTAAGACGGGTAAAGATTGGCATAATGAGCCAATGTCGCACGTCAAAGTCGCCTTGAAAGCTTTGGGATTCTCCGAGGCGGAGATCGGTAAGATTCTTGGCCATTGCGTCCTAGAGGGCTGGACTCTGACCAATGAGCCCTTTGACGATGAATACCCTGGGGGTAGAAAATGGAATAGGAATGCCGCTGAGTTCAGATACCTGCCGAAGGCCGACGAGCCCTTTGTTCACCCGACTTGGAATAAGATACTCGAACATTGCGGACGGGGCCTTGATTCTACAGTCAAACGGAACGGTTGGTGCAAGGCCAATGATGTTAAAACCGGAGCCGACTACCTTAAAATCTGGGTCGCCTCGCTGTTCCAGAATCCCAAAGAGCATCTTCCGTACCTCTTTTTCTACTCTAAAGAGGAGCGTACCGGTAAGACTACATTCCACGAGGCTATCGGGTCGCTAATGACTCGCGGGTATGTACGAGCAGACACATCATTGATTTCAAGCGCAGGGTTCAACGGTGAACTGGAGAACGCGATTTTATGTGTAGTAGAAGAGACCAATTTGCAGAAGAGCCCGGCCGCTCGCAATAGGATCAAGGACTGGGTCACTGCGTCTAGTATTTCAATTCACCATAAAGGCAGAACGCCATATGCAGTTGAGAGTAGCCTCCATTTCATCCAAACTGGCAACGACGTCTCGGAGTGTCCGATCTTCAATTCTGATACTCGCATAACAATGATCCACGTACCGCCCTTTGATTTAGCGGATATGATCCCTACGACTAAGCTCAAGTTGATGCTCGCCAGGGAGGCGCCAGACTTTATGGCCAGCCTTATTAAGACGGAAATTCCGCTGTCTAACGATAGATTGTTTGTGCCGGTTATTGACACTGAAATCAAAAAGCAGACTCAACAGC
>SDBT01008518.1_pt1 | contig 16741 bp, 13 predicted proteins | sample 2277101 | NCBI WGS metagenome assembly SDBT01 (sample SAMN10404973, study PRJNA504765) | marine sediment metagenome | isolation source: marine sediment core GS10_PC15, 103 cmbsf | place: Arctic Ocean: Southern Knipovich Ridge | collected 2010
AACGGCTCACACCCTGAGCCGTTAGATTTTATTTAAAAAAAGCCCTTGGAAATTATCCAAGGGATGATATGGATTTAAGACAAAAGTCTTGGGATTCCATAAAGGACAAAAAAGCAAATACATCCTACCAGAAACAAAGAAGGAACGAAAAAAGCATTCTGAAGAACATCTCTGTCAAAATTCTTACCCCCGACAATCAAAGTAACAATCAATCCTGCTATAGTAATTGATATTGCTCCTATTAAAGCTGTACAAAAATCGTTGACAATAATTGCTACTACAATACAAGCAACGCTTACGATTAAAATACAGAAAATCGAAATCTTCTTGTCTAAAAATATGAACATGAGAGCCAAAAGGCAAATAGGAATGTTAACAAGAAGAATAAATACAAATGCTGCTACTTTTGTATTTCCTTCTACAGACAAATTCGTAAGTAGAGAAATCGCGATAGTAACTACTAACGTCACTAAAATACAAACTACCATTACCTTGATTAGCTGTTTCAATTTTCTCCCCCTTAATTTCAAAGTTCATTGAATAATAATATCTTAATCTTTTTGAAAATCAAGTCAACTTTTTAGCGAGAACCTACTTAAATAAAATAGCTTTGATTGAAGAATAGTTTATTAGAACAAATGCAATGAAAAAGAGGGTTATTACAGGAAATATAACACGGTTTTCAAACCACTTGCCAGAGGCAATTCGGAAACTTGCAAATGGTTTTGGCGGCAGGCCAAAAAATTTCTTGTAGGGAAAAAGCAAAGGAATACCCTCATTAGTCCAAAGGTCAGCAAAAAGATGACTTAAATAGGAAATAATAGATGCAATAAAAACCGTTCTCGTATCAATCCCCCAATATTCAGGAAAAGATTTAAAAAGAAAAAAGAGACCAACCCCTACAATACCTGCTCCCAAGAACGAATGAGTAAGATTTCGATGTTCCAAAAAGGGATCAGAAATTTGCCCTAAAGTTTTCCCAAACGGCAGCATCCGCCAGAGCTTGCCGCCTGGCTGATCAATATCCGGAAGTAAAGAAGAAAGATAGGAAAATACCAATACTGCTCCAAAAGTTGCTGGATTATATGTTGGTGGCGCACTTGCTAAGAAATAAGCCAGACCAGTAGTTGTTCCTAAAAGTTGATGAGTCTTACCAGTAATTTTTCCTCCCTGTTAAATCATGAACTACTATACTATATTAATTCCTCTAATAGTTCTTTTATTCCATAACCAGAGACTGCTGAGATCAATAAAACTTGCTTTTCGATTTCTTTTTCAAATTTTTGAGCTATTTTTTTGGCTCCTTTTTCTTCTAAAGTATCTGCTTTATTTAAAACCACAATTTCTCTTTTATTTAGCAACTTTGGATTCCATTTTTTAAGCTCATCTCGAATTATCTGATAGTCTTTTTCTATATCAGGACTATTAATATCAATTAAATGGACTAAAACTTTTGTCCTTTCAATGTGACGCAGGAACTTATCACCCAATCCTTTTCCCTTTGAGGCACCTTCAATTAAACCGGGAATGTCGGCAAAAATTAATTCTTCATTATGAATATTGCATACTCCCAAATTTGGTTCCAAGGTTGTAAAAGGATAATCAGCAATTTTTGGCCGTGCCTTAGAAATTCTTGCTAATATGGTAGATTTCCCTGAATTTGGCAGTCCTATTAGACCAATATCAGCAATAATTTTTAATTCTAAATCTAATCTTCTTTCTTGACCTGGTGTTCCCTTTCTTGCAAAAGTAGGGGATTGGGAAGTAGCCGTTGCAAAATGAACATTTCCCCACCCGCCGCGGCCGCCTTTGACCATCAAGATCTTTTCTTGATCTTTTTTAAAATCAATAATTTCCTTATTTTCAATATCTTTAATAATAGTCCCCGGAGGAACTTTCAATAAAAGATCTTTGCCATCTGCGCCTGTTTTTCTTTTTGGTTTACCGTCTTTTCCGCGTTCTCCTAAAAATTCTTTTTTTCTGGCAAAATCATAAAGAGCATGAACTGCCCTGTCGCAGACAATCCAAACATCACCGCCATCTCCACCGTCGCCACCATCTGGACCGCCTCTAGGAACATATTTTTCTCGGCGGAAAGAAACACAGCCATTGCCACCACCCCCTGCTTTAATTGTAATAGTCGCTTCATCAATTAACATAATTATATTAAATCAAAAACTAAAAGCTCAAATAACAAATGCCTTTTAGGCATACAATCCAAAGTATTTTAAATTTTTATCTATTTAGACATTTTAATATTCATTTGACATTTGGACTTTGAACTTTGAGCTTAACTATAGGTAGTTAATCGGATTAACAGACTTACCGTATTTAGTAATAGTAAAGTGGACATGAACACCTGTTGACCAACCACTTGAGCCCATAATTCCAATTACTTGTCCTTGATTCACCCACTGACCACGTGAGACTGAAAAACTTGCCATATGACCATAAAGAGTTTGAAAACCACTACCATGATCAATAACAATATAGTTTCCATAGCCACCGCCCCAACCACGCGAAGCCTTAACAACTCTTCCAGAACCAGCCGCATATAAAGTTCTTCCAGATCGCCGATCTAAATCAATACCATTATGAAAACGGGAAAATTTAGTCCGACCATAGCCTTGAGATAAGTTCCAGCCAGAAGTTGGTCTTCTAAAAGTCCCTTTAAAAGCAGATCTACTTGATGCACCAGCAACTTTTTTCTTTGTAAGTTGTGCCAACCTTGATGGTGATAAATCTTGAGGAGGAAGTTTTATTTGCTGACCTGGTTTTATTGTATCTGATCTAAGATTATTTAATGCCTTAATTGAGGCAACTTTTAAACCATAACGCCAACCAATTTTTGAAATTGTATCGCCAACCTCAACAGTATAGGTAATTGTTCTTGTCCGCTTTTCTGTCTTTGGTTCTTCTTCAGTAATCTCTGTCTCTGCTAAAACTGGTTTCCCCAAATAATCATGATCTTCCATTGCTAAAGCGACTGAAACTGGATCTTCGTTGATTTTTTCTGTATATGGGTCTACAACAGAAACTGTTTTTGCTACTTCTGCCGGAGAAAGATCCATTACTTCTTCTATATACTCATATTGAATTTCATTTTCAGCTGCTTTTGTAACATCAGCTACAACAGTAAAAAAAGCTACCACAAAAATTGCCGCATATGGAATTATCTTCCTCTGAAAAAATCCTAATAGACCTTCGGGGATGCGGTTACGAATCCTTATTTTCATAAGATTGAAACGCTTTATAATTTTACCAAGGAAATGGACAGATTGTCTATCATCCATACTAATAGAAAACCTCCTTCAACTTCTTTTAAAAATGCAACTTATAGTTTAATAAAGTTAGATCCTAAAGTCAAATTGAGAGAACAATTCGCTTACTTAGCGTGTCTCTAACATAATATTAATAGCAGTCGGTATAATTGAAGAAAATGAAATACCTTCTGCTAAAATTATATCAGAGCTTGAAATATCCAACGAATAAGCACCTGCTCTTGCAAAATCTCTCAAGTCAATATTTACTGTCACATCATTAGAATCTAAACGCGCTAGATCTGTAGCAGACCCAACCAAAATTACAGTCACAGCTTGAGGATCAGCAGAAACAACTTTTAAATTATCTGAAAGATTTAACCAACTAAAACCTGTCTTAATTTGACGCGTTGAAGAAATTGCCGATATTGTAATTTTGATCTTTATTTTATCAACATTATCTAACACAATTACGCCAGGATTTGATTTTAAGGTTATCTTTAACTCTTTACTTTGGTCTAGCCCAGTAACATCAACTTCTCTGGTTTCCAAAAAACTTATTTTATTAATTAATGCTTCTGAAGCAGTAATCGCCACTGATGAAGGATCTGTTTCAATCTGTGAAATCCAAAAACCATCAGCCGGCTGTCCAGAAGTTATAACTTTAATTCCAACACTCTTGACAGATGACGCTTTTACTAATGGCAATTCAACTGAGACTTCTTGGGGATTAAATTCTAAGTTTCTTATTTCATTCCCCTGAGCATCAAGAGCCGCAAGTCTGACAATCTTTTTAACTGTCTCTTTTTCACCCGCCAATGTCACTCTGGCAGTCGCTTCTAAAATCTTATCCACTATCGAACTTGCGCCTGAAACTTCAGTATTAGAAGGCACAATCCCCCAATCACCAACAACATAACCCTCGCCTGCCTGACCATCAATTTGGAGATTAATCGGGACCTCTTTTTTGACTACCTTTTCTAATTTTACAAAGATTTTATTTGGATTTACTTCAATAATTTGAACTTCTGATATATTGGTATTAACTCTTATTGGAACTTCAAAAGTTCCTTCATTTAAACCAGTCAAATCAACGACTGCTGAAAAAGAAGATGCTCCTAAAGTTTTCCATTCATTAGACGAAGCTACAATTTTGATTGAAACACTATCAATATCACTAATTGCTACCAGACCAGAGGGTGTATGACGAAATTCTAAAGGAATTCTTCCTGGAAATGTGCCAGTTTGGGCTTGTCCCATTCCAACATAAATCCAAAGCCCAGTAGAAATTAATATACTAATTATTTTTGCCGGTAAATTTCTAATTAGAGCTTGAAAGAACTTTTTCATTTTTCTCTTACTCCTTCTATTTTGTGCCTTAAAAGCTGCATTAGAAATTCTTTTATTTGTTTTGATGTTAAATTGGATGTTAAGTTGCCCTCAACAACTAAAGAGATTTTTCCTGTTTCCTCTGAAACAACCAAAACAACAGCATCAGTCTCAGCAGTGATACCGACAGCAGCTCGATGGCGCGTTCCTAAATCAAGATTAAATTCCTGCTCAGGCAAAGGCAGCCAACAATTAGCAGCAACAATTTTATCACCAGAAATAATTACTGCTCCATCATGAAGAGGAGTTTTGGGAGCAAAAATATTTATTAATAATTGCTTAGTAACTTGAGCATCAATTTTTACACCTTTTTGGATGATATCTCTCAATCCTGTCTGTCTTGTCAAAACAATAATTGCACCATTTCTCTTCTTGAAAAGAGCATCAATAGCTGAAACAATTTCATTAACAATTTCTTCTAATTGTTGTTTTTTTAATTTTCCAAACTCACCCACGAACCGAGTTCTTCCTAATCTTTCTAGAGCAGCTCTGAGTTCTGGCTGAAAAACAACTGGGATAGCAATTACTAAACCAGCAAGAACATAAGTCAAAATAAAATTTAATGCCTGAAGTTGTAAGAGACGACCCAAAAGCATGACAACTGCTAAAATTGCAATTCCATAGAGAATTCTCATTGCCCGCGTCTCTCTCAAAAGCAAATAAATCCAATAAATAAAAATTGCAACTAAAATAATATCTAAAAATTCAAAAGGCCTTTGTCGTAAATCAAATTGACTAAGAAAATACTGTGCACGGTCAGAAGCACCAAGAACCTTTTGGATCGCTTGTTGTCCTATTTCAGAGTCCACGCCTCCTCCAACTTAGCTTATTTTGATTGTATATGATTTTTAGAAATAAATCTATTCTCCCAATTTTCTCAGTATCTCTTCTTTCTTATAAATTTCTAAAATATCATCAACTAAAATTTTTGTGGGAGTTTGTATTTTTAGACCACATTCAAAATTTTCTAAAACTTCTGGAACATCTTTTTTGTTTTGTTGAAGACTGACAATTTTTCCTTCACCAATTGTATCTTTGTCACGGACAATCCGCACTAATGCCTGGTTTTCAATTTTACCTTTAGTTACAATACCACCAATGATTTTTTCGTTTTTTACTAGTCTAAAAGTGGCTAACACTTTTAGACTACCTAATTCTTTTTCAACTATTTCCGGCTCAAGTAACCCTGATAAAGCTGCCTCTAAATCATCTATAAGCTGATATATAATTTCATAGATTGATATTTTAATATTTTCGCGTTTGGCTAAATTCATAACATCGGTACTGGCTTTTACTCGAAAGCCAATTACTATTGCAGTTGATGCCACTGCCATATTAATATCAGATTCTGTAATATCACCAACGCCTTCATGAATAATATTAATCTTTACTTCTTTTGTTGAAATATCTTGTAACGATTTTTTAATTGCCTCCATTGATCCAGCAACATCTGCTTTGAGAACAATTTTTAATTCTTTTATTTTTCCTTCTTTAATATCTTTTGAAATTTCATTAATTGATAACACTTTTCTTTTGATTGTTTTTACACGTGTTAATTCTTTAGCTACTTTTTCGCTTTCAACCGCCAAAAACCGATCACCAAAATCTGAAACATTTTGAAGTCCAGCAATTTTTACAGGCATTGAAGGACCAGCTTCTTTTACTTTTTTTGATAAATAATTTTCCATTATTCTTACTTTGCCAAATGTCTGCCCAATCACAATTGGATCTCCCAAACGCAAGGTTCCCTCTTGAATTAATACTGTTGCAATCGGTCCTCGTCCTGCCTGCATATGAGACTCAATTACAACACCTATAGCTTTTGCCTCTGGATCTGCTTTTAAATTTTTCAAATCTGTCACTAATAAAATCATTTCCAAAAGACTATCAATATTTTTTGCCTTTTTAGCCGAAATTTCTACCATCGGGACATCGCCACTCCACTCTTCACTTAAGAGACCATTGTCAGCTAATTGTTTTTTTACTTTGTCAGGATCTGAATCAGGCAAATCAACTTTATTGATTGCCACTACAATTGGAACACTAGCTGCTTTGGCATGATTTATTGCTTCAATTGTTTGAGGCTTAACGCCATCATTGGCAGCTACTACCAAAACAACCACATCTGTAATGTTGGCGCCATGAGCACGCATAGCTGAAAATGCCTCGTGCCCCGGTGTATCTAAAAAAGTTATAACTCTCTCTATTGAAGCTTCCTTCTTTTTGTCAGTTTTCCTGCCTGCCGTAAATGCAGGTCTTATTGTCACTTGATAAGCACCAATATGCTGAGTAATTCCGCCGGATTCAGTCGCAACAACATCGGTATTACGAATAGCATCAAGAAGTTGAGTTTTACCATGATCAACATGGCCCATAACTGTTACTATTGGCGGACGACTTTTTAAATCTTTCTTTTTAGTTTTTTTTATTTCTTCTGGCTTTTTTTCAGATTTTTGTTTTAATCCAAAACCTAACTCATCAGCTACAAATGCCATAGTATCAAAATCAATAGACTCATTAATTGTTGCCATGACTCCATTTTCAACTAATTTAGAAATAATTTGGGTGACTGGAACTTTTAAGCTTTCAGCAAATTCACGGACACTTAAAACTCCCGAAACTTCAATTGTTACGTTTTCAGTCTTCGAGCTTCGGTCTTCAGTTTTTTGCTCATCAGTAGTCTGTGGTCTGTAACCCGTCTGCTTTTTCTCAGCCCTTGCTTCTTTTTTGCTCAATTTTCGTATTTTTCTCTTTGCCATAGTTTGAATTTTACCACTTTAAGGAGTAGAAAGCAAGTAAACGACCTCATTTTAACGGCTCACGTCCTGAGCCGTTGAGGTTTAGAGTACTTTTCTTTGATAACTAATAACAAATAACTGATAACTAAGTACCTAGTACAAAACTAAAGTTTCCCGCCCCAATAATTTGGTTCATTCTTTTTAGCCTTTTTCGGTTCTACTTTTTTATCATTAGTAGCTTCTGATTTTTTAGAACTTTTAGTTTTTTCTGCAACTTTTCCTTTTTCATCTTTTTTATAATTATGAACTTTAATTTTTTTATCTAACCTAAAAGTGTCGGGCTCGCGCCACGAATCACGATGGGCTTTTGCCCAATCCGGCAATTTCTTTGTTTTTTGAGCTTGTTCTTCCGGCTTATCTTTTACACTCACTTTTTCTTCAATTACTTCTCTCTTACTTTCTTTTGTGACTTCTTCTTTTTGAGGTTTTACTTCTATTTCCTCTGTTTGAATTTTACCATCAATTTCTGCAAGCTTGTTTTGATCTTTTCCTACTACAGTTACAGATGTTACTTTGTCTCCTTTGTTAAGGCGGATCAAAATAACACCCTGTGTATCTCTTTGCAAACGTTTTACGGTTGAAAGTGACATTCTAATCATCTGACCTTTTGAAGATGCAATAATCAAATCATAATCATCACCGATTATAAGTCGCATACCAACAATTAAACCAGTCCTGCCTGTAACATTAGCAGCTCGAAGTCCTAACCCCCCGCGAATCTGCATCTTAAACATTTTTAATGGTGTTCGCTTTCCAAAACCTCTTTCCGTCAAAACTAAAGCATCTGTTTTTTCTTTCATCTCAGGACTCATGACATCAGTGGCGACGACAAAATCGTCTTTCTTTTTAAGCCAAATACCTCTAACGCCAGAGGCTGTCCGACCCATTGGTCGAATATCACTTTCTTTATAAAATATTGACTGACCTTTGGCTGTCACCTGAAAAACATTATCTTCACCAGTTGTAAATTTAACCCATCGCAGGCGGTCATCATTTTTTAATTTTATGGCGGCAATACCAGTTTTCCTAACTTTTGAGTATAAAGAAAGTAAAGTTTTTTTAACAATGCCTTTAGAAGTTGCCAAAAGAATAAATTTATATTTTTCTGCTTCTTTTTTTGAGCAGGTAATCATAGCAGTTACTTTTTCTTCAGGTGAAATTTGTAATATATTTACAATTGCCTGACCCTTGGATAGGCGAGAAACATGCGGTATTTCATAGACTTTTGTATGAAAAATTCGACCGCGATCAGTAAAAAAGTAGATATCATCATGAGTATTGGCAAGAACTAAATGTTCAATCATGTCAGCTTCTTTAGTTTCCATCCCCACTACCCCCTTGCCACCACGGACTTGAGAACGGTAAGAAGTAACTGGCATTCTTTTAATATAATTTCCACGAGTTAAAATTATTATTACTTGTTCTGATGGAATTAAATCTTCAGCCGAAAACCTACCAAGCGATTCTTGATAAATTTTCGTTCTACGTTCATCAGCATACTTTTCTTTTAATTCAGCCAACTCTTTTTTGATAATCTCTAAGATTTTTTTCTCAGATGCTAATATTCCTTCCAAGCTTGTTATTAATTTTAACTTGTCTTGATATTCAATCTCAATATTTTTTCTCTCAAGAGCAGCCAAGCTTGAAAGTCGCATATCCAAAATAGCATTAACTTGAACATCTGACAGTTTAAATTTTGTTCTTAATGATTTAAAGGCTTTATCTCGATTTTCAGAATTTCGGATTGTTTTTACTACTTCATCAATTGATTTAAGAGCAATTCTTAATCCTTCTAAGACATGGGCTCTTTCTTTTGCTTTTTTTAAATCGTGTTCTGTACGCCTGCGAACAACTTTCTTTCTATGACGAAGATGTTCCTCTAAAATATTTTTTAATGTTAAAACTCTTGGTTGAATACCATCAACTAAAGCCAGCATATTAGTATGAAAAGATGTTTGCATCGACGTAAGTTCATAAAGACGATTTAAAACTTTCTTTGGATAGGCATTATTTCTTAATTCAATAACTATTCTTACTTTGTCTTTTCGATCAGATTCATCTCTTAGATCGGTTATGCCTTCAATTTTTTTTAGTTTTACTAAATCGGCAATTTTGGCAATCAATTCAGCTTTATTAACTTGATAAGGGATTTCTGAAACGATAATACGATACCCTCTCTTTGATTCTTCAATATTGGCGACTGCCCGCATTACAATACTTCCTTTACCAGTCGCATAAGCCGCTTTAATTTGTTCAATGCCATAAATTTCTGCCCCAGTTGGAAAGTCAGGACCTTTAATAAATTCCATTAAATCATCAAGCATACATTCAGGATTTTCGACTAAATAAATCAAAGCATCACAAATCTCACCTAAATTATGAGGCGGAATATTAGTTGCCATTCCAACAGCAATACCCATTGAACCACTTAACAAAAGATTAGGTAATCTTGCTGGTAAAACCAATGGTTCCTCTTTTGTGCCATCATAGTTAGGAACAAAATCAACTGTATCTCTTTCAATATCAATTAAAAGTTCTTCTGAAATACTGCTCATGCGAGATTCTGTATAACGCATGGCTGCCGCGGAATCGCCATCCATTGATCCAAAATTCCCCTGACCATCAACAAGAGGATTACGCATATTAAAATCTTGTGCCATTCTAACCAAGGTATCATAAACAGCAATATCGCCATGAGGATGATAAGATTTCAAAACCTCACCAACAACAGCCGCACATTTACGATATTTAGCATTTGCTTTAAGGCCAGTTTCCCACATAGCATAAAGCACTCTGCGGTGAACTGGCTTCAAGCCATCTCGAACATCAGGAAGAGCTCTTGCAATGATAACTGACATGGCATAATCAAGATAAGACTCCTGCATTTCTTCTTCTAAAATACGACTACGAACGAGCCCAAAATCAGTTTTTTCTTCTTGCGGTTTCTTCTTTTGCAAATCGAGCTTTGATTCTTCTTTGGCTATCTCTTCCGGATTTTGATCTGAAGTATTTTTAGGATTTTTATCTTTTTTGGAATCTTTATTCTCGCTGCCTGCTTCTGTCATTAAATTTTCCTTCCCTACATATTTTTCTGCTTTTTCTTTTCTCTTGGGACAAGTCTTGGTCTGTTTTTTTGTTTCCCCATTTCTCGAATATCATACCAATCCTTATGTTCTTTTTGCGTTTTTAAATAACCACTGGGTTTTATAATCTTCTGGTCATTATTAATTATTGTTTTACTACTATTTCGTCTTCTTTTTGACATATCTTCCCTTCTATACATCTATTTATAAGCGCTATGTACCTTCAAAGTAAATCGCGGAGCCCGAGCGCATGGTCAAGGCGAGGGCGAGCGCTTAGGCCTGATTTCCACGCCCCGAAGGGAGGACACCTTTGGTGCTGGGAAAATCAAGGCCCTTTGATAGGTACTAGCGAGCGCTTTTAAACATCAAGATTCTTAACACTTTTAGCATGAGTCTGGATAAATCTTTTTCTCGGACCGACTTCATCACCCATCAACATTGAAAAAATTTCGTCTGCTCTTCGAGCATCAGAAATCTCAACTTTAAGAAGAATTCTATTTTCAGGATTCATAGTTGTATCCCAAAGCTGATCAGGATTCATCTCTCCCAAACCTTTATATCGCTGAAGCGATGCACCTTTGCCAAGTTTTTTCGTAAGTTGATCTTTCTGATTTTCGTTAAAAGCAAAATGTTTTTCTTTTCCTCTACTGACAGCATAAAGCGGCGGCTGGGCAATATAAAGATTCCCATTTTTAATAATATCAGGAAAATGACGATAGAATAAAGTCAAAAGCAATGTTCGAATATGACTCCCATCAACATCAGCATCTGTCATAATAACAACCCTATGATAACGCAATTTATCCATATTCAAAGTTTCGCCCACGCCGATACCCAAAGCAATAATTAAATTTTTAATCTCTTCTGAAGAAAGCATTTTATCTAAACGAGCCCGTTCAACATTTAGAATTTTTCCTCTTAAAGGTAATATGGCTTGGAAATTTCTATCACGTCCTTGTTTAGCTGAACCACTAGCAGAATCTCCCTCAACAATAAAAAGCTCTGACTTCTTTGCATCGCGCGAAGAACAATCTGCTAATTTTCCCGGCAATGTCATTCCCTCTAAAGCACCCTTTCGAATAACAGTTTCTCGCGCAGCTCTTGCTGCCAACCTCGCCCTTAAAGATAACGAACATTTTTCAATAACCTTTCTCGCATCTTGGGGATTTTCATCCAACCAAAAACTTAACCCTTCAGCTGTTACTTGTTCAACAATTGATTTTACTTCAGGATTTCCCAAACGCGCTTTTGTCTGACCCTCAAATTGTGGATCTGGTAATTTAACAGAAATAACTGCTGTCAAACCTTCACGCGTATCTTCACCAGATAAAGCACTCTTTTGGTCTTTTATAATATCCATCTTTTTAGCATATTCATTAATTGCCCTAGTTAATGCTGATCTAAATCCTGTTAAATGAGAACCGCCTTCAATGGTATGAATATTATTTGCAAAAGTAAAAACATGTTCGTTATAGTCATCAGCATATGCTAAAGCAATTTCTACCCTTACCTTGTCTACTTCTTTTTCAATATAGGCAGGCGGATCATTTATAACATTTTTATATTTGTTTGAATGACGAACAAAAGAAGATATTCCACCCTCAAAATAAAATGAGTAACAATTTTTTGGCTCATACACTGGTTCTTTATCAATAGATTGACTTAGATTGCAGGCTTTGATAGTTACTTGTTTGGTCAAATATGCCTGCTGGCGAAGATGGTTTAGAACCTGCTCCCAAGAAAATTCCCTTTTAGGAAAAATTTCCGGATCTGGCTCAAAAGTAATAATCGTTCCTTTTCCTTCAGTTTTACCAACTTCTTTAATTTCTGAGGTTGCTTTCCCACGAGAATATTCTTGGACATAAATTTTGCCATCACGATGAATTTCAGCTTTTGTCCAAATAGACAAAGCATTTACAACTGAAACTCCAACACCATGAAGACCACCTGAAACTTTATAAGCATCTCCTTGGCCAAACTTACCGCCAGCATGCAAGGTAGACATAACTGTCTCTAGAGCACTCTTTTTGGTAGTTTTGTGAACATCAACTGGAATACCGCGACCATTATCAGTAACTCTTACTTTACTGTCTGGCAATAATTCAACAATAATTTGATCACAAAATCCAGCCATTGCTTCATCAACAGCATTATCAACTACCTCCCAAACAAGATGATGTAAACCTTCTAAGCCCGTGCCGCCAATATACATCCCTGGTCTTTTGCGCACTGGTTCCAAACCTTCCAAAACAGTAATATTTTTGGCTGTATAATTAGATTCGTCTGTCATTTTTTCTTTCTAGTATTATATCCATAAACTAAAAATTGAAAGCAGCTATTTCTGCTAATCCCTTACTATTATATCAGATATTATATCAATATTAAACTCATCAAAAAGTCTCTGGGATGTCCCTGAGCAAAATGCCGATTGACGTGGGCCCCGTTTTGCCGAGACTTTTAAATGAGGAAAAACAGGAAACGAAAAATAGAATGGCTAGGGCGGCTACCTTTAGGCATGTAAGTGAAGGGACGACCCGAAACATTATATTATCACATCCCCCTTATCTCCTTATCCATATCCAATACCCCATCATAAAGAATTTCGCCCTCAAAATTAACTGTCAAAGTGGTATTATTTTTACCCGGTTGTTTTTGGACTAACAAACTATACGAAGAAGTTTTTGGTAGAAAATATTCAAATTCTAAAACTTCAGCCTCCCCCGGCTCTAACATTTGCTCTAATCCAAAAAAAGTTTTACCTGAATTATTTCCAATTTCAATATTAGAACTAATGTCTTTTTCGTTTAACAAAGCTTTTTCAAATTGGGCTTTTGTGGGAACATATACTCTAAGCCACGTGGTATTTTTACCATCAGGCCAGTTATACGATCCGCTATGAATACGAGTAATTTTCAAATTTACTTTCAGATTATTACTTCCAAAATGACTATTATCAATTATTTTATAATCAATTTTTTCATCTATAGAAGTCGATGATTTATTGCCAGAATAACTATTACTATTTATATAGAGATAGTCAACAAAGCTATCTGTATTAAATAAATTTTTCAAAACAGTATCAGATGGAATTTCGCCTGCCCAATTATTTACTCCGGCAACTTGCTGCTTAATTGAATCTTTAAAATAAAAGACTATTTCTTTTTGGGCTAATTCTTGTTTTAAAAGTCTAAATAAAGCAAGTTTTTTTTCTAAAGCTCTTTTTAAAAGCTCTGGATATAAATCCTTTAAAAATGTTTTTGGCTCATTAATTGCCCAATTTTCTGGATTTTGATAATATTCTTTTTCAACTTTAAATTGGGTTTCTTGATAAAAATTATCAGCAGAAATTTCTGTATCATATTTTTCTAATTTTATTGGCCCAGTTATTTTCAACAGATCAACAACTACCTTTGCATTAAGCCCTATAACACCATCTATATCATCTCCACTTTCAAGCTGATAAAAACTTAAAATATCTTCACTTGCTTTAGAAAAAGAAGCCTCATAATTAGCATCACGCAAAGCCCAAGTTTCACCATTTAACATTTTAGCAACAGGCACAGGCGCTTCAACTTGATAGCTTTCAGCAAATTCTCTATCTAAAGTATATATATTAGTATTAAAATTGAGATTTTTTATTTCATAATTTTTAATTTCTAAAACTGCAAAAGAACCTATAAACCCGCCTGAGGATCTTATCTCAGAATTATTTTGAAAAAGAACTAAATATTTTCCATCTTTAAAAAGAGAAAGTAAATTAGCGCTTTCGACAACGAAATTAGCACCGAGTCTGCCAAAATAAATAAGATTTATTACCAAAAAAACTGCAACAAGCCAAATCCAAATTTTTGCTCTTCTTGGTTTTTTGGTAACCTTTTTTATATGATAACTAATTCCATCCACCCGGCGTTTTTTTGCTAAAACCATTTCCCCATCCTTTTTTAATTAGTCCCGGCGAAAATAATCTGCTGACAAAATTATAACAACTCCCAAAATTGCTCCGGCAATCAAACCAATAATAGTATTTAGAAAAATATTCGGGGTTGTCTCTGAAATGATTGGTTCAAATTTGACAATATCATAGACATTTTCTAAATCAGCTTTGCCTAATTCATTAGTTTTATCCTGCATAACTTCGGCTGAAGCATTAACTAGTTTTTCTATTTCTTCTTGATCGCTCCCACCCAAAGAGACATTAATAGTCGCTGGTTCTTCCCGAACGGCTTTAAATATTTTCGTTAATTTTTTCTGAGATATATCAGGTAAATCAACTTCTGCTTTTTTATAAATTTGTTTAACAACTGCTGGCGATTCAAACCATGAAGCTATAATTTGTGAAAAAAGCCCTGCTGATTGAACATTATAGTAATTATCAAATATATAGTAACTTAACTCTGATTGTTTCAAATTAGCTGATTTATTAACAGTCAAAGTCGTTGACGCCAAATATGATTGTGGCTGAAAACGACTCCATAAAAAAGCTGACAGCCCTGTGATTATTACCAGAACCCAAAACAAAGTTTTGTAGCGGCCAATAATTTTAAAATATTCTTTTAATTCCATATGTACTCCCTTCGGTCGTTTAAAGTAAAAACGGAAAACTTAAAAGTTAAAAATTTTAGTTTTTACTTGTACTTTTTCCTTTTAACCTTTTACTTTTAACTTGTCTACAATATAACTGAAAACTTTGTCTTTGAAAACCCCCTTATCAAATTTTTCTGCTTGACGACGAATAACTTTCGAATCAAACTTCATTTTTTGAAATTTTTTAACTACTTTTATTAAACCATCAACTGTTTGTTTTTCAAATAAAATGCCTGTTTTACCTTCTATAACTGTTTCCAACGCTCCCCCTTTAGCATAAGCAATCACCGGTCTTCCAGCAGACATTGATTCCAAAGGAACAATGCCAGCATCTTCTTCTTGAGGGAAAATTGTTGCAATTGAATTCTCATATATTTTTGCTAATTTTTCATCTGTTACCCTACCAACTAATTCAATATTTTTAGGCAAACTTTTTTTAAACTCCTCAAATCTTGTGCCGCTGCCAACAATTTTTAAAGGCAAATTTAATTTTTTAAAAGCTTTGATTACTAATTCCACTTTTTTATATGGCTCTAAGCGAGAGACAACTAAATAGTACTTTCCTTTTTCTCTGCCAATCTTAAATTGCTTACAGTCAACTGGCACAAAAATCGCCTTTGAATCACGATTATAATATTTTTTAATTCTTTTTTTAACATTTTCTGAATTTCCAATAAAAAAATCTGGTCTTTTAGATGCCTTTAAATCCCATTTTTTTAATAAACTCAAGACTAAAGGCATAATTGGTTTTACAAAATTTGGAATTGGAGCATTTTTCAAATAACTCTTGCTTTCTACCCAGAGATATCGCGTTGGCGTATTACAATAACAAACATGCAAAGTTTTTGGCCCAGCTTTTATTCCTTTTACCAAAGCAGATGTAATACTTAAAACCACATCAAAATCATCTAATTCAAATGATTCTATTGCCAATGGCATTAAAGCAAGATACCATTTATAGCGCTTTTTACCAAAAGGTAAACTCTGGATAAAAGAAGGTCTGACATCAAACTTGTCATATTTATGCAAAGTTTTTTCTTTATCAAAAACAATTGTGAAGATAGGAGATTTAGAGAATTCCTCCAAATAATAGTCAAGAATTCTCTCTGCCCCACCGAGCTGTGTCAGCTCTTCCACCACAATAGCAACTTTTTTCTTTTTTAATTTGTTTTTTATAATTTTATTAATCATTTTCCAAGAACTCTAATCTATCTTAAATCATCTTTTTTATCAAGTCTAAATTAAAAAAAGGGCCTTCAGCATGAAACCGAAGGCCAAATGAAATCGTTAGTTAAATATAGTATCTGGAAAGTCTGGACTCAAGTAAGTGCCACAAACTTCCGTGGAATCGCACCCAGAAATTCAATACCTCGTGGAGCATGTGCAGCTGTTACTCCGATTCCATGGCTGGCATACCAATTTACACGAAGCCAGCCTACGGAACCATAGAGGTTACGGCAGCATACAGAACCATTTCCCCATAAAGGAAGACGCGCTTCCAACAATGATCGAGCAAACAGAAAAAGTGTTTCTTCGACACTAGTCAGACCGTTACCGCCCTGCTCTTTAGCCCACTCTTTCTGTTGCTCCACTGACAAAGAGAATGGGCGTAAGAACATATCACTTA
>SDBT01008519.1_pt1 | contig 16736 bp, 11 predicted proteins | sample 2277101 | NCBI WGS metagenome assembly SDBT01 (sample SAMN10404973, study PRJNA504765) | marine sediment metagenome | isolation source: marine sediment core GS10_PC15, 103 cmbsf | place: Arctic Ocean: Southern Knipovich Ridge | collected 2010
CGCTGCCAGTTGGTCGGCGGTCGCCTTAAGCGCCTCGCAGTCGCCCAGCAGCGGCGTGATATCCTTGAAGACGATTCCCGGCTTGGGGAAATCCGGAACGTCGCGAATCCATTTTTCCAGCTCGATCATGGCTGCTCCCTATGGCTATTACGGCAAGAACGTTATCGAGTATTAGTTGAACAATATTCGAACAATATACGAATAATATCGCGGACGAAGTGTACAGCGGACCGCCCTGAACGTCCAGAAGCTTGCAGCCGGCATGTGATTATTTGCCCGGACTGGCAGTCTGAACCGGCGTCGCTTCGGGGGGGCGGCGATATGCGCTTTGGAAGTAGACCGTCCTGGCCACCTTATAATACGAAAGTATCCGGTGACGCATATCGTCTCTGAACACGGCCGTCATATCGGTCGCTCGCATGGTCGCCCCGTCGGTTCGGTACATCCGAGGCCCACTGACGAGCTTCTCGCCAGGCGTCTGGCGTGGTGGCAGGATGATAGCCGTGTCTCCCCAGACCATCGCCAGGCGATCGCTTTCATGGAGAAACGCAATTCCGTCGCCCAATTCGACGTCCAGCAGGTTTCGCCCGAAGAAACAATGCTCGAAATCGCCTCCCAGCATCGCCAGCAGCGTCGGCGCAATGTCCGTCTGCGAAGCGACCGTGCTGATTTTCCGCGGCGAAATTATTCCAGGGGCGTAGAACAAGCAAGGCACGCGATAGCCAGGAATGTCCATGAGAGGCTTGCGGTTAAAGTCGCGCCCGTGGTCAGCGACCAGGATGAAAATCGTCCGCGAGAAATAGTCAGCCTTCGAGGCCAGGCGGAAGAATTGCCCCAACGCCCAGTCCGAATATCGGTACGCGTTGATCTTTTTATTCTCGTCCGTATCGTGCGGGAGCATCTTGGTTTTATTCAGCGGCACGTCGAACGGCACGTGATTGGAGACCGTCAACACCACGCCGAAAAATTTCTGCCCGGCCTGGTCGAGCCGTTCGAATTGCCGATGCGCCTCACGAAATATCACCTCGTCGGGCAGTCCCCAGTTGCCCGGTTCGAGCATCGACCGCAGTTCTTTTTCGCTGGTGAATTCGTCGATCCCGCCTGCGCCTTTGAAAAACCCGCGCATATTGTCGAAATTCGGATCGCCGCCGTAGATAAAACGTGTCTGATAGCCTCGACGTTTCATCACTTGAGGCAAGGTGAAAAACGCGCCCTGCGACAGTTCACGCTGAAGGACACTCTGGCCGCCCAGGTCGGGATGCCCGCTGAGAATGCCCGTAACGCCACGCGCGGTGCGCGGGCCTACGGCATACATGCGATCGAACATCAGCCCATCGCCGCACAGACGATCCAGGTTCGGCGTCTGGCTGGGCTTGTTGCCGAGCACCCCGACCGGCTTGCCTGTCATGCTCTCCATAATCACGAGAACCACGTTGTAGTTTTCGCGCGGCCGGCCCGTGCGCGTGTGCCTCCACAGCGGGTTGTGCTCGGTAGGCAATGGCGTGTCGGCATCTTGCACGATCATGCCCGCCAAAGTCTCGGCCGATTCGCGATCAGACGGGAAATCGTACAAATCCCCCTCGTCCCGGTTGTCTCCCAGTTGACGCAAGGCTGCGCGGGCAAACGTGAAGACGTTATTCAGCGTGATCTGGTTGATTACATTATTTTCGCTGATGTAGGCCGAGCCGTGTCGTATGGGGTGCGAGTCCAACCCGCCCCGCCCAGCCAGTACGCACAGCGCCAATACAACTGCAGTGTAAGCAATGCGGGGCGCGATACGAGCTTCCCTCGGGCGGCGACCAAGCCAGAACAGCTTGTTGTAGATCACGTAGCAGAGGCATGGCACGATCACCGTGCCGATCGCCAGCAGCCAGACCGGATATTCGCGCCAGATATAGATCGCCAGTTCTTTGAAGTGCCCGAAATAGGCCATGGCCGCCCAGTTGTAGCGGACGTAGAAATTCATGAAAAATGGAATGCCTACCACCTCGCCAAACAAAGTAATCGTGGTGACGACTACTCCGTAGAGGGTGACCGTACGCCGGAACCACTTCCGCTCGAAAAACCGCCGAGGCGCAATCGACAGCACCAGCGCCAGGGGAAACATCGCATATCCGATCGGCACGGCGTCGTAGCGAAAACCGGTCAGCAGGCATTTGGCGATGTCCGTCGCGCCGGTGTCGACGAGAATATCGCGTGTGACGATCAGCAGGGCAATGCGAAAACAGGCGAAGATAAACCACCCCAGGCCCGCCAGCAGAAGCACCGGCCGGACGCGCTGGCCCAGAAGAAATCCGCGCATGAGCCTGCCCTGCCCCGGCGATGCGGCGCTTCCGTTCGTCGCTGCTCGTGTGTTTTCGTCGCTGTTCATATGTGTTTCTGACGCCCCTTGCACTGTTCCATCTTACGGCCGATTATTTCGCGCCGCGCCGAAGAATATGGTACGCCAGAAACCATCCAATTGGCAAGCGAACGAGATTGTCGAGTTGAATGCGCCACGCAGGCGAAAAATACCCGCAAAGGGCAACAGCCTTGAAATGGAAGACTTGCGGTGGAATTGAAGGATAGTGGCAATAGGAAAACTCTATCACCTCAGAAGAGCGCCTGATGTCGCGGTTCGTTGTTGTATTTAGCGGCGAGACAAAGGCCCGCCTGTTGTTGTTCACGAATGCCACAGCTTATTCCGCGTGCAAAGAGTTGCACGCCCTACCTCTGAGGACGCAGCTCAGAGCCAGCGATGTGAGGACAAGGCTGGCAAAAAGCCCGAAGCAGGCGATGCCATAGTATCGTCAATGCAGGGCGATGCCGCCATCCAACGCCGCAGCAAGCTGGAATGAGAAAGATTAAGCTTAAGGCACTCTAAAGAAGTTCGTCGCAGATTTTCTTCAGTTCGACGAGGGCCTTTTTCTCGATCTGTCGCACGCGCTCTCGGGTCAGGCCGATAATTTCGCCGATCTGCTTGAACGTGCGTTGCGGGCCATCGTAGCCGTCCAAGCCGAATCGCAGTTCGAGGATCTTCGCTTCTCGCTGTTCGAGCCTGTCCAGCATCGAGCGAACGAACGGCACGTTGGACGCGTCGATCATCACACGCTGCGGGTCGCCTTCGTTGTCTCCGAGCATCTCTGAGAGCGCATTGGCGCCCTCGGCCCCGACCTGCGACGGCGCGGTGACGGCCGTCATGCCCTGGCGAACGAGGTCGGCCTTCTTCTGGCTGATCTGGAGCACCTTGGCCATCTCGGCCGTCGTGGGCGCTCGCCCGTTTTTGGTTTCCAGCTTCGACGCCGTGCGACGCCACTTGCTGATGAGCTTGGCCAGGTAGGCCGGAATGTGAATGGGCTGGCCGGCGTTTATCATCGCCCGCTTGATCGACTGCTTGATCCACCAGGCGGCGTAGGTGCTGAACCGCACGCCCGCGTCGGGATCGAAATCTTCGACGGCCCGCAGCAGCCCCAGGTTGCCCTCGGCCACAAGATCGCCCAGCGTCATGCCCGGATTCGAGTAATCCTTGGCGATTTTCACCACCAGGCGCAAATTCGCGTTGACCATCTGCTCGCGGGCGATCGGGTCGGAATGCTCGCGGATGCGGCGGGACAACTGCTTTTCTTCCTTCGCGGACAGTAGCGGAGTGGATTTAATCTGGTCCAGATACCATCCAAGTCCGGTGGCGATTGTCTTCTGAGACATCGGCTTCCTCCAGTTCCATGCAGGCGTATTGAGCTCTGTTATGATAGAAACTTCGGACGTTTCGCCCCCCTACTTAAGCAGCCTTATCGGCCCGTCAGGTAGCAACCCCCCGGGGATTTCCTGAAAGAAAACTTCAAGCTTTGTTGATGATGCGGGCTGGGGTGGGAATAATGGTTCGTATCAGGGCCGACAGGTTGTACGAAGAAGCGTTTCTCGTCCTGTCGGAGCCGCCCGGGTGGCGACGGGCAAATTTGCAGGATTAGCCGGGGCAATAAGGTGCAGCTTGAGCATTTCAATGCGACGTGGGGTGCCTCCTGAATGATGGACCGATACACTTGTCCACAGACTACCCGCAAACCCTTTTAAGCCGATTTTCACAAGGAACCGCTTCATGGCTACCGGAAAAGTAAAATGGTTCAACAACACAAAAGGCTTCGGTTTCATTACCTCTGACGACGGGACGGACGTGTTCGTCCACTACAGTGACGTCTCAGGCGACGGCTTTAAGTCACTCGAAGAAGGCGACAGCGTCGAATTCGAGATCACTGAAGGCCCCAAAGGCCCAAAGGCCGCCGATGTCCGCAGACTGTAGCGCCCTGCAAATTACGCAGCGCACTATTCGCGCCGCCCCAAAAGGGCGGCGTTTTTTTTATTACGCGATCGCCCAAGCGAATGGTTTTTCTTCTTCGTTTAGCGGCATGAACACCTCCCCTCCACCCACTGCTCATCAACACTCATAGGTATCAATCTACGCATCCTTGGATATGGATATGGCTACTGCGTACTTCATGGCGCATAGAATCGGCCGATCGGAGCAAACCGACCGGCCGTGAAAGTTACATTAGAATAAATGGATTGAATTACTCTTTCACTTCGTACTCTGCGTCGATAACGTCGTCGCCGCCTTTGTCTTCAACGTCGCCGGCTGGTGGTGCGGACGGCTGCTCGCCGTCGGTCGCGACCTGTGCGCCGGCAGCCTGGTACATCGCCTCGGCTACCTTGTGCGAGCTCTGCGTGAGGGCTTCCATCGTACGCTTGATCGCTTCGGCATCGTCGGTCTTCAGTGCGTCGCGAAGGCCGGTGAGGGCCGACTCGATATTGCCGCGGTCCTCGGCCGGCACCTTGTCGCCCTGTTCCTTCAGCATTTTCTCGGTCTGATAGGCCAGTGAATCGCCCTGGTTTTTCAGGTCGACCAGCTCGCGGCGTTTGCGATCGTCCTCTCCGTGGGCTTCGGCGTCCTTACGCATATTGTCGATTTCTTCCTGGGTCAGGCCCGACGAGCCCTTGATCTCGATCGACTGGACCTTGCCGGTGGCCAGGTCTTTGGCCGTCACGTTCAGGATGCCGTTGGCATCGATGGAGAAGTTGACCTCGATCTGCGGCACGCCGCGCTGTGCCGGCGGCAGGCCCGTCAGGTTGAATCGGCCCAGCGTGCGATTATCACCGGCAAATTCGCGTTCACCCTGCAGCACATGGACGGTCACTTCGGTCTGATTGTCGGCCGCGGTTGAGAAGATTTCCTTCTTCTCGGTCGGGATCGTGGTATTGCGTTCGATGAGTTTGGTCATCACGCCGCCGAGTGTCTCTACGCCGAACGACAGGGGCGTAACGTCCAGCAGGACCATCTGCTCTTCGACTTCGCCGGTGAGGATCGCGCCTTGGACGGCCGCGCCGATCGCGACGACCTCATCGGGGTTTACCGATCTGTTCGGTTCCTTGCCGAAAATCTCCTTGACCATTTCGCGGACTTTGGGGATTCGCGTCGATCCGCCCACGAGGATCACCTCGTCGACGTCGCCGGTGGCGAGCTTTGCGTCGCTCAGCGCCTGCTTGCATGGCCCGACCAGTCGGTTCAGGTGCGAGTCGACCAGCTGTTCGAACTTCGCTCGCGTGATCGTCTGGGTCATGTGCTTGGGGCCGTCGGCCGTTGCGGTGATGAACGGAAGGTTAATGTTCGTTTCCATAGCGGTCGATAGCTCGCACTTGGCCTTCTCGGCGGCCTCCTTGAGCCGCTGGAGAGCCATCGCGTCGGACCGCAAGTCGATGCCTTCGGTCCGCTTGAACTCGTCGGCGATGAAATTAATCAGCGTCTCGTCCAGGTCGTCTCCGCCGAGATGCGTATCGCCGTTGGTCGAGAGCACCTCGAAGACGTTGTCGCCGATATCGAGGATCGACACGTCAAACGTACCGCCGCCGAAGTCGAACACGGCCACTTTTTCGTTGATCTTCTTATCGAGTCCGTAGGCCAGGGCGGCCGCGGTGGGCTCGTTGATGATCCGCTCGACCGTCAGCCCGGCTATTTCACCGGCCTCTTTCGTTGCGGTTCGCTGCGAATCGTTGAAGTGGGCAGGCACGGTAATGACCGCCCGCTCGATCGTGTCGCCCAGGTAATCCTCGGCCACCTTCTTCAACTCGCCGAGCACCATGGCCGAGATCTCCTGCGGCGCATAGTCGGCATCACGCACGCGGACCTTCACCAGCTCATCGGCGCCGCCGACGACCTCGTAGGGCACCTGCTTTTCTTCTTCGCCGACCTCGTTGTGACGGCGACCCATGAAACGCTTGATCGAATAGATCGTGTTTTTTGGATTAGTTATCTGCTGGTGTCTAGCCGGCTGGCCGACCAGTCGTTCGCCTCGATCGGTGAAGCCCACGACCGACGGCGTGACGCGGTTGCCCTGCTGGTTGATCAGCACCTTTGGCTCCATGCCTTCCATGATTGACACGCAGCTGTTCGTGGTTCCCAGGTCGATTCCGATAATTTTCTGTGACGCCATGTTTCACCTTCCTCGTTTCGGCCTCGCCGGGGCACGCTGGCCGCACGCGCGAGAAACCGTACGCATATGATTACACTCTGCACTGACAGGTAGCAACGGGCGTGCCATCGCCCTAAGCCCCTGCCAATAATAGCCAAAGAAGATCCACTCGCAGCCGAAAACATGCCATATCGGCCGCAATTCCAGCCGCAAAGGCAGAATTTGGCAGCCGCCCGCCCGGATACGAACGAGAACGTCTCGAAGCGTGCGAGAGCGTCCCTGAATGCACATAACCGTGCGAAACTGTACCGACCGGCCCGGCCGGGTGCGAAAACGAACCAGCCGCGATGTAAGCAAGTCATTTACATTCATGGTGTTAGTATTATGCAGGAGCGTTTTTCGCGAAATACTGCCCAATCCCAACACTGGGGTGGCGGGGCTCCTGTCCCGCCACCTTTTGGTCGCCTCCCAACGCGGTGGGACGGGAGCCCCACCGCGCCCAACGGGGAATCCCAGATCGCCAGTGGTGAAATCTTTGAAATATGAGAGGTCGGGCAACGTGGCTTGCTTTTTCGCACATCGCCAATAAACGCCCGCCTGTTTGCCGCGGTGATGCAGGGTCGAATGATAAGCCGTGTTGTTTCGGCCAGGCATTAACCCCTTCACAACTTCATGGCCACGCAAGCGTGGACCATGGCACCCCGCTCTGAAGCTTTTGTTGTTTCGATTGTTTCTGTCGTTCAATCCAAGTTCCCAACAACATTCCGCGAGCAACAAGAAGCTCGTCCTACTCCTGCCGGCTTCGTCGGCGCATACGAAGCGCCTCCATACTTACGGGGGGTGTACCTGTTTTGCGCGCACAAACGGCACCGAACGCGTTTTTCCAAATTCCCAACCCCTTGCTCAGCCGATGGCAATAAAATTTGATTTTTCCCCTGTTTCTTGCGCTAAAAGCGGCCGAAGTGCGCGCGCAAAAACGGTGACAGGATACATCGTAAGAAAGTGGGTGCCACGGCTTGTTTTTTCGCACATCGCCAATAAGCGCCCGCCTGTTTGCCGCTGAGATGCAGGGTCGAGTGATAAGCCGTGTTGTATCATCAAGCCCAAAGAGCTTCGCAGCTACACGGCTTGACCAGCAAGCCCAGCTGCCCGACATCCAAAGTTTTAACTAGCCGCTAACGTGAGCGAGCGGTTGGTTTTAATGGGTGGATTCCATGTGAAAGTTCATCATGGCCACGCAAGCGTGGACCATGGCACCCATCCTGAACGTGTCTTCTCAAATTCGTTTCATTCGTGGACAGTTTGTGTTCTTTCCGGCAGCGTGCCGCCGACCCATGACAAACATCTTGACAGCGAAAGCAATCGTGTTTTAATGTCATATTCGCACGGAGTGGTTGTATTGAAGGAGTTACTCGATTGCGAGCGTTTGTGGGGTGGCTGCAGGAACCCTTGGCGCTTGACCAATCGTTGCCGTTCGGTTCAATCTATCTTTGTATCTTCAGGGAGGCAGACGAATGCTAAGGACAGCTAGATGGACGTGCCGTTTCGGTGTTGGGTTTTTGGCATTGGCATTGGTATCTGTGTCGGCACTGGTATTGGCGTGCATGACGGCCGGCCAGGCGCGCGCCGCAATTGTGGTTTCCGGCGACGTCGATCCCGAGGATTCGAGCGCGTGGCACTCGGAGACTTATCTCTTTGTCGGCAAAACTGCCGGCGGGACGCTGAACCTCTCCGGCGGAAGCTCAGCCACCGTTAACGATGTTCTGGTCGGCTACAATTCCAGCGCTTCGGGTGTGGTCTATGTGGACTTGGCCGGCTCGAGGTTGACCGCCAACGGCTCTCTCATCGTAGGCGATTCCGGCTGGGGCACGCTGGAACTGACACGTAGCGGCGACGCCAGCAGCAGCCAGGGCTTCATCGGGTTCAATGTCAACTCGACGGGCGAGGTCACGGTGGACGGGTCCGGCTCGACCTGGTCGAACAGCGGCGATATTTCCGTTGGCGAGCATGGCAACGGAACGCTTAATATTCTCAGCAACGGCAGTGTCAACGTTGTTGGGAACACCTGGGCGGCTCGTCTGCCAGGAAGCCAGGGCGAAATTCATTTTGGCGGCGGATCACTCAGCACAGAATCGCTCATGGCGGGCGTGGCGCATCTGACGGGCACGGGCACGGTCAACACCAACGGCCTGGTGAGCGACATCGATCTGACATTTGATGACGCCAATGACATGGTGCAGACAATCGCGATCGACAGCCTGCCTGGCCAGGACATCACGGTTAATCTGAATATAAACGGCCAGGGATTCCTCGGCGCCGGCTACGCAGGCAGCGGATCGCTTACAATTCGCAACGGCGTTACGGTCAACACCTTCGCCGGCTACCTCGGATATCATTCCGGCTCGACGGGCGTCGCTGAGGTTACTGATGCAAACTCGGTATGGGCCAGCAGTGACAACCTTTATGTCGGCCAGTACGGCAGCGGAACGCTGAATATCACCAACGGCGGCGTGGTCCGCAATAAAGCTGGTTACATCGGCTACGAATCCGGCTCGACGGGCAAGGTTACGGTCGACGGGGCCGCCTGGGCGAACAACAGATACCTCACCGTCGGCCTAGCAGGCAGCGGCACGCTGAACATCACCAACGGCGGCGTCGTCAGTAATACCGGCGGCGACATTGCCTACGACCCCAACTCCGCGGGTGTAATTTCGGTGGATGGAAACGGCTCGACCTGGTCGAGCAGTGCATACATCTTTATCGGACGCCACGGCAGCGGCACGATGAATATCACGAACGGCGGCACGGTCAACAATAGATATGGCTACATCGGCTACGAACCCGGCTCGTCGGCGGAGGTCACGGTGGATGGCGCCGGGTCGGTCTGGACGAACGTAAACGATCTTCTTGTCGGCACAGCAGGCAGCGCGACTGTGAAAATCACGAACGGCGGGCTTTTGAGCGTCGGAGAGTTGACTATCAGCGATGACGGCAACGGAGACGATTTCATCAACATGACTACCGGCGGGATGCTGGCCCTGGAAGGCGAGGCGGATGATTCGCTGGTCGATTTCCTCGGGCTGATCGTCGGCTCGGACGCACTGTTCTATTGGGACGATTCCAACTCTGGCTGGGCAGACATCACCGGTGCTACACCCGGCGTGGATTACCGGCTGGAATACCTGACTACGGGCGACCTGGCCGGGTTCACCATGCTGACGGTCGGCGGGCCGTGCGACGACCTGGTGGCCGACATCGCACCGGTGGCTACAGGAGGCGACGGCATCGTGGATGGCGCTGATCTGGGCGCTATGCTCGCCCGATGGAAAGACACCGGCGATTCGATCGCCGATATCGCCCCGATGGCTACAAATGGCAACGGTATCGTAGATAGTGCGGACCTTGGCATGCTGCTGGCCCGCTGGAAAAACACCTGCACCACGGCAGCACCCGCACCGGCCGTGCCAGAACCGGCGACGCTTGCTATGCTTGCCTTTGGCGTGATGGGGCTTTTGAGACGGGCAAGACGGCAGGCGAAGACGCCAACTTTTCCGGCAGATGAAACTGTGATTAATTAATTGACAGATCGGCAATCGTAGATTATAAATAAGTGTAGCAATATTCGCCACCATTTTCGACAGCCTCGATTGTGCGAGACTGCGGATCGCATATCTTATCCGCAGTCTTTTCGGCCGCCTTTGTGAAGAAGCCTTCGCAGGCGCCGGTGCGTCTTATCCGAAGCGGCCCGCGACAGCCATGCTGGAGTGACGCGACTGGTCGACAATACGGATGATCTTGAAGGAAGAAGGCCTCGCTTGAGTATGTGCAGCGGGGCGCAACCTCGGTGAACTAAGGAGAAGAATCATGGGCACAAAGCACATCTTATTGATCATAACGACTCTGTTAATGTGCATTTCAACAACGGCTGAGGCAAACGATATCTGGTTCACCCAGGCGGTCAGCAACGAATGGAACGACGCCAACAACTGGCTGATCGATATTGGCGGCACCTTCGAGAATCATCTGCCCATCCAGTTGGACCGGCCGCTTATCGGAGTCACCGGCATCGACGCCACTGCCATCATCCGCAACGGAGAGGCCATGGTCTGCTCCGGGTTCGAAATCGCCAATGGTGGCGATGGCACGTTGACGATCGAAGCTGGAGGCTCGCTGAATTCCATCGGCGGCTCATGGTGGGTCGGCTATGGCGGCGGCCTGGCCCAAACAGCCACGCTGAATATATACGGCGAAGCCCGGAACACCAACCCGATCAACATCGCCGGGCAAGCCAATGCTAACGTGACCATCGGCGCAGGCGCCACGCTAGACTTAGCCGGCGGCGATGTCGTTGGAGTCTTCGTGGGCGCCGATTACTATATGAGCCCCGACAGGTCATTCGAATACACGGTCACGCAGGGAGTGAATTCGGTCGTCAGTATTCGTGACACAGGGAGTGGGGCTAGATCGTTCTTCATGGCCGGTGCGCAGGCGCAGTCGCTATACCAACTCAACGGCGGAACGATTATCGCCGAAGGCGAGGATGGCTGGAACGGATACGGCTACTGGCAGGTCGGCGGGACGATGGAGATCACGGCCGACTCGCGAATCGACGTGACGAACCTGGCCGTCTTGGCTAACGGCACCAACCAATACTTCGGTGAAGTTGGCCGATGGCTGGGATATGCCCCGCCCGTCCTGAAGTTTTCCGGCGCCGACACCCTACTGACGATGAACGCCGACGTGTACATCAACACCATCGACCCGACCGACCCGAACAACCTGCTGTTCGATGCCAACAGCACGCCGGTCCAGATCGACGTCAACGACCTGACCCTGTCGACGACTGACACTTGGCACACGATCATTCAAACGGATACTATCACCTACGGCGATCTGCTGGATTTCGTACCCGGCACGGATGCGAACGTCTGGTCGATTCGGGTGGACGGCAACCAGGTGCAGGTCATGTTCACCGGTGAAGAGCCCTGCGTCCCTTCGATCGCCGACATTGCCCCGGTGGCTTCAGGTGGCGACGGCATCGTGGATGGCGCTGACCTCGGCGCCTTGCTGGCCCGTTGGAAAGACACCGGCGATTCGATCGCCGACATCGCCCCGGTAGCTTCAGGTGGAGACGGCATCGTGGATGGCGCCGACCTCGGCGCTTTGCTGGCCCGCTGGAAAGATACCACCGTGTGTCCAGAGGCGACACCGGCCGTGCCAGAACCGGCCACGATGAGCCTGCTTGCACTGGCCGGCATCGGCCTGCTTCGACGTCGCTCAGCATAAATGCTTCGCAAACGACGCAAGTAGTCCACAAATTTCACGAATTGAATGGGTTACACGAGTAGAAGAAACATCGAAGCAGCGGGCGGGTCCGACAAGGGCTCGCCCGTTTTCATTGCGCCGACTTTAATGAAAAAACTCTTCAACTAGGCTAGTACTCTCATTTACGGGCTTACGCACGGTAGAATTTCGGCGGAATGGTTAACACCGATGCTCTGACATGCGATATTCGGAAATTCGTACCTGCGAATCATGGCTCGACATGAAAAAGGACTTTTCGACAATTTATTCAAAGAAAAACATCGCTTTCTACAGCACAACAAGAGCATGAATAAGCGATTATTGAGATTTTTTTCAATATTAGGGAGACCGATATATAGGTACACTTACTTTAGATTTCAAAAGGAGATACATGCATAACCCTACCCATGTCCAAGGTGTTTGTTTATAATATACTCAGGGATTCACCCTATAGCCTCTTGCTTTTTCGCCCGACATGCGTTATTACTGTAATTGTTAACGAAGTATTGACAGAGTTGAGGTGAGTTGTTAAAAACCTCTATCTGTAAATATATCCCCTTTTTCGGACCGGTTCCCCCCCGGCCGGTTCGGACGAAAGGCGGTGCTTGCGGTCCCCCCCCGCCGCAGGCCCGCCATTTTTTTTGCGCCTATCTGGTACCCCATAACAGGTATTTTGCCGATATCTGCTTACCACCCCACGCTTCGCCGCTAAACAAGCAGAGAAAAACCGCTCGTTTAGGCACTCATTTGAAAAATCTCGCGTTTATTAGGCACTCATTTGAAAAGACGCGCGATATGGCGCGTAGACACTCCAATAGATAATCGCAGTATTTTGTGCGCCTGGTATTATTCTCTGTTTTCGATGGGTAGATTGGCCGTGTCGAAAGCTATCCTGCTGCTGCGATGGCGGCCACGATCGGAGCGATCACCTGTGGGATCACCGTCGCATCGAGCAGGTCTTCGGCGCATTCGCATTGCGCGTCGAAGCTTTCCGGCAGGCTCAGCACGTCGCCCGGGGTTGGGTATCGGCGTACGGCCAGGTAGGCACTGATCGGATCGGGGTCGTAATTGCCGGTGCGCACCTGATAGCTGCTGCCGCGCGTCTCGATTGACAGGCGAGCCTGGGTCGAACAATCTTCCGACAGTGAGACGACCATGGACGGATCGAATTCGATCGTGCGTCTTGGATGTTCGTCGCTCAGCAATGACAGTGGGCTGTCCTCCAGCAGAGCCCTGGCCACGATCTCGCTTCGGTTGCCCTGAAAGTCCATATTGAATCCATACAGCACGTCCAGCGCCTCGACGTCCAATCCGCCAATGCCGAGAAAATATACCACGCGATCCAGAATCCAGCGGTGGAAGTTCTGCATGGTTTCGTGATCGGGAGGGTTGAAGTACCCGGCCGAGAGTCGATGCGAGCGAAGTTCCATCCATGTATAAACGCCAGAGTCGCGTTCCCCTTCCAGCACGTACTCGCCCGACTCCCTCTGATAGAGGTTTGTCATCAGGCGGAATTCTTTCTGCACCGCCTCGCAGAAATGCAAAACCGTCTCCCGGCTGTCGGGCAGCGCCAGGGTCGTCTGTAATTCAATGTTGACGAAGAAATCATCCGCTATGCTTTGAAAATCCATCATATTTACTCGCATTGTCCTCTATGGGCTGCATCGTGCGTATTCGTTTCGCCAGACTTTTCAGAGATGCCTTCTGCTCATTCCTGCTTACCGTCGGTCTTGCTTTTCAGTTGGAGTGGCGGCTGTTCCTGCACGACCAGATGGTGGGCACGGATCGACTCGGTAATGTATGCGTTTCCGCCGACCGTGACACCCTCGCCGATGATGGTCTCGCCGCCAAGAATCGTCGCGTTCGGGTAAATCGTCACGTTGTCTTCGATCGTCGGGTGCCGCTGCAGCCCGCGAATCAGCCGCCCTCGCTCGTCTTTGGGGAAACTCGGCGCACCCAGCGTCACGCCCTGGTAAATTTTCACATGGTCCCCGATCTGGGTAGTTTCGCCAATTACGACGCCGCTGGCATGATCGATGAAAAAGCTTTTAGCGATTCTGGCGCCGGGGTGAATATCGCAGCCGGTGACACTGTGGCCATGCTCGCTCATGATGCGCGACATGAGAGGTACGCCCATTTCGTGGAGTTCGTGGGCGATGCGATACACCGTCACGGCGTAGAAGCCTGGATAGCAATAAATAATTTCTTCGATACTCTTGGCTGCGGGGTCACCGTCGAAGGCTGCCATGGCATCCAGCGTCAACAACTGGCGAAGATTATCGATGCGTTCGAGAAAATCTCTCGCGTTTCGCCCGGCCTCTTGGCGGCAGTCGTCGGGGGCGGTGCAATTGTCGCAGTGACGATCGACGCAGATGCAGTGCAGAATCTGCTCGCCAAGTTCCTCGGCCAAGTGGGCCAGGCGGTCGTTTACGATCGAGCGTATATTCTTTTCGGTTAATTTCTTATGACCGAAATAGCCCGGAAAGAGTATCTGCCGGGTCTGGGCGAGAATATCGACGATTTTCGACCGCGAGGGTAGGAACGTCATGCCGATTCGCTGCGTTCGCTGGTCCGCGGCGTAACTGGCGACGATTTTATCGGTTAAGTTGTCTAGGTTCTTATCTTCCATTCCATGTGTATCCTGTCTGGCTGTGACAGGACATTGTACGAACGGCCGCGCGGCTTGTCACGCCCCGTAATCCACCCGCTGGGAAGAAGTTTAGCCGCGTGGGCGCAAAGAGAAGGCGGCTTCAGGGAAGGAGGAAACCCCGTTGCCGCCTGTCAGATGCAATCCTGATGCAGGTGGAGGGAGACCTGCATCATCGCTCTTGGGTTGGCGCATCTTTCTCTACAGGTAATACGCCGGACCGGGCAAAAGGTTTGATTGAAATGGCTGTCTGCAAAAAAAATTGAGGCCAGCCCGGACGAACGATAATGTCCCGTTCGGTTACCGCCCCGAACGGATCTCGGCCGTCAGCGTGATACGCCTGGTGAACTCCGGCAGCGTATTGTAGGTTGCCAGATTCCCGCTGAGATATCGTTTCTTCTGGTCGGGTGAAATCCAATGGACGGAGAAGCCCTTCGCCGCGGCTCGCCGGGCCAGTGTCTCGTCGGCGGTCAACAATTCAGGGGCCGCTGAGTTGCGCCCGCTGTGCTTGAGCATGTAGGTGATCCGACGCAGCGGATACGTCACGTCGGATCGCCGGGGGATAGCGAACACCAGCGGAGTGTTGGGAAACTTGCGACGGGCAATCTGTCGAACTTCGGGGAACTCTTCGTGCGTGCCGAGATGCAGCAGCACCACATGCGCGAACTGTTCCAGCCTGCGAACGGCGACCAGCAATCGCCCCGAACCAACCCCGGACATCAGCCTTGCGTCAATGCAGATGACGCGAGCCGATGGGGGCACAATTTCACTGAACGCCTCGACATGTTCGAAAGCGGTAGCACTGTAGATTATGCCGCGCACCTGGATTTTTTTCAGCCCCGGCTGCGTGTCGGGTACACCCACATACGCATATTTCGGGCCACCGGAAACCAGTTGGAACGACCCGTCACTGCCGGACGTGGTGAATAACGCTCGCCCAACTCGCCGATTCGGAGGGATCAGGTATCCAAGCGCCACGTTCCGTTGCCAGCCACTGCCGATAGCGTCACTTTGCTGCAACGTTGGCGATCCGGCAGCCACGACCGTGCCACCACGCAAAAACGCCCAGCCGATGCCAACCCCGCCGGCAGCCGTTATGCACAGCAGCACCCACCGACAGAGAAAACCGATGATTTCCTTGACCATATCGTTCATTTTATCGCGTGTGACGGCACGGGCCATCCTATGAACCTTTATCGGCCAGGGTGGAAATAATTCGACAGTGCCGTTTTGGGCGATAAAGAGCGTTTCACGGATTGAAATGTCGCAGAGCCAACGCCGCGAGGACGAGGCTGGCAAGGAGTGTGAAGCAGGCAACCCCTTGTGGGTTGTCGATGGAGCACGACAACGCCAGCCTAGCCAGCATCAAGTTGGAATGCGACAGGTCAATCGTGAACCGCTCAGACCGTCAGTTCCATGAGGCGTTGAATCCGGTCTTCGGTGGGCGGATGTGTGCGGAACATGCCCTTGGCGCGGGCCTCGAACTTTTTGATCGGGTGGACGATGTACAGCGGCGCGGTGGCCCGGTTGGCGACTTCCAGCACTTCGGTATCGCCGGAGAGCTTGGCCAGGGCGCCTGCCAGGCCCTCGGGGTTGCGGGTAAGTTCCACGCTGCCCGCGTCTGCCAGAAATTCGCGCTGGCGGGAAAGCGACATCTGGATGATCCTGGCCAGGATCGGCGCGATGATGGCCAGCAAGATCGCCACAACCACCATGATCAGTTGGCCGGCGCCTCCGCCCTCGCGGCTGGACCGTCGCCGGCGACGCCCGCCTCCGAACCACATGCTGCGGAGGAACACGTCGCACAGCATAACAAGCACGCCGACCATCACGGCCATCAGCATCGCGTACAGGATATCGTAGTGGCGGACGTGGCTCAGTTCGTGCGCCATGACCCCCTGCAATTCGTCGCGGCTGAGTTTTTCGCGCAGGCCTGCTGTAATCGCCACGGCCGCGTGCTGCGGGTTCCGTCCGGTGGCGAATGCGTTCATGGCCGAGTCGTTAATGATGTAGATTTTCGGCACGGGCAGCCCGCCGGCCAGGCAGAGCTCTTCGACCACGTTGAACAGTTGCGGGTCGTCGTCTCTGGTGATTTGCTTCGCAGCCGATATCCCCAGCAGAGCCGAGCTGCCGCCATAATAGCTCGCCAGCGTCAGGACAAACGCGATGACCCCGGCGACTATGGCCACGATGATCCCAAAGCCGCTCCCGCCCCATACCATGCCAATCAGCATGCCCATGGCGACGAACACGATCATAAACACGGCGATCAACAGCCAACTGTTGCGCTTGTTGCGGGCTATCTGCGTACGAAAAGTTTCTACGGGCATGTGCGTAACTCGGTG
>SDBT01008521.1_pt1 | contig 16735 bp, 21 predicted proteins | sample 2277101 | NCBI WGS metagenome assembly SDBT01 (sample SAMN10404973, study PRJNA504765) | marine sediment metagenome | isolation source: marine sediment core GS10_PC15, 103 cmbsf | place: Arctic Ocean: Southern Knipovich Ridge | collected 2010
CTCTGGGGCAAGGTCCGGGCGATCCAGTTACGGTCGGAGCCGCTTTGCAAGGCGTGCCACGAGCGGGGCCGGTTGAAGGCCGCGACGCAGGTTGACCACATCCTTCCGCTGAGTCGGGGCGGCACGCACGCGCCGGGCAACCTTCAGAGCCTGTGCCACTCCTGCCATAGCCGCAAGACGCGCGAGGAGAACAGCTATGGGCGCTAGGGGACCGGCACCGACACCGACAGCCGTACTCAAGCTGCGTGGATCGTGGCTTGCCAAAGACCGCACCGGCGAGCCGGAGCCGTCACACGACCGCCCGCGCTGCCCGGCGTGGCTTGACTCGTGCGCGAAGAACTTATGGCGGAGGCTCATTCCACAGCTTGAGGCGATGGGCGTGTTGGGGACATGCGACCGAAACGCCGTCGCGCGGTACTGTCTCACGTTCAGCAAGTGGCGGCGCGCCGAGACATTCCTGATGAAGCATGGGGACACCGCGACCGTGCGCGGCGAACTCAAGCCGTACCCGCAAGTGAAGATGGCGATGGCGCTCGCCGATCAACTCTTGAAACTGGAGCGCGAGTTCGGGCTGACGCCGAGCGCGCGCGCAAGACTCGCGAAGCCCAAGGATAATCCGAATGAGAACCGAGGCAAGAGCCGGTTCATCAAAGACGCGCGCAGTGCGTAAGGGCGCGAAGCGCAAGCCGATGATCTATTCATGCGGCGGCAAGAAATCCGCGCGCATACCGGCGAAGTGGCTGAAGATTATCCGGGCAATCCCCGGCTACGACGCGGTGGCGACTGCGACGAAGGGCATGTACTTTGACGGGGACGCCGCCCAACTCTCGCTGGACTTCTTTCCTGAATGCTTGACGCACGTCAAGGGGCCGCTATCGGGCAAGCCGTTCGAGTTGATACTGTGGGAGCAGGCAATCGTCGCGTGCATCTTCGGGTGGAAACGTCCTGACGGGACGCGGCGCTATCGCGAGGTGATGATATACCTGCCCAGGAAGAACGGGAAGACGACCCTTGCCGCTGGCATCGCTCTTGAAGTCCTGTTCTGTGACGGGGAAGCGGGCGCGGAGATCTATAGCGCGGCGTCGGAAGCGAAGCAGGCGGGGATTATTTTTGACATCGGCGCGGCGATGGTACGAAACGAGCCGACGCTATCCGACTGCTCGCGCATCTACGGTGGTGGCCCGACGAGTCAGAGCAAGGCAATTGTCAGAGACGATCTGTCGGGTAGCTGGAAAGTCCTCAGCGCAGACGTGAAATCCAAGCACGGATTCAACGTCCACTGCGCCGTCGTGGACGAACTACACGCCATGCCGAACCGCGATCTGGTGGACACGCTCTTGACCGGCACGGGTTCCCGCGCGCAGCCGCTGATCATCTACACTACGACGAGCGACATTGAACGCGAGAGCGTCTGCAACGAGAAGGTGGACTACGCGCAGAAGGTCAGAGACATGCACGTAGACGACGCATCCTTCCTGCCAATCCTGTACGGCGTCACGAAAGAAGACGACTGGAAGCTCGAGGCGACCTGGAAGCAAGCTAACCCGAACTACGGCATCAGCCTACGGCCCGACTACATCGAGCGCGAGTTCAAGCGCGCGGTTGAGACGCCGGGCTATGAGAATACGTTCAAGCGATTGCACCTGAACCTCCGCACCGAACAGGTCAGCCGCTGGCTATCGATGGACCACTGGCGCGAGTGCGCGCACGGCGTCAAAGACCCGCGCGCATGGCGGCAGGAAATGCTTGTGGCGTTGCAAGGGCGGCAGTGCTACGGCGGGCTTGACCTCGGATCGACAAGCGACCTCACCGCGCTCGTGCTTCTATTCGAGATGGACGACGAGCCGGACATCATGCTCCCGTGGTTCTGGTGTCCGCAACGAGGCGCGAAGGCCAAAGACAACGAGTACCGCGATCTGTACGACGCTTGGAACCGCGCCGGATTCCTTGAATACACGCCGGGGAACGTCGCAGATTATGACCAGATTCGGGCCGAGATTGGCGACGTTGCAGACCATTACGGCGTCCGCGATCTGGCGGTGGACCGGCTCTTCCAGGGCGCGCAGCTCTGTACGCAACTCATGGATGACGGCTTGAACGTCATCGCGTTCGGGCAGGGATTCTTGAGCATGGCCGCGCCGACGAAAGAGTTTGAGGAGCGCGTTATCAATCACGCGTTCAATCACGGGGGCAACCCGATCCTGCATTGGATGGCGAGCAACGTCTGCATCATTCAGGACAAGGTAGGGAACATGAAGCCGACGAAGCCGACGCGGAGCAGCCCGCTCAAGGTGGACGGGATTGTGGCCGCGATCATGGCACTCGGCAGGCTGACCGCGCAGCCAGCACAGACGGTATCAGCATACGAGGATCCCGAATATGGCCTCTAAACCTACCCGCCCGAAGCTGCGTATCATCCTCGCCACCGTAGAGGCTGCGTCCATAATCTTGGTCGGCGTCGGCGTCGGGATACACGACCTCGGCGCTGGCCTCGCAGCCGCTGGCGCGCTGATCTGGATCAACCTCACACTCGGAGGCTTGCGGCGATGAGCTTCTTACAGCTACTGGCGTCCGACCATTATCACGAACTGGATCCGAATGACCCCCGCTTGTGGCAAGGCTCTGGGGTCTACGGACGCCGAACAGACTCCGGCATGCGCGTCAACCCTGAGATATCGCTCGGACTCGCCGCGTACTATGCCAGCCTGCGAAACATCTCAGAGGACATTGCCAAGCTCCCGTTCAAGGTCTACCGGCAAGACGGCAGAGACAAGACGGTGGACCGCGAGCACCCTATATACAAGCTCCTGAACGTGCAGGCGAACCCGGAGATGGGGGCGATGACATGGCGCGAAACAAAGACGCAGTGGGCGGTCGGGTGGGGCGGCGGCATCAGTGAGATTGAGCGCGACAACGCGACGCGCCCGGTTGCGTTCTGGCCCATACATCCGTCACGTGTCGAGATCAGGCGGGACAGGCAGACGCGCAAGCTGTGGTACATCATCAAGTCGGACGACGCCATAAACACGCCCGACGTGAAGCTACCAGAGGAAGACGTGCTGCATATCCACGGCCTCGGAGGGAAAGGCACCACGGGCTATCGGCTCTCGATGCTCGCGGCGCAGACCATTGGCATCGGCCTCCAGACAGACAGGTTCGCGGCGAAGTTCTTTGGGAATGGGATCACACTATCGGCTGTTCTCACGCATCCGGGCACGCTGAGTAAGGAAGCGAAAACCGCGATCAGGGAGCAATGGCAGGGCGAATATGGCGGCGCGAACGACGCACACGGGCTGGCGGTCCTGGCCGAGGACATGAAGTATGAGCGGGTCGGCATCCCGCCGAACGAAGCGCAGTTCCTTGAGTCGCGACAGTTCACCGTCCAGGAAATCGCGCGATGGTTCAGGATGCCGCCGCACAAGATTCAAGACCTTGAGCACGCGACATTCTCAAATATCGGCGAGCAGAACATCGAGTACGTCGTGGACTGTCTGACCTCGTGGGCGGTTCGCTGGGAGCAGGAAGTCAACCGCAAGTGCTTCAACGCGGCGGGCGATACCGGCCTATTCGCGGAACACGTATTCAACATGCTCCTACGCGGCGATACCAAATCGCGCGGCATCTTCTATCGCATCATGTTCATGGCGGGCGCGATGAGTCAGAACGATATCCGCGCGGCTGAGAACCTGAACGCCGTCGAGTTCGGCGACACGTACTATGTCCCGGCGAACATGATCCCGGCGGAGAAGGCCATCGAAGGCCCCGCTCCGCAACCGACGCAATCGCGACAGCCCGACGGACTGAACCAGAGCGCAGTGCTGCCCGTCGCCGAGGATTCTCTGTTGCGCGTGCTTACTAAAGAGGCGCGCGCGGCGGAACGCGCGTCAGAGAAGTTCCTGCCCGGCGACCGTATCGCATTCGAGAAGTGGGCGACGGAGTTCTATGCGGGACACGCCGAATACGTCGCGAAAGAAATGCTCACGACGTTCAAGCTGATGGGCATACTCAACCGCGACATCGAGCACGTTAGCGAGCAGTGCGAGAGCTACGCGAAGGCCCATTGTGCCGCGAGCCGCCTTGCGCTCGCCCGGAGTTCGGACGTGAAGAAAACCGTACTGGATTGGCTCGTGACGCGGGCCGGAACCACCGGCCCTATTCTGATAGAGAGTTGCAGCCATGCCGATATGGGTAGTTGAGGAACTTCGGAAGAGCGGAAAGCCGTACAAGAGAAGGCGGTTCGTGTCGGCGTGGAAAGATGCCTACTATCTGTTTTGGTCCGAGGCCAGCGCCGCCCGGACGTGCCGACGGATGAAGCGGAATGACAAGGATCAGGACTATCGCGTGGTCGCATTCGAGGAGACACAGCCATGAAAAACATGCTGATTGACGCGCCGGACATCGTGGAACTCGCCGCATCGCAGCCCGCGTGCGCCGGTCAACACTTCGGCCCCTGGGCGATTGAGGAGCAGTGGTTTTCTCAGGCCGTCGCCGCTGTGAACGCTGGCCGCTGGCCCATGCGCCCCGTCGCGCTGGACGTTCCCGATAGCGTGAATGGCGAGCCGGTTCTGTTCGCGCTAACCGCAGACGGTATTGCAGTCGTCAGTATCAAGGGCCAGATGCAGAAGGGCGACAGCTCATTCGGCGGGGCGTCCACTACGCGCACACGACGCGCTCTCCGTGAGGCTACAGGGAATGACGCCGTGAAAGGCATCATGCTCCTGGTAGACAGCCCCGGCGGAACCGTGGCCGGGACGATGGAACTCGCCGACGATGTATTCGCGATCAGGGGCCAGAAGCCCATCCACGCATTCATCGAAGACAAGGGCGCATCGGCGGCGTTCTGGGTGGTCAGCCAGGCGACCCGCGTATCCGCGAACCCCGTGGCTATGGTCGGCAGTATCGGCACGCTGCTCATCATCGAGGACTTGTCCGGGCTGGCCGAGCAGAAGGGCATCAAGGTCCACGTTATCGCGTCCGGCAAGGACAAGGGCGCATTCGCCCCCGGTACGAAAGTCACGGACGAGCAGCTTGCGCTCGCGCAGGAAATGGTGGACGATATCAACACGCACTTCCTCGCAGCCGTCAGCCGTGGCCGTGGCGTCGGGCTTTCCGAAGTCAAGGGCTGGGCGACTGGCCGCGTCTGGATTGGACAGAAGGCCGTCAACCTCGGACTCATTGACGCGGTTGAAACATTCGACGCGGCTATCGGTTCCTTGCGCGCGGAAGTCGCGAGCAACGCCGGAAGCAACAGCCGCCACCGCACCGCAGCAGAATACGACCTCCGAATAGCGGAGAGAATATGAACCCTTTGACGAAGGCCGCGCAGAGCCGCGATCCTCGCCGGAGGACCAGCGGGCCGATTGTCGGGCCGCACAGTACCGCGACGGGACGTGTGCCGCAACGGTTCGCAGAGCCGGACTTGACCGCGCACAACCCACGCAACAATTAGGAGAAGGAAACATGACTCTCAAGGAATTGCAGGCGGAACGCGCCGCCACTCTCCAGAAGGCCAAGGCGATGAACGACGCGGCCAAGGCGGAGAACCGCGACTTGACCGACGACGAGAAGGTGAGCATGGACGATCTGCTCGCAAAGGCGGACGGACTCAAGGTCGGCATCACCGCATCGGAAGCGGACGCATCACGCGCCAGCAGACTTGAGCTCGGCATCGCCGACCTCAACACGTCGCGCGGTCGCAGGACGACTCCCGACGAGCCGGACAACGGACTCGCCGTGAACGATCTCTCAAGCGTCTCAGCCGGTGAGGATCTGCGCGCCACCGATCCCAACTTCGGCTTCGTGAACTACGGCGATTTCGTCGGCGCGGTCAGGAACGCCGGAAATCCCGGCTTCAGTGGTCCTCTCGATGACCGCCTCGCGTTTATGAGTGCGGCCCTGGGCCAGAACGTGGCCGCTGGCGATGACGGCGGATTCCTCGTGCCGCCTGCGCAGTCCAATGTCGTATTCGAGCGCGCGTTGGAAATCTTGCCGATCATCGGCCAGACTGACCGAATCGTTCTGTCCGGCCCCGGCAACAGCATGACCATCATCAGCACGGTTGACCATGACCGTTCCGGTACGACCTTCCGCTATGCTGGCGTCATTCCGTACTGGACCGACGAAGCCGAGCAGATCACGCGGAGCAACCTCAAGTTCCGCAAGACGCAGCTGATTGCCAACAAGCTCGCCGCGCTGTCGTATGCGACGGACGAGTCCATGTCCGATGCGGTCGTGAACTTCGGCGAACGCCTTCTGACAAAGCACGCGACGGCAATCGCCGACGAGCTTGTCGAAGCCGTCATGTTCGGCAACGGTGTTGGCCGCCCGCTTGGCGCATTCATCAGCGACGCCGCCGTGACGCTGACGCGCGGCACCACCACCGCCATCAAGTTCGAGGATGTCATCAACATGGAGGAGAGGCTCTACGGTCCCTCGGACGGGCGAGCGCAGTACTACTTCAACGGCAACTCGTGTTGGCGTCAGGTCCGCACGTTGAAGCTGTCCGGTGGTACTGGCAACGATCCCGCCGCCATCATCGACACCGGCGCGAGAACGCTCGACGGTCGCGCGTACAACAAGACCGAGCACTGTGAAGCGCTCGGCACGAAAGGCGATATCGCCCTGGCCGACTTCAGCCAGTACGTGCTTCTCACCAAGGGCAACGTCGACACGGCAATGAGCATCCATCTCCGATTCGACTTCGGAGAGACGGCCTTCCGCTCCACGTTCCGCGTTGACGGCAAGCCGCATTGGGAACGCCCGCTGACCCCGCGCAAGGGACTCAACCAGGTTTCCCCGTTTGTGCTGCTCTCCACCAAGTAGGAGCATCCTGAGTCTTTTCACATGTCTGTTTTGTAAGGAGCAAAACGATGCCGAACTCAAAAGCATTGGAACGCTTTCAGCTCGTGATGGCATTCGAGCCGAAAGACCTCAACTCCACTGGCGCGACGGGCGACTATGTCAACCTGTCGCATTACGACCGTTGCTTGTGCGTTATCCTGGCCGGTGACGGCACGGCGGCGAAGGATATCCCCGTGACGTTCTTCCAGGCGCTGAACAACGCGGGCGGGAGCGCTAAGGTTCTCGACGCGCTGGTCACGGGCCGCATCTACTCCAAGAAGGCGGCGACCTTCACGGCGATGCAGCTTCTGGACCAGTTCACCAAGGAGACGCAGGTCACCGCTGACAACGAGTGGGCCCCTGGCGACTCCGGCGAGAATGTCCTCGTCTGGGGATTCGAGATCAAGGCGTCCGATCTTGACATCGCCAACAACTTCAACTTCATTCGCATGGACGTGGCCGATCCGACCGCGAGCAAGATCGTGGCGGGTCTGTACATCCTGATTGACCCGGAGTATCCTGCCGCACCGGAGCTGATGGCTTCGGGCGTCGAGGCTCCCGGCAGCGGTAGCGTCTACAGCTAGGCTCAGATGGACCGGAGGGACGGAATGCGGTACAAGCGAACGATTGATTCTGCGGCGTTTCCCGTACACCTCGACGACGCGAAGCGTCAACTATTCGTCGAGCATACGGACGACGATGACCAGATCACGGCGTACATCCGCGCGGCCACTGGCCATGCCGAGATGTTCACACGCCGGAAGTTCGCGGCTGCAACATACCAGATGCAACTCTCGCGCTTCTGGCGCGGCGCACTTCAAGTTCCGCTTCCGCCCCTCCGGGCCGTACCCCTTATCCAGTACGTTGACCAGGACGGCGACACACAGACGCTCTCCACGTCAATCTATCAGGTTGACACAGCCGGGTTATTTGGAGTCATCTATCTGGCATTCGACCAGAGCTGGCCTAACACCCGCAACTTCCCCGCTTCGGTGACGATCACATGGCAGGGCGGGTACGCCGCGCCATTCAGCGCGACTTTCGCAGCGGACACCATCACGCTATCCGGATGGACGCCTGCCGACGACGAGACGATCAGCCTTATGAAAACAGGCGGCGAGTCAGCGGCGCTACCAAGCGGCCTGAGCGAGAATACGACGTACCACGTCATCAACTCGTCGGGCAGCACGTGCCAACTCGCCGCAACGTCCGGCGGCGCTGCGATTGTCTTGACCGATGACGGCGTGGGCCAGTCATGGTTCGGCGTCGTGCCGAACGAAGCGCGCCAAGCGATCATGCTACTCACCGCGCATTGGTATGAGCATCGCATGTCAGTCGGCGAGGAGCGGATGTTCGAGGTTCCCGACGCGGTCGAATCGCTTCTCATGGGACTGAGGGTAGAGCTATGATCGAGCCGGGGAAACTCAGACATCGCGCGTGGCTACAATCGCCGACGCCGATCAATACCGATGGCGAAGTGATTGATACGTGGACGACCGAAGCGACGCGGCGCGTCCACTATCAACCGCTGACGGGGCGCGAGCGCTGGTTCTCTGGACAGGCGGTATCGTCCGTCACAGGCCGCGTCATCATGCGCTACTACGCCGGGATGCGCGCGACGTGGCGGATCGTGCTTCTGGACAAAGACGGCAACCCTGAGCGCACCTTGCATATTGATAGCATCCGCGATCCGGACGAGAAGAAACACAGTCTTGAGATCATGGTCATAGAGGTTGACGGCGCGGGGAGCACGCCATGAGCATTGACCTGACATTGACCGGCGACAATAAACTACGAAACAAGCTCGATAAACTAGAGCGGCGCCTCGGAAAGACGATAGTCAATCGCGCCATGCGCGCGTCGGCGAAGCGTCTGCGCCCCCTTATAGCCGCCGCAGTGCCGGTAGACAGAGGCGTACTCAAGAAGGAAATAGGCCGCGCGAAGATCCGGGTGCTGAAGCGGCGCAGAGTTGTAGGCGTTGGGATCCAGATGCCGACGCGCGAAGCACTTGGGATCCCCGATAGCGCGAAGGGCTACTATCCCTTCGCGGTTGAGTACGGGTACACGCACCGGTCAGGAACGCACGTGCCCGCGAATAGCTATGTCCGCAAGACGGTAGACACGCAGACGCCGCGCGAGCAGGCGCAGATCGGGCGCGACATCGGCAGTGAAATCGAGCGGCGCGCGAGGAAAACGTAGGAGAGAAGATGGATAAGGAACTGAACATCCCGCCGGAGAAGGTGACGCTCGACGCGCGCCTTGAGTACTGCGAACTCGTGCGCGAGAAGCTGCGGCGTGAGTATAACGCGCAGGGCACCCTGTTCCGCGACGGGAAGATCGCCGAGAAGGAATGGGACGCCTACAAGCGCGATGTGTTCGGCCCGAAGAACACCGCGACGAGTAACGCGATTGTTGCCGTGCGCCAAGTCCCGAAGGACGCGGCTCGTGCGCTGAATGATGCAGACGCGAAGCTGACTGTGATTGACACCAACGCCGTGTTTTCTGATGTGAGCGTGACACCCTAATGGCTCTCGAAGACTTCACGACATATACTGAGGTTGATCCGAACGGGCGGTATGCCGTTGCGGCGAACCAAATTACCGTTACTAACCTGAACCGCGACGACAACGCCTTCGTATACAGCGATAAGGGGGCCGGGCATTTCGGCACAACGTTTGTGCATAACGTTGATGGGCGTATGGATAGCGGCACAAGTACAAATGGCGGAATCGGGGTATTCTGGGATGTTAGCAATACGGTTGCCGACGCGCAAACCGTGTTGAACGGGAGCGGCCAGATAATTTTGGTACGACTCTATTGGTTTACAACCAGGCGGATCTTAATTCAAAACGGAGAGCCGAGCGCAAGCGATCAATGGATAGGCGTTGTATTGGGTACGTGGTACTACTGCACTGCCGAGCGTACAGGCGATACAACGTTTGAGTTCCGCATTTATAGCGACTCAGGACGCACGACGCTTATAGACACCTTGACGCTTTCCATAACAGTGGGGCGCGCATACCGCTACGTCATGGGCGCGAACTCGTTTGACACAAACCAAAACACAAGACTTTTCAATGGCGCATTCGCGAACCTCGACCTGAACGAAGCGGTCAACCGTCGCCGCCGGATGCTTATTTGTGGGAGAGTAGCATGAACCTTGCCAGACTAGATACAGCCAAGACTTTCCTTCTCGGCCCGATCCTAGACGCTGACGGCGTTGCAAAGACGGACGAAGTTGTCGCCAGCCTCAAGGTCACGAAGAACGGGTCAGTCGGCGCGCCGAATGGTTCCTCAACGCTGACGCACGATCACACGGGGAAGTATCTCTACGCTGCGAATGCGGGCGACATTGACACGCTTGGCGAGGTCGAGTTCTCCCTGGACAGCGGCACGAATGCGATGGCCCCGCTGAAGTTCCAGGTCGTGCCTGCGAACGTGTACGACTCGCTCGTACTCGGAAGCGATGACCTGGTGGTGGACGCTGAGGACTCCACCTGGGACGCAATCCTTACCGGCGCAACGCACAATATCCCGACCTCTGCTGGCCGTCGCCTGCGCGGGATCCAGGAGTTCCAGGGCTATGCCGGTGGGATGATCTGGATTGATACCCTGAATGGGACCGCCGGGACAACTGACTTTGAGAACGGAACGGTTGAAAATCCCGTACTCACATGGGCGGACGCTCTGATTCTGGCCGCCTCCCTGAAAATGTTCAGCTTCCACATCTCCAACGGCTCGACGATTACGCTCACCGCGAACAGTGATAACTATACGTTCATGGGCGGGGAATGGACGCTCTTGCTGAACGGCCAATCATGCTCCGACGCGGTATTCATCGGCGCGCACGTCACAGGGACATGCACGGGCGTTGTAGTAGTGTTCAGGGACTGCCAGCTTGCCTTTGGCGGCGGCTCGCTTGTCGTGGCCGGGATGGAAGCCCATGACTGTGGAATCGCGGGCGACATCACGCTGACCGCTGCGAACACCTACTCGCTTGATCAATGCTATTCTGGCGTGGCGGGTGTTGCGACTCCGAGCCTGGACTTCGGCGCGGCGGTAGGGACTACCAACCTCAACTTCCGCCACTATTCCGGCGGTATCGAAATCAAGAACATCGGGCGAGTCGGGACCGACAAAATGAGCCTTGAGGGTTTCGGCCAGCTTGTACTCAACGCCAATTGCCTCGGCGGGACAATCGCTATGCGCGGCCACTTCACCGTCACAGATAACGCCGGTGATGTCGTCGCGCTCTCAGACGATGCGCGGTACGACGTGGATCAGATCAATGCTCAGGCAGACCTGGCGCTCACTGACTACGGGGCCAGCACGCACAACGCTGGCGATGTTCTGGCCGCATTCGAGGCGGCTGTTACATACCTGAAGATCCTTGCCTTCGCGAGCGGTAAAGTCGTTATTACCGGCAGCGATCTGCAATTCTTTGACGCCGACGGCACGACGCCCCGGCAGAAGATCACTCCCACGAGTGGCGGGAGAACGGTTACATGACGTTTCCGGTTGCCGATTATGTATCTGAACAGACCGGCGGATTCTGGAAGGTTGCAGGCGCGGCAGCCCCGGACGAGCCGACTCTCGCTATCGTGAATGTAGGCGACGGCGACAGCGTCACGGCAACGATCACCGGCGATGCAGGCGTCACGAATCTACTGCTCTACCGCAAGCCCGGCGACGCGCTCTGGACCGAAGGCTCGACACGATCCGGCGACGGATCAATCACGCAGATCGGGCTTGATAACAATGTGCGCTATACTTTCGTCGCCGTGAGTCAGGACGCGGGATTCAACTCGTTCCCGTCGCCTGTGCGGACGGTGTACGTCACCGACGAAGATCAAGCCGTACTCGAGGACGTGATATTCCATCAGATGGCGGACAACGCGACGGGCGTGCTGGTCGCGACGCGCATCTATCGCATCGGCGAAGTCCCGCAAAGCACACCGGAACACGACGACCCTTACGTGGTCTACCAGCGCATTGATACGGTGCGCGAACGCTTCCAGGGTGGCCCGCACGGGCTCGCCCATCCGAGGATCCAGGTCAGTTCGTATGCGCCGACGCCGAAAGAGGCGAAGGCTCTCGCGGACGCAGTCAGACAGGATTGGGAGGTACAGAGTGGCCCGACAGGAGAGGCGGGAGCGACGCTGACCGTCAAGGTCGCATCAATCGAGGACGAGCGACACTTCATCGAAACGCCGGAGGACGCGAGCCAGCGCGCCATGCACCGGTATGACACAGACATCATCATCTGGCATTTGGAGTAGGAGAAAGTCATGGCTGATGTAGCAACAGGGATTACGATTGTATTCGGAACGTCGGGCTTTTCGGCGGAGATCATTGACGTGACGCCGATCCGCGCGACGCGCGAGGCGATTGACGACACGCATCAGGGGACGACGAACACGCGGACTTCTATCCCCGCCGATCTGGTTGACCCCGGACAGGTGCGCTTCACTATCGCGTACAATCCGAGCACCGAACCGCCGATGCACGCGGCTCTCGAAGTGGTCACGATCACACACCCCGACGGCACGACGCAAGTGTTCAACGGCTTCATGATCAACTACGAAGCCGAAGAGCCGCTTGACCAGAAGCTGACCGGCTCTGTCGAATTGCAGATCGCCGACGAAGTCGTATTCACGCCCGGCGACGCGAGCGGCACGTACTTCATCTAGGATCAATCCGATCAACCCTTACAAGTGGAGGACGAAGCATGAGCGAGAAACCTGACGGCATTTGCGCGCAGCCGACGAGGGCTGAGATCGACGACGAAGCCGTGGAGATCACCCCGATTGAGGAGCCGCCAACGCAAGGCAACCATCTTTCACGCGACGCCATTCTCTCTATCGAGGATGTCGAGATCGTGGAGGTCAACTGCCCCGAATGGGGCGGAACCATCCACGTCCGCACGATCAGCGGCACGGAGCGCGACGCAATCGAGCAACTGTTCCAGGACCGAAGGCGTGGAGATGAAGTCCAGGTCGCCGGGATGAAGGCCGAGATCGTCGTGCGGTGCGCGTGTGACGCTGAAGGCAAGCCGCTGTTCAAGCGTGGCGACGTTGCCGCCCTGAACGCGAAAGCCTCAAGGCCGATCAATCGTATCTTCCTCGCAGCGCAGGAACTGAACGGCCTCACCGATGATGACGTGGACGATATAGCGGGAAACTGAAGCGGCGACCTGAGCGGCAGTTCTGGTTCCGGTTGACACTGGCATTAGGATTCCGCTCGGTCGCTGAAGCCCAGCGAAGCATCAACGCACGAGAGTTCGCCGAGTGGCGAGCGTATGACAGGCTGAGTCCTATCGGCCCGGAGCGGATTGATATGCTCGTTGCGATGCTCCGGTATCAGGTTGCGCTCCCGTGGTCGAAGGAAAGGCTGGACCCGATGGACTTCCTAATGAAATGGGAACCGGCCAGCCAGGCGAAGTCGCCTGAAGACCTGTCCCGAAAGCTGCTAGCTTGGGGCAGCGCGCAGAGCAGAGGAAAGTAAGATGGCCGCGACTACCATTGCGAATCTCGGAGTATCGCTCACGGCGAATACGAAGAAGTTTCTGCGCGGTATGCAAAGAGCAATCCGGTCGCTGAAGCGCATGGCCAAAGCCGCCAAGCACGCGGCGCGCGTCATTGCCACCGTCGGCGTCGCTGCGATTGCCGCCGCCGCTGCGCTCGCCGCTGTATTCGTCGTGGTAGGCGTCAAGGGTGTACGGGCGTTCGCGGCACTGGAGCGGCGCGCCGCTGAAGTCGGCACGCTCATGGACGAGTGGAACCGCAAGACGCTACGCGGCCTCATACTAAACTTCCAGAAGCTGGCGCGCGCGTTCGGCCAGTCAACCGACGCAATCGGGAAGGCGCAGTACGATATCGTCTCCGCCGGATTCCTCGACGTGAGCGAATCATCGCTCATTATGACTCAGTCGCTGAAGGCGGCGACTGCTGGTCTGACAGACGCGGGTACTGCTGCGAGCTTGATCATATCGAGCCTGCGCGGGTATCAGCTAGGGGCGAGCGAAGCGACACGCATCAGTGATATCCTGTTCACGACCGTCAAGTTCGGGCGCACGACATTCGGCGAACTCGCGCAATCAATGGGCATGGTGATTCCCACCGCGAAGGCGGCAGGCGTCAGCTTCAAGGAATTGAACGCGGCCCTTGCGACGGCCACGTTGGGCGGCTTGGATACGACAACCGCCGTCACTTCGCTCAACAGATTGATCCTTGCAATGGCCGCACCGACGAGCGCCGCCGCGCGCGCCATGAAAGCAATGGGCATCGTCACGACCGATACCGCCGGGCGGCTCCTGAGCCTACAGGGCGTCATCGGTCAATTCCGTGGCAAGTCTATCGCCCAGATCAAGGAACTCACCGGCGACATTCGCGGCGCGCGCGGTCTGCTCGCCTTGGCGAATAACTTTGAGACGTTCCAGAAGATACTTCGCGGCTTCAATAACACGACCGGCGCGACTGAAAGGGCGTTCAAGAAGATGTCCGAGACGGTGAGCTTCAAGCTCCAACAGCTACAAGCGACGTGGGAGACGATGTGGCAGCGGATAGGCGCGGGGTTCGCTCCGTTCCTGAAGCCGCTCCAACAAATCGCCGACGTGATCGCAGACAAGATCGTGCCGATCATCGGCAAGGCAATCGAAGGTCTGGCGAACCTGATCAGCAAAATAGACTTCAAGAAGCTGCTGGAGAGCGCGGGGCCGTTCCTGCTGGACATGGCGGCAAAGATGGCGAACTTCTTTGTGAAGATGAAGGGCTTTGCGAAGATCGGTGCAGCGGCAGTCATAGGCTTCTTCGCTGACTTCAGGATGGGATTGCTGGTATTTGTGCAGGAAATCGAGCGGGCCGTTGATAAGACACGTGTGATACTTGCAAAGCTCTTTGGTGATGACGATAGCCGCCGCGCCGCCACGGGCACCTTCGTTACAGGCGAGAAGAGGCGGGCGTCAGAGCTGCAGGCACTGAATAACGAACTCTTCGGCGCGCGCAGTATTGCAGCAAGGATGCGCCGGAGCGGTCAACAAGATCTTTTCAGGGCATCGTTGGGACTTCCCGGCTTGGCGGTTCGCAAATGGATCAAGGGCGCGATTGCCGGATGGCAGAAGGCCGCGCCTACGTTCGTTGAGGCGATCAAGAAGACGTTCTCAGTGGTAGGTACAGTAGTCGGCAAGATATTCAAGCAGTCGCTTCTGGGCACCGCTCTCGGCTTGGCGGGCGGCGTGGCCGACATCGTGCGGAAGCTGCTCGCGACCGGGCCGGGCGCGGGGGTAGGCGTTACCCCCACGCGGTTCGCGGGTGCCAAGATAAGGGGGAGCCGCGAAGCCTTCTCCGCAATCATCCGAAATAATGTCCGGAGAAAGACGCGCGAGGAATTGGCGGCGGAGAAAGCGTTGAAGGAAGCGCGGAAGGGGACCGATCTGTTGACCAGCATCAATAGGGGCATCTCAGCGGTAGTTGACAAGCTACCGGAGTTTGTCCAGGGATCCATATAGGCTGAGAGGTACAGCATGGCGACTGTCAAGCTACTGCGGAGTTCGGGGAATGAGCTTCCCGACGGGCGGCATTATGAGAAGGTCTACCGCGTTCGTTCAACAGACTCGGACCCGAACTTTATAATGCAGACTCAAGACGATGGACTTCCCGGCTTCGGGCAAACATGGCCGTCTGACCCGTTCAGCGTAGTCGTAGACATCAATCCTACCGAATGGAAGAAGGTCAACGACGCAGGGGTGACGAACTTCGAGTGGATCGTAGTCATACGCTACGCGCCGCGCACCTCCAACAAGGTCAAGCTCGCAAATCCGATCAACGAGAAACCGACAGTAAGCATCGCCAGCGTGTTTCGCGAGAACGCTCTCTTCAAGGATCTGACCGGCAAGCCTATTGAGAACTCCGCTGCCGTACCCTACGACCCCGGACTCGTGGAACTACAGATTGACGACATGCTGAGTGTGGGCGTGAATCTCCCGAATATAGGCGGGGGCGCCTTCGACATGGCGGCGACGATGGCTTTCAAGGATACGTTCAACGGTTCCGCGATCACCATCACTGACTACGACATCCCACAATACGCGGGCCTGATGACCGATATTGACGTAGTAGCCGCGAGCCGAAACGGGACCGACTATTGGGCCGTCACGTACCACATGCAGATCACGCGACGGTCCGGCCTGTGGCGAGTCGAAGAAGTGCTCGACAAGGGATTCTATTTCATTGACACAGACGGATTTCTGAAGCAAATCAAAGAAGAAGGCGAACCCGTGAAGGATGCACAACTGCTGAACGGGTCTGGCGGGAGACTCGCGCCTGGCGCGGACGCCAAGTTCCAATCGTTCTCAATCAAAAACGACGCCAATTGGTCTGCACTGAATCTGCCCAGTTCAACCTTCTGAGTGGTATATGCAATTCGTCGGATTCAACAAAAAGGACGCGCGCCGGATCAGCAACGCCGTGCGCCGGGTAGAACGTCTGCCCCCTCCGATCACGGACCGGGGGCGAAGCGACAGCCCGCCGCAAGCCAATGGCATTGAGCTACGAAACGAGGACTCCCTTGAAGCTCCACAGTATGGCCTTGCGTGGCTACGCAACTGGTCAGACGCAAAGCGGCTATGGGAAGTGCGACGCTGCATGTATCCCGGCCCGTCAATGCTCGCTATCATGGCAGGCGCGCTTGGCGTTCGCGCATCCGGCTGGGGATGGACCGTCACTCCGTCACGCGGGCGCAAGGTACTCTGTGAGGACTTCGCGAACCTTGAAGAGGGCCAGCGGATCGGGCCGCAAGCTGGGTCGTGGTACGCCAGCGCGCAGGACTTGGGGTCACTGCGCGTCGTGGGCGACGTTCCCGCAGCGGAGCAACCGTCGGGCTTGCCAGCGGGCGTAGG